>Ga0209172_10002195_pt1 | contig 36013 bp, 34 predicted proteins | sample LarsenN4metaG_FD_184113 | JGI IMG/M metagenome (GOLD analysis project Ga0209172, IMG submission 184113) | Hot spring sediment bacterial and archeal communities from British Columbia, Canada, to study Microbial Dark Matter (Phase II) - Larsen... ... | reverse complement strand
GAGTAAGCCAATCCGGGATTTGATTAACTTAGTTTCAGAGTTCATAATCTGACTTTTTGGGGTTAACAATTAAAGTGTCGTTACTTAAAGTTAATCCCAACTGTCAGATTAAGTCTTAACTAATACACTTAATGCCTTGTGCCAGAGGCAACTGAGTGCTGAAGTTGATGGTATTGGTCTGACGCCGCATGTAAACCTTCCAGGCATCGCTACCGCTTTCGCGGCCGCCCCCGGTTTCTTTTTCTCCTCCAAAAGCACCCCCTATTTCGGCACCGGAAGTGCCGATGTTCACATTAGCTATACCACAATCGCTGCCAGAGTGGGAGAGGAACTGCTCTGCTTCCCGTAAATTCAAAGTCATGATTGCGGAAGATAATCCCTGCGGAACATTATTCTGAATATGGATTGCCTCTTCAATAGAGGTATATTCCATTAAGTATAGAATCGGGGCAAATGTTTCGTGCTGCACAATTTTGAAATCCGGTTTCACCTCAGCAATGCATGGCTTTACATAACATCCGCTCTCATAACCATCTCCTTCCAGAACACCGCCTTCAATAATAAACCGGCCTCCTTCTTTTTTACAATCGTCAATGGATTTCATATACATCTGCACCGCATCTTTATCAATTAAGGGGCCCACATGATTTTTTTCATCCAGCGGGTTGCCTATTTTTAACTGCCTGTATGCCGCAATCAGTTTTGCTTTTACCGGCTCATAAACATTTTTCTGGATAATCAGTCTGCGGGTAGAAGTGCAGCGCTGGCCTGCAGTGCCCACGGCGCCAAACAAAGCTCCGCGAACAGCCATATCAATATCTGCATTTTCGGAAATAATGATTGCATTGTTTCCACCCAGTTCCAGCAGGGCTCTGCCCAGCCGGGCGCCTACAGCAGCCCCCACTGCTTTGCCCATCCGGGTGGAGCCGGTAGCCGATACCAGCGGTATCCGGGTATCGTTTGCCAGCCATTCACCTACTTCACGTCCGCCTGTAATAAGACAGGAAACCCCTTCGGGCACATTATTCTCTTTAAAAATCTCCGAAACAATTTTTTGACAGGCCACTGCGCAAAGAGGCGTTTTCTCCGATGGCTTCCATACGCATACATCTCCGCAAACCCATGCCAGCATACTGTTCCAGCTCCATACAGCTACTGGAAAATTAAATGCCGAGATAATACCCACAATCCCCAACGGGTGGTATTGCTCATACATGCGGTGGCCTGGTCTTTCACTGTGCATAGTAAAGCCATGCAATTGCCTTGAAAGTCCTACGGCAAAGTCACATATATCAATCATCTCCTGTACTTCGCCCAGGCCTTCCTGCAGGCTTTTGCCCATTTCATACGAAACCAGTTTGCCAAGCGCTTCCTTCTTTTGACGCAAGGCATTGCCTGCCTGCCTAATTATTTCTCCGCGCCGGGGGGCCGGCACCATTCTCCATTTTTTAAACGCTTCTTCCGCTCTGCTGATAACTCTTTCATAATCTTGTTTTGAAACAATGGAAACAGAAGCTATTTTTTTCCCGTCAACCGGTGAGTAAGAATCAATAATACCATTCCCGGAGTCCATCCAGTTACTGCCGGTACTTACACCGGCATTATTCGTTACAATTCCCAGTTCTTTCAAAAAATCCATAAAAATAAATTTGACGCGAAGTTATCAATTATTGCCCGGGTGCAGGTGCGCTAAAACCGGAAGAGGCATTAATACTGTTCCTTTTCGCTGGGGAAGCGTTTTTTCTTTACATCGCTGATGTATTGCTGAACGGCGCCGGTCACCTGCTCGTGCAGGTTCAGATACTGGCGAAGAAACCGTGGTTTGAATTCTGTGTTTATTCCCAGCATATCATGCATTACCAGTACCTGACCATCGCAATACTTACCGGCACCGATACCGATTGTGGGTATCGAAATGGTTTCGGAAACTTTTTTGGCAAGTAATGCGGGAATTTTTTCAAGTACAAGAGCAAAACACCCGGCCTGCTCCAGCAGCTTTGCATCTTTTTTCAGTTTCTCCGCTTCAGCCCTCTCTTTTGCTCTTACGGTATAGGTTCCGAATTTGTAAATGGACTGGGGCGTAAGCCCGAGGTGCCCCATTACAGGAATGCCAGCTGAAACAATTTTGTTTACAGATTCCAGCACTTCCTCACCTCCTTCGAGTTTTACAGCATGTGCGCCGGTTTCTTTCATTATGCGGATAGCAGAAGCAAGCGCCTCGATTGAATTGGACTGGTAAGACCCAAAAGGCATATCGACAACCACAAGACAACGCTGCACACCCCGAATAACGGAAGAAGCATGATAAATCATCTGATCAAGAGTGATGGGCAGTGTGGTTTCATGGCCGGCCATCACGTTGGAGGCAGAATCTCCCACAAGTATTACATCAATGCCGGCAGAATCGAAAATGCCGGCAAATGAAAAATCGTATGCGGTAATCATCGATATTTTTTCACCTGCCGCTTTCATTTTCTGCAGCGTATTGGTGGTAACCCGCTTTACATCTTTGTTTACTGACATATCGGAAATTTGGAAGGTAAATGTAGATAAAACCGGCGGGAACTTCAGGCAGATGTGGCTTTCGCCTTTACTTCCTCATAAAGTGTATAAATCAGTCCGTCGGCCAGACCAATTTTGGGAACAAAAATGTCTTCGGCGTCGGCCCAGCGCATTACATTAATGTAAATGAGCAAAGCCGGAACGATTACATCGGCACGGTCTTCTTTTAGTTTATACAACGACATACGTTGCTGAACAGTAAGGTTGCTGAACTCTTTATAATAATCCCGCAGCATATCCAAAGAAAGGGGCTTGCCTTCTTTTCGTTTTGAAAGCGAAAAAATCTTATTGATGTTTCCGCCCGAACCGATGGCCGTCACATGATGGTAGCCTTTGGTTTTTGTTTTGATAAATTCTTTCATCTCGTCCCACAGCACTTCTTCCACCTGGTTTTTTAATAACCGGATGGTTCCGATATTAAACGATTCTTTAAATACCAGCTTACCGTCGCTGAAAAAAGTAAGCTCTGTACTTCCGCCGCCTACGTCGATGTACAGGTACGATTCGGCGTCGGTCATGGTCTCGGCAATATGATTTTCGTAGATAAACGATGCCTCCTGTTGTCCGCTGATTACTTCTATTTCAATACCGGTTTCTGCCTTTACTTTCCGGATAATCTCTTCGGAATTGATCGCATCACGCATGGCAGAGGTAGCACAGGCTTTGACATATTGAACATCATACACATCCAGCAGGTGGCGATATGATTTTATCGTCTTAATAATCTTTTCCTGCCGGGCGGGGCTGATTTCTCCTTTTTCAAAAACATCAAAACCAAGCCGGAGAGGAACACGAACCAGAGACATTTTAATGAATTGAGGAACCGAGTGAGGACCTTCTATTACGTCACTTATCAAAAGCCTTGCCGCATTACTGCCGATGTCAATGGCTGCCAGTCTCAATTTGGGTCAGTGTTTTTTTATGCAGATAATTGTAAATCTCTATTTGTGAGCGGATTTTCTTTTTTCCGGTGCGCACATATTCATTACTCAGCTTGTTATCCAGTATCCGGGCCTTTACGTTATCGCTTAGTTGAATCTCCAGTATGTCTTTCAGTTCTTGTCTTATTTTCTTATCCGGTACCGGACAGGTAGCCTCCACTCTGTGATCAATATTGCGTACCATCCAGTCGGCCGAAGATATATAAACTTTTTCTTTGCCTTCGTTGTGAAATACCCACACCCGTGCATGTTCCAGGTATTCGTCCACAATACTGATGGCTTTGACCGGCTTTTTGAATTTCGGATTTTCCGATAGCATACAAAAAATACCCCGGATCACCATTTTGATTTCTACACCGGCTTTTGCGGCCTCATATAGTTTTTCAATAAGTTCTTCATCAGACAGCGAGTTCATTTTAAGAGTAATGGCAGCCGGTTTTTTATGCCGGGCCTGTTTTATTTCATAATCGATGAGCTTAATCAATTCTTTTCGCAACAAATGGGGGCTGGGTATAATGGTTTTGCAGTCTTTCAGAAAATGGGCGCCCGATTTAGGATGTTCAAGAAAATTAAATATCCGGTTTATGTCCGCCATCACATTTCTGTTGCAGGTAAGCAGGCAATGATCGCCATAGAGTCTGGCCGTTTTCTCGTTTAAGTTACCGGTGCTGACAAAGCCATAACTAAAGGAATTCTTCCCGGTTTTTTTTGTTATATGACAGAGCTTTGCATGCACTTTCAAATTGGGAATTCCGATCAGTACTTTTACTCCCTCTTCTTCCAGCTTTTCTTTCCATTCCAGATTGGCTTCTTCATCGAACCGGGCCCGCAGTTCCAGCATCACAATTACTTCTTTTCCGTTTCTTACAGCATTCACCAGTGCATTAATAACCTTTGAGTGATCGGCCAGCCGGTAACAGGTAATTTTTATAGTCGTCACATCCGGATCAATGGCCGCATCTCTCAGCAAATCAATGATGGCATCAAAAGAGTGATACGGAAAGTGAAGCATCACGTCCTGCTCCATCACCACATCCGTGACGCGTTTCTCGCCTTTTAGCAACGGGTGATCAAAAGGTTTTCGCCGCTGTCTCTTTTCGCGGAAAATATGATCGGGAAAATCCATAAAGTGCCGGAAGTTGTGGATACGGGCGCCGGGTATCAGGTTATCGCGTTTGGTAAGCTGCAGCCGGCGTATCAGGTACTCCAGCATACCAGGATCCATTTCTTTATCGTATACAAAGCGTACGGGTTTGCCTTTTCTGCGGTTCTTAAGCCCTTTTTCGAGCTTTTGTATCATGGATGTCGAAATATCGTTATCAATGTCTATTTCCGCATCTTTGGTTACTTTGAAAACGTGTGCCATATACTGATCGTAACCAAAATATGAAAATATGGAGGGGAGGTTGAAGCGGATCACATCTTCAAGCAAAATAATGTGATGTTCATCCGGTGAAGGGGAGGGAAGAAGGATGAACCGTCCGATAGCACGGGTTGGCACCTCTATAAGAGCATACTTCTTTTTAAACGCGTTATCCTTTTTCCACATCACCACGCCAAGATAGATCGATTTATCGCGCAGATAAGGGAATTGGGGAATGCCCTCTATCATCAGCGGAATCACATTGGGGCTCACTTCCTCATCATAATATTTTTTTACAAACTCTTTTTGTTCCTTGTTCAGATCCTTCTCCGTAACGATAAATATTTTTTGCTGCCTGAGTTCGTCCAGTATGCCCTCCCATATCCTGTTAAATTCGCTTTGCTGGTTCAATACGGTCATCTGAATTTCATCCAGTATCTGCTGCGGTTTCGACTCCAGGTGCATGTTGGTAATCTTGCTGCCGAACCGGATCATTCTTTTAAGCGTGGCCACCCTTACCCTGAAAAATTCATCCATGTTATTGGAAAAAATGCCGAGAAACCGGATACGCTCCCGCAACGGAACCGTGGGATCGGCCGCTTCCTGCAAAACCCTTGCATTAAATGATAGCCAACTTATGTCCCGGAAAATGATTTTTGTTTTTGAATCCGCCATGAACAAAACCGTTTGTGGTTGGAGAAAAAATAAAGTTAAGACACGAAGCAGTTTTGCTGTATTAACTTTTTAAGACCCGTATTACCTCTGAAGCCGGGTAATAATACCTGATGTTGAAAAACCTTCGATGATCGGATTAAGCACCACCTTGCCGCCATAACTGATCACTTCTCTGGCGCCGGCAATCTGGTCAATCGTATAATCGCCCCCCTTTACAAGAACATGGGGTTGCAAAGTTTTTATCAGCTCTCGCGGGTTTTCTTCATCAAAAATCACAACAGCATCCACCATCTGCAGTGCGGCTATTACCAGTGCCCTCGACTGTTCATCATTCACGGGCCGCGACTCTCCTTTTAGTTTTCTTACTGAACGGTCAGAATTAACAGCCACCACCAGGTAATCGGCTTCCCCGGCTGCTGCATTCAAAGAATACAGATGGCCCCGGTGTAAAATATCGAAGCACCCATTGGTAAAAGCAACGGTTTTACCGGTTGCTTTCCAGCCGGCGATCACCCGCTGCAATGCATCCCGGGTGTATATCTTCTGTTCTTTATTGCTTATTCGAGACATTGTTTTTGTTTATCCGGCTGATCAGTACCAGGCATATCAATCCACCAGCAAGTACAATAAAAGTCTGAACTGCCCACAAAAGCCAGCCCATGGATTTACCCACTGTGGCTGCAACGCCGTATAATCCCATCAGCAATTCGATCAGTAAAGGATATGCACCTATTCCGCCCGGAGTTACAATTATGCCCACGCTGCCCGCTCCCAGGGCTGACAGGCCGCCGGGTATTCCTAAATGCTCGGTTTCACGAAATGCGTACAGCCCCGCAGTAGTGCTCAAAAGATACATCACCCAGATAAATAAAGAGTGAAAAAGGAACAGTCCTTTTTGCCTGATATACCGGATACTCTTCAACCCGTGAATGACGCCCTTGATGATCTTTTTTAGCTGAACTATAATATTGATATGGCCCAATTTCTTTAATGCAAAATAAAAAAGAACCAATGCCAGTAAAAAAGCAGCAGGATAAATAATGACTTTTAAAACGGAAAGATGGCCCGTTTTATCAGAAAAAAAATTACTGAAAGAACCAAGCATAAAATCGCCGATGACTTCGCCCTGAAAAATAAGAGCGAGAACAAAAACAATCCCGAGGCAGATCAGATCCACTGCCCGTTCTGCCAGTATGGTTCCGATAAGTTTGTCTACCGGTATTTTTTCATATCGCCGAAGCACGGTACACTTAACCAGCTCTCCCAGGCGGGGCACGCCATGATTGACCAGATAACCAATCATCACAGCAGCAAATGAATTGAATGTGGAAGGTTTATATCCCAGAGGTTCTATCAGTATCTTCCACCGCAGTGCACGGCTTAGATGACTGAGCAGCAGCATAGCAGTGACGGGAAAAAAAAGCCATTGCCTGGAACTGCCAATAGCCTCTTTTGTTTTTTGCCACTGATCGTGATTCAGGTCGCGTAAAGAAAGCCAGACAAAAAACAGCCCGATACCCAAAAAAACAATGTATTGAATTATCGCCTTCAGTGATTTTTTCATACCATGACACAAGATCGTTTCAAAATATGAAATACTGAATCAGAAGTCAGATATTTTTTGGTTAAACGGAACAGTCAGAGTTTATTTCCTTCTTTGGGAAAAACTACCCATGGCGTGAATGATTTGGCTTTTTCGAAATCCATCATGGCATAAGAAATAACGACTATAATGTCGCCAACGCTTCCTTTTCTTGCTGCCGGGCCGTTGAGGCAACAAACTCCTGAACCGCGTTTCCCCTTAATCACATAGGTTTCGAGCCGTTCTCCGTTGTTGACATTAACCACCTGCACTTTTTCATTTTCAATAATATTGGCCGCATCCATAATGTCCTCATCAATCGTGATGCTGCCGATATAATTCAGATTGGCCTCCGTTATAGCTATCCTGTGAATCTTTGATTTGAATACCTCGATTTGCATGGCGGTTGCAAAAGTAAGCGTTTTTAGCATCAGCCAAAGCAGGAGAGGTGACGGTTTATCAATTCAACAACATATTATCGATCAACCTTACTTTATTCATATAAGCGGCAGCAAGAGCAACAAGTTTTTTATTTCCGTCCCATGATTCAAGAATCTGAAGATTGTCCGTATCGGCAATCTCTATATAATCGGTTTTTAAATCATTTTGGGCTAAAACAGCCTTTGCTTTTTCCTTTAATGCAGACAGATCTCCCGAACGAAGATTTTTTTTTATCATCTGCAACGATTGAAAAATAGCACCCGCTTTTTTTATTTCGTTACTGCTTAGCAGCATGTTTCTGCTGCTCATGGCAAGGCCGTTGGCTTCGCGAATGGTGGGACAAATAAAAACCCTGACGGACTTTTCCAGGTTCTCAAGCTGAAGCATTTTTTTTATTACCAGGCATTGCTGAAAATCCTTTTGCCCAAGAAACAAACTATCAGGGTTTACCAGAGAAAGTAACCGGTAAACGGCATTACATACACCCTGAAAATGTCCGGGTCTGAACTTTCCTTCCAGTACGGTATCCAGATATCCGAGATCAAATTTTCGCTGAGCATATTCTTTGGAGGGATAAATTTCATCTGCTGAAGGCAGAAAAAGTATATCACATCCGTTATTTTCCAGCAGTTGTATATCGTTCTCCAGCGTAGAGGGATAATTGTCGAAATCTTCTTTATTGTTAAACTGGGCAGGATTTACAAAGATGCTGCATACGGTAAAATCCGTCTTATTTTTTGAAACATCGAGCAGTGAAATGTGTCCTTTGTGCAATGCACCCATAGTAGGCACAAATCCTGCAAGCGCAGCTCCGGTTCTTTTTATTGAAATGATTTTTCTTAGTTCGGATGCTTTTTTAACGATGATCATACAAGCTAAAATTGAGGCCTAAAAAGACTTTCATCAAATTTTTATAAATAAAATACTTACCTTTGCGGCCTTCTGTCCGTTTAAATACGGGATGACCGGAGCATACCGTGTGTAATCAAACAGGCTAAACATGTCAGCAAAGAAAAGAATTTTATTTATTGCCAACGAATTATCACCCTATCTGGAACTGACAGAGTTTTCCGAAATCGTTAATAAACTTGCCATCAAGTCAAATGACAGCGGTTTTGAAGTGCGTTGTATTATGCCGAGGTTTGGGGTTATCAATGAACGCCGCCACCGCCTGCACGAAGTGGTGCGTCTTTCCGGTATCAATATTTCCATTGAAAACGATGACCTGCCGTTGCAGATAAAGGTAGCTTCGTTACCCAATGCCCGGCTGCAGGTGTATTTTCTGGAGAATGAAGATCTTTTTAAAAGAAAGTTCATTTTTCACGACGAGAACGAAAAATGGTTTTCCGACAACGATATCCGCACTGTTTTTTTCTGCAAAGGCGCCCTGGAAACTGTAAAAAAATTCGGCTGGCCCCCCGATATCATTCATTGCAGCGGATGGATGACCGGACTGATACCCGTATACCTGAAAACGGTTTATAAAAAAGAACCGGTGTTTTCTCACAGCAAGATTGTTTTTACCATCGGTCAAAACACCTTTAAAGAAAAAATTGGCAATGCTTTTCTGAAAAAAGCTCTTATACACGCCAATATAAAGGAAAAAGACCTGGAGCCATTTAAAGAAGCAAACAATACAGCTATGTTTCGGGGCGGAGCTACCTATGCAGATGCCATTACGTTTGGCGCCGACAAGGTTGAAAAAAAACTCATTGATGAGTTTTCTAAGGTGCGGGGTAAAAAAACATTGCCGTATAATGCGGAATCTGATTTAACAGACTATTTACAATTGTATAGCGACCTTGCAAACTGAGGTTTGTACCCTTTTTTGTCATCATTTTAATCGCAGTAAATACATTATAAGAAGTAAAACATCAACTTACCCCCGTGAAGAACAAACTACTGCTGTTCAGCCTCTTTATTTCGCTTATTGTTTTTATCTGTACTTTTTTTTCCTGTAAAAAAATAAATGAGTACACCGATCTGGGTGATGACCTGATACCGGGAGTTGATAATATAACTACTTTCGATACTACCGTTGAAGTAAATGCTTTTAACCAACTGTTTTCATCTGCCGATGATTCTTTGTATATAGGAACAGGAGATGTACATTTTCTGGGGAATATTAAAAATGACCCGCTTTTCGGAAAAACAAACGCCATGCTTTTCCTGGAGCTAAAACCCCAAACCTACCCCTGGAAATTTGCCAACTACCCCGATAGCATATTAAGCATAGACTCGGTAGTTCTGGTACTGGCCTATACGGGCACTTATGGCGATACTACCGAACCCCAGACAATCACGGTAAAAGAAATCCCCAACATTGCTGCCAATGATTTTCGTGCCGATTCATTTTATCTGGTGCGTCAGCAGCCTTTTAACCTTACCGGTGCTACCGTGCTTGGCTCGGCTACAGTTATCCCCTCTGCCCTGAATGATTCAGTAAAAGTATTTGGCGATACCACGGCAAATCAATTGCGGATTAAACTTGATAACAGTTTTGGTCAGCGCCTTCTTGATTACGACACAGCCACGGCATACCGCTCCGATTCGCTTTTTAAAACCCGGCTGAAAGGATTTGTTCTTGAGGTCGATTCCAATGCGGCTTCGGGTAATGCGCTGATGGGTTTTGACCTGCTGGATAACCCGAATACAAAACTTGCCATTTATTACCGGTTTACAAAAAATGGATCGGCTGATACTACGGTAGATTATTTCCGGTTCACCGGTGCATCGGCACACCATAATTATATAAGCCGCAAATTCGCAGGTACCAAACTGGACGCTACCAAAGGCGATAATACAACCGACTCGCTGATATATCTTATTAACACACCCGGCAGTTATGCAAAATTAAATTTCCCGGCACTGGCCACATTGAGCAACCGGCTTATCCATCGCGCCGAACTGATTATTGAACAGGTGTACCATCCCAGCGATGCAATATTCGGGCCACCGGAAACTTTATGGCTTGATGCGTTTGATTCTTCGATTTCAGCTTACAAAACCATGCCTTTCGATGCTTCCGATGTGTCGGGCTCGCTCAATCCCCGTCTTTTTGGGGTTTATGGTAAAAAAGGCGTTGATGGCTCAGGCAATCCTGTGGTAAGATGGAGCTTTAACATCAGCCGGTATACACAGGCGCTGATTACCGGAAAAGAAAAATTATATGACTTCCGTCTGGTTTCTCATCGCTATCTTATTAATCGTATAAGAACAAGCAGCGCTACAAATACCGGCGACTTTACACCGTTTTCGCTTCATCCTTACCTGAATACTACTATTGCTACCGGAAGAGTGCAGGTGGGCGGTACCGGACACTCTGCGCAACGGATGCGGATACGTATTATCTATTCGAAAATTTAGTAGGTTATTCATTCAAAACTTTGTTGGCGGGCTATTATCTTTGCAACCCGTAATCAAGTTATTTGCACCATATAAACTGAAATCAATTTATGCCTTACCTTTTTACGTCGGAGAGTGTTTCCGAAGGACATCCGGATAAAGTAGCCGACCAGATATCTGACGCCCTTATTGATAACTTTCTTGCCTTTGACCCCGATTCAAAAGTGGCTTGCGAAACACTGGTAACCACCGGTCAGGTAGTATTAGCCGGCGAAGTAAAAAGCAAGGCCTATCTGGATGTGCAGGAGATTGCCCGGAGCGTTATCCGCAAAATAGGATACACTAAAAGTGAATACATGTTTGAGGCGCACAGTTGCGGTGTTTTCTCAGCTATTCATGAACAGTCAAGCGATATCAACCAGGGAGTAGACCGTAAAAAGAAAGAAGAACAGGGTGCCGGCGACCAGGGAATGATGTTTGGATACGCCACCAACGAAACGGAAGATTATATGCCGCTTGCCCTTGACCTGGCGCATAAACTGCTGATCGAACTGGCAGCCATAAGAAGAGAAAAGAACTCCAAAATGCCCTACCTGCGGCCCGATGCCAAAAGCCAGGTGACACTTGAATACGATGACAACAACAAGCCGGTACGCATTGATGCCATCGTTCTTTCTACCCAGCACGATGAATTCGATACCGAACCCCGGATGCTGGAAAGAATCAAAAAAGATGTAATCAATATTCTTATCCCCCGCGTCAAATCAAAATATAAAAAATACGCCCGCCTTTTTAATGATAAGATCAAATATCACATCAATCCCACCGGCAAATTCGTAATCGGCGGTCCGCACGGCGATACAGGACTTACCGGCCGCAAAATAATCGTAGATACTTACGGCGGCAAGGGAGCCCATGGGGGAGGCGCTTTCAGTGGCAAAGACCCTTCGAAAGTGGACCGTTCGGCGGCTTACGCTACCCGTCATATTGCCAAAAACCTGGTGGCAGCAGGTGTTTGTGATGAAGTACTGGTGCAGGTTTCGTATGCCATCGGGGTTGCAAAACCTACCAGCATCAATGTAAACACATACGGCACCGCCAAAGTAAATATGACCGACGGAGAAATTGCCAAAATAGTAGAAGAATTGTTTGATATGCGGCCCTACTTTATTGAAAAACGTCTTAAACTGCGTAATCCGATTTATAGCGAAACAGCGGCATACGGTCATATGGGCCGTAAGCCCCAAATTGTAGAAAAGACATTCGTATCTCCTGAAGGTAAAATCGCAAAAAAGAAAGTAGAACTGTTTACCTGGGAAAAACTGGACTATGTTCCCAAAGTAAAAAAAGCATTTGGTCTCAAATAAAAATTATTGTTGAAAACAAAACCTCTCCCGCCGGGAGAGGTTTTTTATTTTCGATAAATGGAACACACAAATCCCTGGCAGATCCTTTCAGAAAAAAACATCTACGACAATGCATGGATCAACGTTACCGAGTACGATGTCATTAATCCTTCAGGAGGAAAAGGCATTTACGGTAAAGTGCATTTCAAGCATCTGGCCATAGGGATATTGCCACTTGACAAAGATTTAAATACTTATCTCGTAGGGCAATACCGTTTTACGCTCAATGCGTATAGCTGGGAAATTCCCGAAGGTGGCGGCGTTATCGGAACCGATCCGCTGGAGTCGGCAAAAAGAGAATTAAAGGAAGAAACAGGACTGGCGGCAGATCATTGGGAAAAAATTCTCACGATGCATTTATCCAATTCCTGTTCGGATGAGATCTGTTATGTTTATCTCGCCAGAAACTTAACCGAAGGTGAGGCCATGCCCGAGGAAACGGAAAAACTCCGCGTAAAAAAATTGCCATTTGAAGAAGCGTACAAAATGGTGCTGAACGGTGAAATAACAGACGCCATTTCGGTGGCAACTATTCTGCGGATTAAAATCATGCTCAATGAAGGAAGGATTTCATAGAAAAAAAATAATGCCCCGATCCTCGCTTGTTATCGGCCGGCAGCCGCTGATTGAAGCATTGCGGGCGGGTAACCCGGTTGACAAAATTCTTTTGCAAAAAAATGCCTCGGGTGATGCCGTAGATGAAATAAGATTACTGGCAAAAGAAAACAAGGTGCCGCTGCAGTATGTTCCCGCTGAAAAACTCAACTCCATCAGCCGCGGCAATCACCAGGGAGTGATTGCTTACAAAGCAGCTATACAATATCACGAACTCCAGCAGGTAATTTCTTTTGTGGTCGAAAATGGCGAAACGCCTTTGTTTCTGCTGCTTGACGGGGTAACCGATGTAAGAAATATCGGCGCCATTGCCCGTTCGGCTTTATGCATGGGTGTACACGCTATTATTATTCCCGATAAAGGAGTGGCTCCGCTGCAGGAAGATGCCATTAAGGCTTCAGCCGGAGCATTGGAAAAAATTCCGGTTTGCCGGGTTAGCAGCCTGATGAAAGCTGTGGACGAACTTCATCTGAACGGCATAAAAGTTTTTGCCAGCGAAATGACCGCCACCAAAAATATTTTCTCCTGTAATTTTAATGAACCTTCCGCTATTATAATGGGCGGTGAAGAAAAAGGCATTTATCCTGCATTGATGAAGATATGCGACGAAAAATTCAAAATCCCCATGAAAGGGAATTTTGAAAGTCTCAATGTTTCGGTGGCCGCCGGTATTATTTTATATGAAGTAACGAGACAAAGAAAAAAATGAACTCCCATTCGCTTGTCAAGCTTATTGAATGTCCGCGTGATGCCATGCAAGGGTGGAAAAACTTTATCCCTACCGAAAAAAAAATTAAATACATCAATGCACTGTTAAAAGTAGGTTTTGATACATTAGACTTCGGCAGTTTTGTTTCGCCGAAGGCGATTCCGCAAATGGCCGACACAAAAGAGGTAATATCCAGATTACAAATTCCAAATTCCCATTCGAAGTTGCTCGCCATTGTGGCTAATCTTCGCGGGGCGGAAGAAGCATCGGCTTTTGATGCAATCCGTTATCTTGGATTCCCGTTCTCGGTTTCGGAAACATTTCAGCAGCGAAACGCCAATTCATCCATCGCCGAATCGCTGAAACGGGTAGAACAAATACAGACGCTTTGCCTGAAAAAAGAAAAACAACTGGTGGTTTATCTATCGATGGGATTTGGCAATCCCTACGGCGACCCGTACAATGAAGACATCGTTTTTCAATGGATAGATAAGTTAACAGCATTGGAGATTGGTATCATTTCGCTGGCCGATACGGTTGGCCTGGCTGCACCGGAGCAGATTTATTCGATGACAAAATATTTGATTCAATCGCTGCCGCACATTGAAATCGGCGTGCATCTTCATTCAAGACCTGACAACTGGAAACCAAAACTTGAAGCCGCCGTAAAGGCCGGATGCATACGTTTTGACGGCGCCCTGAAAGGCATTGGCGGCTGCCCCATGGCAAATGATGAACTGGTAGGGAATATGGATACAGAAAAGATGATAAAGTATTTTGAAGAACATGGAATGAGCACCGGGTTGAATAAGGACGCACTGCAAGAAAGTTTGAAAATTGCGGGAGAAATTTTTCATTAAGCTCTTTACCTGCCACACCAATCCCATTTAATTTTACATTTGAAATTTACCCGGAATTTGTTATTTGAAAATTTTCTTTTGCTATGGATTTCATGCTGAATATTGACATCAAAAAACCTGGTTCACAAATCAGCTATAAGGATAAAATTCTGCTCGCAGGTTCCTGCTTCACCGAGCATATCGGCAACTCGCTTGAAGAGTTGAAATTTTCTGTACTGCAAAATCCCAATGGTATTTTATTCGATCCCGTCAGTGTTTGCAACAGTCTTATTTCTTATATCGAAAACAAACAATATTCCGGCAATGATCTGTTTCGCCTGAATGAAGTATGGAACAGTTGGAATCACCATTCAAGATTTTCTCATATTGATAGAGATGAATGTCTTAAAACCATCAACGCCTCACAGCAAAAAGCCCATGAGTTTCTTAAACAAACAAATTGGCTGATAATAACGCTTGGGTCATCTTTTAGTTATCGCCTGAAGGATGAATCTGCTCAAAAGCCACCGTTAGGGTGGGCGGGAAGAGGGGTAGCCAATTGTCACCGGGCGCCGGCACAATGGTTCGATAAACATTTGCTCACGATTGATGAAACTATTTCTTCGCTTGACAATTGCATACACCGGTTATTTGGATTTAACCAAAAAATGAAAATTATTTTCACAATCAGCCCTGTACGTCATATACGCGATGGGGTAGTAGAAAATAACCGCAGCAAAGCAAGACTGATAGAAGCAGTGCATCACCTTGTAAATAAGTTTGACCGCCTGTATTATTTTCCCGCTTATGAACTGGTGATAGATGTACTGAGGGATTACCGTTTTTACGATGTGGACCTGTCTCATCCCAACTATATGGCCACCGAATTTGTAATGGAGAAATTTACAGAGGCGTTTATTGATAAAGAATCCCGGCTGCTGATGCAGGAGTTGAAAAGCATTATCATTGCCCGGAAGCATAGGGCTTTCCAGCCCGAAACCAATGCGCACAAAAGTTTTTTGCAAAGTCATGCGGAAAAAGCAAAACATCTGATGGAAAAATATCCTTTTCTTGATCTTAAGAACGAACTGGATTATTTTTTGGCGGGCTGAACCAGTTTATAAACTGTTTTTGAAAAGTAAGTAGCTCCTGGCCGCAAAACAGTGTCGGGAAAATGCGGAATGTTCACCGCATTCGGATGCTTATGTGTTTCAAGGCAAAATCCTGAAAAAGGGCCATAATCTGTTCCGTTTTTCCCTTTCATTTTTGCCAAGCCCTGAGCAGTATAGAACTGAACAGCCGGTTCGGTGGAAAAGATAAGCAGCTTTAGTCCCGATTCGTGAGACATGGCTTCCGCAACAAGGCGGAGATCATTTGTATTATTTTCAATTTCGAAGCATTGATCATAGCCTTTTTCGGTGCCCCATTGTTCGCCAATGCGGCGAAATTGTCTGAAATCCCATCGTGTATTTTCAACCGGGATTGTTTTACCGTTGCAAACCAGTTGTGCATCCTGGGCAAGAATACGGGAGCTGTAAATTTTTACTTCGTGATTTTCGATGGTACCCTGTCCGTTATTCAGATTAAAATAGCTGTGATGTGAAAGATTGATGGCAGTCGTTTTATCAGTCAGGGCGGTATATTCGTAACTGAATTCATCCTCCTCATTTAATTCAAATCGTATAAGCGTTTCAAGATTGCCCGGAAAACCCTCTTCACCATCTTTGCTGAGGTACTTCAATTCGACAGAAGAATCATTGATATTATTTAGCTTCCACAATTTTTTATCAAACCCCTCATGGCCCCCGTGCAGCTGATGCAGGCCCATGTTCCGGCTTAACTGGTACTCCTTTCCGTCAACTGAAAATTTTCCATACCCGATCCGGTTAACATAACGTCCGCATGCCGCGCCGAGATAGGAATACTGCTTCAGGTATTCCGGCGCCAGATAATCCTCCACTTTATCAAAACCCAGTACGATGTCGTTTCTTTTTCCTTCTTTTTGCAATAAGCTGAAGGAAGTAATAATGGCCCCGAAATTGGTAATAGCCGCTTTGGTTCCCTTTTCATTGCTCAGTATAAACAAATAAATATCTTCACCGGAAGAATGACGGAAGCAATATTTCTTTTCAACGCTCATCCGGCATCAAATTAATATAAATGAACCAATGAATCAGCAATTGATAAAAGAATTTGGTGACCATTACCGAAAAATGCCCGAATATATTTTCTTTTGTCCGGGCCGGATTAACCTGATAGGAGAACACATCGATTATAACGGAGGCCGCGTAATGCCCTGCGCCATTTCACAGGGTACCTGGCTGGCCGTTTCAAATAATGCAGATAAAAGACTGCGATTTTGCTGCCTGAATTTTCCGGAAAAGGCGGATCTGCCTGTTCAGATGTCCTATTCAAAAGCAGACAGCAAATGGTTTAATTTCCCTTTAGGCGTGATAAATGAAATAACTCAGAAAGGGCACAGCATTCCCGGACTTGATATGTTGTTCTTCGGCAATCTTCCCATAGGAGCCGGATTGTCTTCCTCTGCTTCCATTGAAATAGTTACCGCGTTTGCCCTTACAGAAATGCTTAAACTAAATAGTTCAAGAAAAGAGTTGGCGCTGCTGTGTAAAAAGGTGGAGAATGAGTTTATCGGTGTCAATTGTGGTATTATGGATCAGTTTGCCGTTGCTTTTGGCAAAAAAGACAAAGCCATTTTATTGAATTGTGATACGCTGGAATATGAATATCTGCCTCTGCATTTAGACGAACATGTACTTGTCATCATCAACACCAATAAGGAAAGAAAATTGACAGAGTCAAAGTATAATGAACGGTTTTCCGAATGCGGCAGCGCATTAAAGGCTTTAAAAAAAGCGCTTCCCGTTTCTAATTTGTGTGATTTAAGTATAAGCACATTCGAAGCCAGCCGGCAATTAATAGATGATCCGGTACTGGTAAAAAGAGCTTTACACGTTATCAGCGAAAACGAAAGAGTGATGAAAGCCGCCGGGGCGCTTAAAAAAGGAGAACTTGAATATTTTGGAAAACTGATGTATGACTCGCACCAGTCACTGAAAGAACTGTATGAAGTAAGCGGGAAAGAACTTGATACAATTGTTGACTTTTGTAAATCATTTGAAGGCTGTATCGGCGCCCGGATGACCGGAGCCGGCTTTGGTGGTTGCGCCATAGCCTTGATTAAAAAAGGGTATTTGACTGACTTCTCAGAAAGAATTTCGGTTTTTTATAAAGGCCGGGTGGGCTATAAGCCCGGAGTGTTCGCAACAGAAGCAGGAGAAGGGGTAGCCCGCATAAACTAGATTTTAAAAGTATACTCTTTCATCAAAAAGGCTTCAAGCCGTTTCAGCAATGTCAGCTGATTTTTTGCCCGGTCAAAATTCTGTTCAGTATAGGCGATGTGGTAATACATATCCCCGTTCAGATAATCGGCCATATAGCGCAGCGCCTGCATATAAATTAACATTATACCTGCATAATGAATATATTCTTTCTCCGCATTTGTCAATTTGTTTTCCATTACCGACAAATAGCCCCGCATAATTGCTTCGTAAAAATTTTTCCGAATGCTGATATTATCGAAATCTGTGCTTGTTTCGTCAAGTGAGCAGGCCATGCTGCGTATCATATCTCCCAGATCGGAAAAAAAATAACCGGGCATTACCGTGTCAAAGTCCACCGGGCAGATTACTTTACCGGTAGCGCTGCTAAAAAGTAGATTCGCTATTTTGGCATCGTGGTGCATTACCCTTTTGGGAAAGGCGTCCGATCCGTTTATGATTTCGTAAAAATTAACATAGCGGATTCTTTGTATTAACTGCTCAATCAGCGGGCCGGCTTTTTGCCTTCTTTCGTATTGTCTGGTATCCAGTGCATCGGTAAATTGTCGGTACCTGAAGCTGAGATTATGGAAGTCCGGAATTGTTTCCTTTAGCAACCGGGTATCAAACCCTGCAAAAGCCGCACTAAATGCAGCAAAAGTTGCTGCGGTGGCTTCTGCCTGTTCAGCATTTTCAGCGATACTTAATGTGCGGGCATTTTCAATAAATTCAAATACCCGCCAGTAGTTGTTTTTACTGTCGCAATAAATCAGTTGACTTTCAGGAAAATATTTAGGCTCCGGAATATAAAATTCCTGCTTTGTTGACTGAATATAATTCCAGAGCAGTTCATAATTGTGCTGTACATTTTTTGGTTCTGTAAATACCCGATGGTTAATACGCTGCAGCAGAAATGAAGATTTGTTGATCCGGCTGGTAACTTTGTAAGAATTGTTTATCAAACCTCCTTGCAGGGGTTCGATGACGAATTCGTGATGGTTTTTTTGGTAAGCGCCAAGAGCTTCGTGGTAGACGGGTAGCTTCATTTGCTATTTTCAGGATGAAGAAAGAAAGACAAAAAGGTACAAAACCGTTTCCCGTGTTATTCCGTTTTATCTGCTTGCTAATGTATTCTGTCGCCCCGCGGGTTCATTTGGCTTATTACAGACGCTTCGTACTCCAGCCACTGTTTCCACCGCCTGCGTACTTTTTCTTTGGCGATATATGTTTCAGCCAGTTCTATAAAAAGTGTATAATGCCCTGCTTCACTTTCCATAAAACGGCGGTAAAAATTCCTGAGGTAGCTGTCCTTAAGTGATTCACTCAGCCTTTTAAACCGTTCACAGCTTCGGGCCTCTATCAAAGCCATGGTCAGCAGTTGGTCAAGCAGGCGGTCCTCGACACTTCCGCCTTTGTGCTGAAACGCTATCAGCTTATTTACATATTCGTCTTTGCGCTGCCTGCCCAGTTTCAGGTTTCTTTTTTGAAGTTCGGCCAGTACCAGCCGAAAATGCCCCCATTCTTCCGTTACCACCGGCGAAAGCTCAGAAACGATTTTTTCCTTATCACTGTATCGTTGAATAAGGGAAATGCACGAAGTAGCGGCTTTTTGCTCGCAATAGGCATGATCGGTCAGAATTTCCTCCAAAGACAACGCGGCCAGATCGGCCCAGCGGGGATCGGTAGGTAATTGAAGACCAAGAATATTACGGGTCGATTCTGCTATTTCTTTTTCTGTGGTTTTGAGTTGTTCCGGCATTTTGCAAAAGTACCCAAAACAGAACTATTTCTTTGTATTTCAGGCCGATTATCCTACCTTTGCCGCCGCAATAAACAGGATATTAACCGGATGTTTTTTTAAAAAATTCAAGATGTCATTAACAAAAGAAAAAAAGGCAAAAATCTTTGCCGATTATGCCGGAAAATCAACCAACACCGGCTCCATTGAAGGTCAGATAGCCTTATTGACAGAACGCATTACTCAAATTTCCAGCCATCTGCAGGAAAATAAAAAAGATTTTTCCACGCACCGCGGACTGATGCAGCTGGTAGGAAAAAGAAAGCGCCTGCTTACTTATCTTCAAAAACATAATCTTAGCGGGTATCGCGCCCTCATTGAAAAGCTCGGCATCAGAAAATAAAACTAAACCAAAATTCACCCTCCCGCCCGGGAGGGCTTTTGCATTTTAGCCACCTGCATATGTTGAGATTTTTATCCAAAATTTCTCACACCGGATGAGGAGGCTGCTCACTCAACAATTGAAATTTATGCTTTCACAAAAAATCAGTAAAACCTTTGATATTGGCGACGGCCGTGAAGTTACCATCGAAACCGGACGGCTGGCACGCCAGGCCGATGGTTCAGTAACCGTCAGAATGGGTAACAACATTATTCTGGCCACCGTAGTAGCAAGTAAAGAGCCAAAAGAAGGTCAGGATTTCTTTCCTTTAACTGTCGATTATCAGGAAAAGTTTGCATCAGCAGGAAGAATACCAGGTTCTTTTTTCAAAAGAGAAGGCCGGCCAAGCGACTATGAAATTCTTATCAGCCGTCTTATTGACAGGGCACTTCGTCCTTTGTTTCCCGATGATTATATGTGCGATGTGCAGGTGCTGGTTACTTTGATATCCAGCGATGCGGAGGTTTTGCCCGACGCACTGGCTTGCCTTGCGGCATCGGCTGCGCTTGCTGTTTCTGATGTTCCGATTCAGGAAATTATTTCTGAAGTGCGGGTAGCACGGATCGATGGTCAGTTCAGAATCAATCCATCCAGAAGCGAAATGCCAAAAGCCGATCTCGATTTCATCATTGCAGCTACCGAAAGAAATATCATGATGGTGGAAGGTGAAGCGGCGGAATGTTCGGAAGAAGATCTTGTAAAAGCAATTGAATTTGCCCACGAAGCCATCAAAATTCAAATCAGGGCACAACAGGAATTGCGGGAAATGGCGGGGGCAAAAGCAAAAAGAGAATACACAAAAGCCGAGCAAAATGAAGAGGTAAAAAGCAAGGTAGAATCGTTTGCAAAAGAAAAAGTGCTGGAAGTAGCAAAAGCCGGCCTGAACAAACAGCAAAGAAGTGAAAAATTTGAAGAAATAGAAAATGCGCTGATCGAACACCTGAAAAAAGAATACAATGTAGCAGAAGGCGCAGAACTGGATGAAAAAATTCAGAAACACGCAAAGAATTATTACCACGATCTGCAATACCATGTGGTAAGAGACATGATACTAAACGACCGCCGTCGGCTTGATGGCCGGGGGCTGGAAGATATCCGCCCGCTGGATATGGAGGTAGATGTTTTACCCTCGCCTCACGGAGCAGCTTTATTTACCCGCGGAGAAACCCAGTCGCTCACCACCGTTACTTTAGGAACACCACTGGATGAACTGCTCATCGAAAGTGCATCTACATCAGAGTATTCAAAGTTCATTCTTCATTATAATTTCCCACCATTTTCTACCGGCGAAGTAAAGCCCCTGCGGGGCCCCGGCCGCCGCGAAGTAGGGCATGGCAATCTGGCTATGCGCTCACTGAAGCAAATGATGCCCAAAGAAGATTTTGCCTATACGGTGCGGGTGGTAAGCGATATTCTTGAATCGAACGGATCATCCTCGATGGCTACGGTATGTGCCGGCTCGCTGGCTTTGATGGATGCCGGTGTGCCGATTCCCAAACATGTTTCGGGAGTAGCCATGGGCCTCATCATGAAAGAGGGCAAGTTTGCCATCCTCACAGATATTTTAGGAGATGAGGATCATCTTGGCGACATGGATTTTAAAGTAACAGGAACCCGCGATGGAATTTGCGGCGTGCAGATGGATATAAAAGTAGATGGCCTGAGTATGGATGTAATGCGGCAGGCGCTTGAGCAGGCGAGGAAAGGCCGCCTTCACATTCTTGAGGCCATGTACAAATGCATACCAGAGGCAAGAGCCGACGTTAAACCGCATGCACCAAGAATGGTGAAGATGTACATCGACCGCGAATTTATCGGCGCCGTTATCGGGCCGGGCGGAAAAGTGATTCAGGAAATGCAACGGGAAACCGGCACCACTATAAATATTGAAGAGAAAAACAACATGGGCGAGGTCAGCATTTTCGGAAGCAATAAAGAAGGAGTAGAGAAGGCAGAAAACTGGATCAAAGGAATAGTGGCCATTCCTGTAGTGGGAGAGGTATATGAGGCTACTGTAAAATCAATAGTTCCCTTTGGCGCTTTTGTTGAATTTTTACCTGGTAAGCAGGGTTTGGTACATATTTCTGAAGTAAGCTGGAAGCGCCTCGAAACACTGGACGGAATATTAAAAGAAGGAGACGTAGTAAAAGTAAAACTGATTGGCACCGATCCAAAATCCGGCAAATTCAAACTCTCAAGAAAAGCGCTGATACCAAAACCCGAAAGGCAGGACAAGCCGGCGCAAAAATAAATAACACAATCCCGCCCCGGCGGGATTTTTTAGTTAATGAAAGAGTATATACAACTGACCTTTTCTGCACTTTTGCCCGAGCAGGCAGACATCCTGATTGCCCGGCTGTCCGAAGCAGACTATGAGGGGTTTGAAGAAACCGAAAATACCCTGAAGGCATATATATCTGCCGAAAAGTTTGATGAAAAAATTCTCTCGGATATTACCTACAAATACCAAATCAAATACACCAGGGAAAACATACCCCCGGCCAACTGGAATCAATTGTGGGAGTCCGGGTTTCAACCGGTAACGATTGAAGACTTCTGTACCATTCGTGCTGCATTTCATCCGCCGCAAAAAAAGACGCAATATGAAATTGTGATTACGCCAAAACAAAGTTTTGGTACCGGCCATCACAGCACTACTTATCTGATGATACAACAGATGCAGAAAGTAAATTTCGTTGACAAAACCGTTTTGGACTTTGGAACCGGCACAGGCATACTTGCCATACTGGCCGAGAAACTGGGGGCAAAAAAAATAATTGCCGCAGATAACGATGAATGGAGCATAGAAAATTCAGCCGAAAACATTGAGGTCAACTACTGCTCACACATCAGGGTGCTGAAATCGGATATCATTCCCGACAATTTCTTATTTGATATTATTCTTTCGAATATCAATAAAAACGAAATCATCAGCCAGATGCCTGCCATGATAAGACAACTGTCACCCGGGGGAATAATAATCATAAGCGGCCTGATAGAAGAAGATGAAACTGATTTTTTAGAAACAGTAAAAAAACACCCGTTAAAAGTCGAAACAAAATCGGTAAGAAACAACTGGATCAGTTTTACACTCCGGCATCAGATTAGTTCGAATCAACGTGTTTAAGCTATTAATTCTCCGTTTTTAAGAGTATCTTTGTCATTCCAACTTCAACCCAGGGTTCTATGAATGAACTTTTGTTAATGGTTATTGCTTACATGATCGGCAGTATTCCCACCTCGGTTTGGGTTAGCAAGTATTTTTTTGGGGTAGATATCAGAGATTATGGCAGCGGTAATGCCGGCGCCACCAATACGTACCGCATTTTTGGCCCCCGCTGGGGTACTTTTGTAATGGCGGTTGATATGCTGAAAGGCATTGCGGCTGTTAAGCTTGCCTGGCTTTTACCTTATTATCTGAACAATGAACTTCAGCTAACCAATCTGCAGATTGGGTTAGGGCTGGCGGCTGTTATTGGTCACATTTTTCCCATCTGGGCCGAGTTCAAAGGAGGCAAAGGAGTTGCTACTATTTTTGGAATGGTGCTGGGAATACAACCTGTTGTTGCGGTTTGTTGTGTCGGAGTTTTTCTGCTTGTTCTTTACCTTACCCGCTATGTTTCGCTGAGTTCCATATTGGCCAGCATTGCCTTTCCTGTTTTTATCCTCGTAATCTTCAATGAACCAGAGCCGCTTTACCGCATTTTTGCCATTGCTGTGGGGCTGATGGTTTTGGTGACGCATCAAAAAAATATCGGCCGGCTTATCAGAGGAAACGAAAATAAAGTCCCCATACTAAAGCATCGCGACCGCCGACGCGAGAAAAAAAGATTTCAGGAATAATCTTTTCCGTTAGTTTGATAAATTTTAACTTGCCATTCACCGGCATAAATTACAATTGGCGGAATTGGTATAAACCTTGTTTTATAATTCAAAAAAAGAAGCAGTGAAAAAAATAATAGTGCCCCTTCTGGCTATTATCACAATTGCCTGTTCGAAAAATGCACTTACCGGCAAAAATCAGTTTAAGTTATTTCCGGAAGCCGAGTTACAGTCGATGGCTAACGACCAGTATCGTCAGTTTCTTTCTTCCAATAAAGTAGTAGCTTCCTCAGCCAGCAAGGACGCCGAAATGGTAAGAAGGGTAGGGCAGCGTATTACAAAGGCCGTTGAAGTCTATTATACGGAAAAAGGATTATCAAAAGAACTGGAAGGCTTCAAATGGGAATACAATCTTGTTGAAGATAAAGCCGTAAACGCCTGGTGTATGCCCGGAGGGAAAATTGTGGTGTACACAGGTTTGCTCCCAATTACTAAAAACGAAGCGGCCCTCGCAGTAGTTATGGGACACGAAGTAGCCCATGCGCTTTTGCAGCACGGTAATCAAAGAATGAGTCAGCAGGTAGGCGCCTCGGTTGTACAACTGGGTTTACAGGTGGCTTTATCCAGCAAACCGCAGGAAACACAAAATGCATTTTTAACAGCCTACGGGCTGGGGGCACAACTTGGTGTTTTGCTTCCTTTTTCAAGAAAGCATGAACTGGAGGCCGACAAATACGGGCTGCTGTTTTCCGCCAGAGCCGGATACAATCCCAGAGAAGCAATTCCGCTGTGGCAGCGAATGGAACAGGCAGGATCGGGACAAAAACCTCCGGAGTTTCTCAGCACCCATCCCAGTGAGGGAAGACGCATTCAGCAACTGGAAAAATACATGGACGAAGCGCTGAAAGAATACAGACCAATTCAAGACTAATTTCCAATACCCGCCTGAAATTATTGATTTCAGGCACAAAAAATCCCGGCAGTACGAGCGGCTGCCGGGATTTTTATTCCTTTAAATGCGCCTGTTTACACAATTATTTCCCTATCTTTGCATTCCAATTTGTGAAAATCCGTTATCAAGCCCTTCACGAGCAAAGTATCGGAAACCCCTTAAAACCACTATAATAAGGTATGTCACAAACGTTGTTTGAAAAACTTGATTTGGCCGACGACAAGAATCTTCTTATTCAGGGATTGCCTTCCTCCATCGAGAAACAATTTTGCAAATTATCTTTCGCTAAAAATCTGACTCCGCTGCTTAAAAGCCGGAAGATTGATTTTGCGTTGCTATTTGCCGTAAATGAATCTCAGCTTAACAGCATTCTGAGTGAAGTAATGCCCGCATTGAAGAATGATTCAAAATTATGGATCGCCTCGCCCAAGTCAACGTCTAAAATTGTCACCGACCTCAACAGGAGTTGTAGCTGGGAAAAACTGACCAGCCAGGGCTACGAATGTACCGATGAGGTAGTACTTGATCATGTATGGAGCGCTACCCGGTTTGTAAAAACCTACAAGGCAGCCAACAACCGCGTTCGGCATAACGAAGCAATAGCTGCTGAGGCTTAATTTATGGCTTAAAATAAATTTTTTATTTTAGTCCCGCCGCCGGCGGGATTTTTTTTATGGAACACCTTAATGTAGAAATAAAAGCAAAATGCAATAACCCGCAAACCATCAGAAACTACCTGCAATTAAATAATGCAAAGTTTGCAGGAACCGACAGGCAAACAGACACGTACTTTAATGTATCGGCCGGAAGATTAAAACTGCGGGAAGGCAATATAGAAAACAACCTTATTTTTTATAACCGGAATAACCAGCCCGGACCTAAATGTTCATTTTTCCGGCTATTACCGGTTGCCGATCCGGATAATTACAAAAAGATCATGAAAGACGCCATGGGCATCAAAACTGTAGTGATCAAAACACGTGAGATCTATTATATCGGAAATGTAAAATTCCATATCGATGAGGTGGAAAATCTTGGTTCATTTATAGAAATTGAAGCCGGTAATCTTTTAGCCCCAAAAACAAAAACAGAACTGGAAGAACAATGTAATTTTTACCTTCAGCAATTCGGCATCCGGGCCGAGGATCTTTTTTCAGAATCGTATAGTGATTTGCTGACCGGAAAACAGGCTACCGGATAATCACACTTCCGGCTTTTTTTGTCAGCTCAATTTCCATTTGCTTTAAATGTTCATGAGTGCGGTATAGTGTTTCATAATCGCCCGCCGGCGGAGATTTAGTCATGTCTTCCTGATTCTGCAGAATCATTTTTCTAACCTTACGAAGCTTCAGGTAATTTAGTGCGGACTCAATTTCGGTATGTGTTTTATCTTCATCCATTTTCAGATAACCCATTAACTGCCGCTCATTTTCCGGGTGAACTGTTTTTATAAAATCTTCATAGCTCTGCTCAAACAATTGTTTTTGATAGCCGGTAGCCTGGCTGTATTCCCTTTTCCAATGATCGCTTTCTTCATACGGAAAATTGAGCAGAGAAACTGCAAACGAACTTAGCTGAATATCGGGATGATAGATAAAATAATTTTTGTCGGGCATCTGTAACCCCTTATCTGTATTGTTGCGGTATTCCCTGATCAACCTCAATACTTCGGGATTTTCAAAAAGGTCTTCATCAATCATTTCATTCAGCAAATAGTGGGCAATGCGTTGCGAATTATTCCACGGTTTATTACCGTGTTCAAGCAATACACGGGCAAACTCTTTTTCCTGCAGCTCATCTTTGAACAAAAGTCCGAAAGTGCCATCGTCATAATTGGCGGCTGCGCCTTTTGCAGCATTTTCTTCGTGAGCACGGGCTTCTTCAAAGGGAAGTTTTCTCTCCGAAGTAGAAATACGGTTGCGGATAAATTTATTTACCAGGGCATGTAGTCCGGCTTCGTCGATTTTTAAAATCTGTGCGCATTGCCGGATATAATCCTGCTGTTTTGTAAAATCTTCGGTTTTATTGATTCGGGATATTGTTTCAGCTATCTGATTAACGAGTTCGGCTTTTTTATTTGTATCCGGTCCCGCATCAGCCAGCGCAATATCCAGTTGAAATAAAATAACATCTTTCTTGTTTTGCCGGATAAATTCCCCGAATCGCGAGGCACCAACTTTGTTTACAAAACTATCCGGGTCTTCATTATCCGGCAGCAACACCAGTTTTACATTGAGTCCTTCTTCCAGTGCAAGATCTAAACCGCGAAGTGCTGCTTTTACACCCGCCGCATCGCCGTCGTAAATAATTGTGAGATTCCTGGAATATTTTTTTATCAGACGAAGCTGATCCTGCGTCAATGATGTGCCTCCCGAAGCCACTACGTTTTCAATTCCGGCCTGATGCAGCGAGATCACATCGGTATATCCTTCCACCAGCAGGCATTCATCGGCTTTGTCAATCGCCTGCCGGGCCAGCCACGATCCGTAAAGAATTTTACTTTTTACATAAATTTCATTTTCAGGAGTATTAATATATTTCGGCGCTTTTTCTGTGTTTTTCAAAATGCGGGCGCCAAATCCCACCACTTTTCCGCTTTGGTTATGCACAGGAAAAATGACACGACCACGGTAATTATCCACCAGTTGATCGTTGCGGCTTACTACCAGCCCTGATTTCAGAAGTAAGTCAGGATTGTATTGTGCTGCAATGGCCGATTTTGCAAAAGCGTCTCTTTGTTCCGGGCTATATCCTAACTGAAATTTTTTTATAATTTCTTCCCTGAAGCCTCTTTCTTTCAGATAACTAAGTCCAATATCGCGGCCCTCTTCGGTTTCAAAAAGCTGCTGCGTAAAAAATTGCCGGGCGAAATTGTTGACGATGTACAGACTGTCGGCCACCTGCATGGTCTGACGCTGTTCATCTGTAGTAAACGTTTCTTCTATTTCAATCCCATACTTGTTGGCAAGCCAGCGCAAAGTTTCCACATAGCTGTACTTTTCATGCTCCATCAAAAAGCTGATGGTATTGCCGCTGCGGCCGCATCCAAAGCACTTGTATATTTCTTTGGTGGGAGAAACGGTAAAAGACGGAGTTCGTTCATTATGAAAAGGGCAAAGCCCAAGGTAATTGGAACCTCTTTTCTTCAGTTTTACAAAACCGCCTATCACATCAATAATGTCGAGCCGGGAAAGAATTTGCTGTATGGTATTTTGGGAAATCACTGGTTTTAAAATCTGATGCGAATATACGTTTTCCCGTTATCGGGATACGCAATAGGGCGCCACTATACCTGCCGGCCGGAACCGGTTCGTTTTTTTAATTATGAATCGTTAAGTAATACCCTGCCCATGAATAAAAAAATTACATTTAAATTTGATACAACACAAACCAACTGCCATGAGAATTTCAATTTTGCTGATCTTCCTCAGCGTTTATGGAGTATTGCAGGCGCAACCCTCCGAAGCCGAAATCAAAAAACAAATCACCAATGAAGGCACCAAGTCCGTCAAATTCACCAAAACCACCGGCACCCGGCAATGGAACAGCGATATCGGTAACTGGGAATGGGTAAGAGGAGTGGAGATAATCAGAAAAAGTGATTATCCGGGTATCGATCTGGTAGTGCTGGGCGATGTGGTGTATCAATATACCGGCGCCGGTAAATACAGCTACTGGAAATTTCGCACCATCAGCAATCAATATCTTGGCATTCCCAATCCGACCGCCGCTGAAATTAAAAATTTACTGAGCAAAGACTGGCCAAAATTCTATGGTTATTATTTCCATAAAATTATTAAAGAATACTCCGAACCCGATCTGGCCAACGACCCAAAATGGTTTTGGCATACACCAAACTCGGTTGAGTTTAAAATGAAATTAAAATTTGATCACATCATTAGCTATACCGAAGTAGAAACGGTGGAGGCAATATGGAATGTGCGGCTGTACCGCGATGACCCCAAGGGGGAATGGAAAAATTTTATTGCAAACAGAAGCCAGGAAGCTTCGGACAGCAAGATAAGCGGCGTACAAAAGTATACAGCTGAGCAGGTGAGAGACCTGGAAAAGCAAACTCTCGCTTTTACCCTTTCCGAACAGAAAGCAAAAAAAGATGCAGATGCGCTTGCCAAATCGGTGACCGTTCCCGCCTTTACCAATCCTGAAGAGATGGTGCGGTTTATTCATAACATTCTTCGGAATGGCACCGCCAATCAGTTCAGAGCTGTAATGTTACAGGTATTGGCGCCCGGTTTTTTTATTGAGGGAAGCAAGGTTCAGTTACAACCCGTACAGGAACAAAATCTTGCCAATGTAATAACGGCTGCTTATAATAATAAGGCTACTTATAAAATAATGTATTGTGAAAAGCCGCCCTTACAAGTAGAAAACTGGGGCAATAGTGCCACCAGAAAAACCATTAGAATTACCGGTGCTGTTAACAATTGCAACAGTTATTTTATCGTTGACAGGATGGCGGTCGGATATGTTGAAGGTGTAGCACAAACCAAACTGGTAATAATTGAATATGGTATTTATGTAAGGCAGGACCAGGACGCTATCAATTTTGTCAACTCATTTTCCGACCGGAAGAAACTATGCCCGAATGACTGACAGATGCACTGGTTCCTTTCTGGAATTTTTTTTAGAACTCAAGAGTTCATTGAACTGCAATTTGATAACGGTGTTTTTTTTTCAGAACCCGACTAAACTTTATTCATCAGTTATTGTCTCATCTGCCAAATTCTTTTTATATGAAATGCCTATAGACAGCCATCTGCACAGCAAACGAACATGATTGTGAATAGATATAAAATATAACAAACTTACCAACCGCCTTTGGTGGTGAATTAAAAAATAAGCATATGAAAATGAAATACTTTCCTCTCATCCTGCTCGGCCTTGTTTTTATAGCCAGCACTGTAAAGGCACAAAATCAATCTGGAGTTGACTCCACCGGTCTGCCGGGCGATAACTTCAGCCTGCACGGAGCGCTGCAAATGTTTCAAAAAGCTTCTTCGCCCGAAGAGTTTGAAAAACTTATCAATACCGAAAGCAATAATGTAAATAATCTTGACCTGAACGGCGATGGCGAAATTGATTATATACGGGTGATTGACAAAACAGAAAAGGATGTACATGCATTTATACTTCAGGTTCCAGTATCAGAATCGGAAAGCCAGGATATAGCCGTAATCGAACTGGAGAAAACAGGTGATACCACGGCTGTCATCCAAATTGTGGGTGATGAAGAAATTTACGGCGAGCAGGTTATTGTTGAACCCGATGGCGGAGAGGAAACTGCCGCAGAATCAGCTATACCCGGCAAGGGGCCCAACAGGGAGTTTGCCGTATATGAGCCGGTGCGTATTGTAGTAAATGTGTGGTTCTGGCCATCGGTACGTTTTGTTTATGGCCCGGTGTACCGGCCATGGATATCGCCGTGGAGATGGCGCTATTATCCTGTTTGGTGGCGTCCGTGGCGTCCGTTGCACTGGCATGTTTGGCATCCCCGCCGCATTCATTATCACAGGCCATTTGTAGTAGTGCATACTCACCGTGTGGTACATGCGCACAGAGTGTATACTCCGGTGCGCACCACTTCGGTAACGGTACGCACCCGTCATTCCGCTGCGGTAGGCCATTACCGGGTAACAAGAACAAAAACCACCGTAACCGGTCCAAGAGGAAATACAGCTACCAAAAAAACTACAACCGTAAGGGGACCGGGAGGAAAAGTAAAGGCAAAGAAAACAACCGTTAAGAGAAAAAGAGGATAATCCCGAAAAAAGAACTGTTTTTATCCGGCAATACTTTTTTTGTTGCCGGATAATTTTTTTATGCCCGTTAAACTTTTACTTATTTTTTGTGTCCCTGCTTGCGGCCAAACCGTTTTTTATGAGAAAATTCATTCTTCCTCTTTTGCTTGCCTGTGTTTATTTAGCTTCCTGTTATCAAATAGATAATAATGGTATTCCCGATAAAGCCGAGGGGTATGTGCCCGTTTATTCCAAAAACCGGACGTCGCTCGAACAGGTAAGCGCAACCGCCCCGAGATCCATCATCAACGGTGGTAAAATTTATACTACCGGAAACCTGCTTTTTCAGGTGGAGCAGGACTCCGGCATTCATGTTATTGACTATACCGACCCCGCCCGCCCTCAGAAAATAAAATTCATACGTTCATTTTTATGCAAAGAAGTATCGGTAAAAAATGGATTTATATATACCAATAACCTCGACGATCTGGTGGTTATTGATATTCATGATCTGAATAATATCCGGCTGGTAAGCCGGACTACCGGTGTATTTCCCGATTTACTGACGCAATCGCCCCCGCGGTCCGTCTCTTCCTCTTACCAGCGCATTTATTTTGAATGCCCCGATGCCTCCAGGGGTGTTGTAATCGGCTGGAAGAAACAAACCATTAATAAACCTAAATGCTGGAAATAATGAGAACCAAAAACATTTTTTTGTTTACACTGCTGGCTGCCGTTATCATTTCCTGTTCAAAAGAAGGTATAAATTCTTCGGAAGCAACTGGCGGCAGCAATGGGGCAGGAGGATCCACCGCCCGCTTTACCATTGCCGGCAATTACCTGTACGTGGTGGATCATACCAGCCTGAAATCTTTTGATATCAGCAATCCGCTCCATCCGGTTTACAAGAACAAAACAGAAATAGGTCTCAATATTGAAACCATATTTCCGTACAGAGATAACCTCTTTATCGGATCCTCATCTTCCATGTATATTTATTCGCTTGCCGACCCTGCCAAACCGGTAAGGCTGGCAAAGGCTGACTATACCGTTTCCATGTCTTGTGATCCGGTGTATGTGCAGGACAATGTGGCCTATGCTGCCCTGCGTGTTCAGTTCGACGGGCCCTGCGGAGGAAGAGGACTGGGCAATAGTGTGCTGCAGGTGTACGATATTACAAACATGCATGCACCCGTGCTGATGAATGTTGTAAATCTTATCAGTCCGCAGGGGTTAGGAGCAAAAGGTAATGCCCTGTATGTTTGCGAACGCGAAAACGGCCTGCATGTATTTGATATCAGCAATAAATACCAGCCGTCGCACCACAGCCTGATCACAGGCACTGCATTTTACGATGTAATACCTTATGGCGATATTCTGATATGCCAGGTGGCCGGCGGTTACCGGCTGTACGATATCGGAAGCAATCCGCTTGAACCGGTTTATATCTCTTCCGTTCAGAACTGACACCGGTGGTTAAAAAAACACTCATCAGCACAATTGGCCTTTTTCTGGCGGTGGGTTCATTTACACTTACCGCGCAGGATTTATTATTCTCATCCAAAGAAATAAGGCTGCGTACCAATCCTGTTGCTCTGCTGGAAAAAGAGGCCGGTATTATGCTGGGCGTAAATTACCGGTGGCACAGGCGGTGGTCGTTTACGGCCGATCCGACGTTTATCTTTTTTACCATTCACCGGAATGAAAACGGCGAATTTGACAAGCCGCTTGGCCTGAAATTAAAAGCAGATATTCGCTACCATATCCACGATTTTATTCTCGGTTTTTCAGATGCCTTTATCTCACCCGAAGCGGTTTTTACCCACGTCACCACCTATAAAAACACCACCTTCGGCATCAATTGCGTGGGGGGCAATTGCGACTATTACATGCATTCCACATACCGGGAAATAAAAACAGAAAAAGGCATGGCAATTAAAATCGGCATCGAAGAGCCCATCAGCCGGTGGACAGACAAATGGCGCCTTGAACTCTTTGCGGGCCTAGGGATAAGTTTTTTTAAAATCATTGAAAAAGATATTCCGCCAAACGGGGTCTTTTTACAACCTCCTGTTTACCAGAATGGCATCACCGTAATAAGGGAAGGCGAGCCCAATATTACCATACCTGCCGGCCTCAAAATCTCTTTTCGCATACGGTAGATCTCCAAAAATGTGCTTAAAAAAATAATTTACTTGTCCTTTTTTCGGGGAAAGAATATTAAATTTATACAACTCCAATCCATCCCCGGAAAATCTACCTGTTCTTTATTTAATTATTTCACCATTAAAATTTACTCCCATGGTGCAAACAGACATTCCGCAGCTCTCCAGGGAATGCAACGACTGGAGAGAGGCGTTGCGTTCCTATCGCGAACAATTTAACAGTTGCAAATCAGAATTACAGCAAATTGCCGGCCACCCCCTCTCCAAAGACCTGCTCCCCGACGTAGAACGCTACCACAACCAGTTTCACATTCAGCTTATCAACATTCATGATCTCAAACACGCCATCAAGTCGCACGACAGGCGGCTGCATTTTGAAGCCTCTGCTCACGAAGGGCAGATTGCCGAAGAAACCCTGGCCGATCACGAATCCTTGTTCGATCAGTTTGTGTCGCTGGAAAATACGCTGAAGGAACTGGCGAACGAATTCGAAGAATTCAAAGTAAGGGCCAGGTAAAAGCCAGTTAAACCAAGAAAAAAAACACAAACCGGGTTCCGGCTGAACGGAGCCGGTAAAAGAAAATTTTCGCTATACCGATTGCTTATTAAAAATAATTTGCCATGGCAGAATTTGATACTTCACATGTAAAAAATATTGTCTTGCTCGGCCATGCCGGCTGCGGCAAGACAACCTTAGCGGAATGCATGCTGTACGAGGCCGGCCTTATCAGCCGCAGGGGTACCATTGCCGAACGCAACACTACCGGAGATTACCACGAACTGGAACAGGAACGTGGTAATTCTATTTTCAGTAAACTGATGCATACCAAATGGCGCGGATATAAGATCAACATCATTGACTCGCCGGGATACGATGATTTTGTAGGAGAGGTCATCTCCGCCCTGAGGGTGGCCGACACGGGAGTGATGCTGCTTAATGCGACCATGGGAGTAGAGGTGGGAACCGATATCATCTGGGAATACACAGAAAAATTTAAAACCCCGATGATCTTTGCCGTTAACAAACTGGATGACGACAAAGCAGATTTTGATAAAACCGTTTCCGAAGCAAAAAATCACTTCGGAAACAAAGTAGTTGTGGTGCAATACCCCAGACAACAGGGTGCCGGCTTTCACGAAATTATTGATGTGCTGCGCATGACGATGTACAAGTTTAAAGACATGGGAGGCAAACCCGAAAAGCTGCCCATACCCGATGAAGAAAAAGCAAGAGCCGATGAACTGCATAAAGAACTGGTAGAGGCAGTGGCCAGCAACGATGAATCGCTGATGGAAAAATATTTTGATAAAGGAGAACTGGATGAAGACGAAATGAAAGAGGGTATGAAAAAGGCCATGATTCGCCACGACATGTTCCCGCTCTTTTGCCTTTCGGCCGAACGAAATATGGGCAGCGGCCGGCTGATGGGGTTCATCGATAACGTATGCCCCAGCGCCAATGAAATGCCTCCGCAGATAACAAAATCGGGCGAAAAACTAACCTGCGATGCCAACGGCCCCGCCTGCATCTTTATTTATAAAACCGTAAGCGAACCGCATGTGGGTGATTTATCATTTTTCAAAGTGTTTTCCGGCACCGTCAAGTCGGGCATGGAACTGGAAAATGAAAGCACCGGTGTGTGGGAAAAAATAAACCAGCTGTTTCTTGTAGAAGGAAACAAACGTACCGCGGTGAATGAACTGGCAGCAGGCGATATCGGCGCCACGCTAAAGTTAAAAAATACCCATACCAACAATACGCTGCATGTAAAAGGAAAGAATTACGAGCTGCCCCCGATTGCTTTTCCGCCGCCCAATATGACGGTGGCCATTGAGCCCGCCAAAAAAGGCGAAGAAGAAAAACTGTCTCAGGCCCTGCATCAGTTAAGAGAAGAAGACCCCACCCTGATTGTTGAAGTGTCGCCTGAATTAAAACAAACCCTCATCCATTGCCAGGGCGATATGCACCTTGCCGTGGCCAAATGGAAGATTGAACACCTGCACAAACTGGAAGTCAGGTTTCAGAAACCACGCATCCCTTACCGCGAAACCATTCGCAAAATGGCCGAAGCCAACTACCGCCACAAAAAACAAAGCGGCGGCGCAGGCCAGTTTGGCGAAGTGTATATGCGCATCGAGCCCTGGTACGAAGGAATGCCCGAACCCAACGGCCTCACCGTTCGCGGCAGAGATACGTATGATCTCGACTGGGGCGGCAAGCTGGTATTTTACAATTGCATTGTCGGCGGCGCCATTGATGCCAGGTTTCTTCCTTCCATATTAAAAGGAGTGATGGAAAAAATGCAGAACGGCCCGCTCACCGGATCGTATGTACGCGATGTACGGGTATGCGTGTATGACGGCAAGATGCACCCGGTCGACAGCAACGATATTTCATTCAAGATAGCGGGGCTGCAGGCCTTCCGTCATGCATTTCAGCAGGCCGATCCGCAGATACTGGAACCGATTTACCAGGTAGAAGTATTGTGCCCCGACGATCTTACCGGCGCCGTAATGGGCGACCTGCAAAGCCGCCGGGCCCTGGTAGAAGGCATCGACAGCGAAGGCCATTTTCAAAAAATCATTGCCCGGGTGCCACTGGCCGAAATGGACGGCTATTCATCATCACTTCGCTCCATCACACAGGGAAGAGCCAAATTCAAGATGAGTTTTAAAGAATACGCCGTAGTGCCTTTCGAAATCCAGCGCAAGCTGATTGATGATTACAGCAAGATGGCCAAAGAAGAAATGGTGTGAAATTGTTTATCTGCCTGAAAAAACGAAGAAGGGTTTGATCTTACGCAAGCCCCTCTTCGTTTATAGTAGCAAGATATTTTAAATACGTTACCCTCCAAAGAAACAGTCACGGCACCTCAATTTCCGCCATAAGGAACAGTTTATATATTGCTTTGCCCGACAGAGCATTCAATATTGAAAAATCTTTGATGAAGTTTTCATGAGAAAGTAATTTTGATTTTATCCTTACTGAAACTATTTTTAAAACTGCATAAAGCTGCTGTTAGCTGCAACCCAAAATGAGCACCCTCTTACTAACAACCAAATGATTAATGAAAAAAATAATAGCTTCAAACCACAACATCCCTGGGACAGAAATTTCTTTTTAGTAATGATTGGATTTGCGTGGGTAGCTATTATTTCCGGCTTCATAAATGATATTGTCATATTAAATGTAATAGCTAGTATTTAATCTGACAGTGTAGGATTCTTTGTTTTTAGTTTTCTCGGGTATGGATTAAAAAAATCAGGCTGCTGGAACTACATTGTTCAGCAGCTTTTGTTTTGCTAAGATAACAGA
>Ga0209172_10002194_pt1 | contig 36021 bp, 30 predicted proteins | sample LarsenN4metaG_FD_184113 | JGI IMG/M metagenome (GOLD analysis project Ga0209172, IMG submission 184113) | Hot spring sediment bacterial and archeal communities from British Columbia, Canada, to study Microbial Dark Matter (Phase II) - Larsen... ... | reverse complement strand
TCAGGTCTTGCATTGGCGCATGATGAGCAACCGCAAGACCTGACCCCTCCGTGATGATGAGCAACCGCAAGACCTGACCCCTTCGTGAGACCTGACCCCTTCGTGCGGTGCTAGACTTCTCCACGGCCTGCCTCCTCTTCCCGGTTGACGCCTTCGTGCTCACCGTGTGGCTCGGCGTGGCTCGCCACGCAATCCACGATACCGAGGAGGCGGGCCGCCCAACAACAGGAAGCCATTCTGTCTAGACGGCAGCCCGACATCCCGGCGCATTGAAAGCCTGCTCTGATGGACTTTGAGATCGTCGGAGACATTTCCCATGTCGAGACGTTTGCCACCAGATCTTCGATTCGGGAAATCGGGCGATTGCGCAAGCTCTATGGACGCGGGCGCCGGAGGAAACGAAAGGGGATTGCGCGGGTCCGACTTCCCGATGGCGCTACGCGGTTGGCGGAGTTACACCGGTACCCAGCTCATAGCATCGGGCGTAAAGAGTTCAAAATCAAGCGCTACCTAGACTGATTCTCTATGAAGACGGCGCCGAAGAAGCGAGGTTGTGTCTGGCGAAAGCCTCATTCAGGTTCCAGAGGTCCTGTTGCAGCCGCATCGCGGCGTCCCACTCCTTGCGCCGGCACAGCTCATAGGGGCTGACGCTCTGGCGCGGCACGGCCATCGCCACCCTTCCTCACTCCCGCTCTTCCTCTGCGCCCTCGGCGTCCTCAGCGGCGAGAGTTTGCCTGCTTGGCTTTCCTTGGCGCCTTGGCGGCTATTTTCCCAGGCCCCGCGCCAAGTCGGCCTTGATGTCTTCCACCGCCTCGAGCCCCACCGCGACGCGCAGCAGCCCCTCCCCGATCCCCGCCGCCGCGCGCGCTTCCGGGGTGATGCGGCCGTGAGTCGTTGACGCCGGGTGCGTGATGGTCGTCTTGGTGTCGCCCAGGTTCGCCGTGATGGAGAGGAGCCGCGTCGCGTCCACCACCCGCCACGCCGCCTCGCGCCCGCCCTTGACATCGAACGAAACGACCGCGCCCGGGCCCCTCTGCTGCTTCTTCGCCAGCTCGTGCTGCGGGTGCGAGGCGAGCCCCGGGTAATACACGCGCTCGACGCCCGGCTGCTTCTCCAGCCAGCGCGCGAGCTCCAGGGCGGACGCCGACTGCGCCTCGATCCGGATCCGCAGCGTCTCCATCCCTTTCAGGATCACCCACGCGTTGAAGGGCGAGAGCGTGGGACCCGCCGTGCGCAGGAATCCGAACACGCCCTCGTAGATCGTCTCGCGCCTGCCGAGCACCGCGCCGCCCAGCACGCGGCCCTGCCCGTCGAGGTACTTGGTGGCCGAGTGGACCACGATGTCCGCGCCGAGCGCGAGCGGGCGCTGGAGTATCGGGGTGCAGAAGACGTTGTCCACCGCGAGCAGCGCGCCCGCCCGCTTTGCCACGCGCGAGAGCGCGGCGATGTCATAGACCTCCGTCAGCGGGTTGGACGGCGTCTCCACGAAGAGCAGGCGCGTATTGGGTCGCACCGCGGCTTCCCAGGACGCGGCGGCGGTGCCGGACACGAATGTAGTCTCCACGCCGAAGCGCTTGAGGATCGTCCCGAAGAGCTGCACCGTGGCGCCGAACACGGCCGCGGAGCAGACGATGTGCTCGCCCGCCTTGAGCAAGCCCATCGCGCACGACAGGATCGCCGACATCCCGGAGCCGGTGGCGATGCAGCATTCCGCGCCTTCCAGCGCCGCGAGCCGCTTCTCCAGTACCGCGACGGTCGGGTTGGTGAAGCGCGAATAGATGTTGCCGGGCTCCTGGTTGGCGAAACGCGCCGCGGCCTGGGCCGCCGAGTTGAAGACGAAGCTCGAGGTGAGATACAGCGCCTCGGAGTGCTCGCCGAACTGGCTCCTCTCGATTCCCGCGCGTACCGCCAGGGTATCCAGTTGATGCTCGTCGCTCATAACACGCTCTTTCTCTCGCGTGAACCCATAAAAAAACCCGTTCAGCTTTCGCGAACGGGTTTTTTTCGCTTTAGCTGAATTTCTAACGCGCCCGCAAGCTGATCATCAAATCGGCGCCGATGCAAACTTACTCTGGCCCTCGAGGCTTGTCAACACCTCGCTCTCCGGCAGCCCAAAGGCGTGAGTGGTGAGTAGTGAAGGGTAAATGGACCGAAGCCGCGAATCTGGGTGCTCCGCTTCTTCGATTCACCGCTCACCGCTCACCATTCACGCCTCGGTCGAGTGACCGGGCACCGGTCACTCGACGAGCTCGAGCCCGAGGTCGAGCTGCGTGCTCGCCGCGGCGGCCTCCGACATCTTCACCCCGTCGCGCCGCCTCGCCTCCACCCCGTCCAGGTATTCCCGCGTCACGTCGCCGGTGACGTAGACGCCGGAAAAGCACGAGTCCTCGAAATTGGTGACCTTCGGGTTCACGCTGTGCACGTCCGCCCGCAGCGCCTCGAGGTCCTGGTAGATCAACTCGTCGCAGCCGATCTCGCGCGCGACCTCGGGCTCGCTGCGGCCGGAGGCGATCAGTTCCTCGCGCGTAGGCATGTCGATCCCGTACACGTTCGGGTGGCGCACCGGCGGCGCGGCCGAGGCAAAGAACACCCTGCGCGCGCCCGCCTCGCGCGCCATCTGCACGATCTCGCGGCTGGTGTTGCCGCGCACGATGGAGTCGTCCACCAGCAGCACGTTCTTGCCCCTGAACTCCATCGCGATCGCGTTCAACTTCTGCCGCACCGAGCGCTTGCGGATCGACTGCCCGGGCATGATGAAGGTGCGGCCGATATAGCGGTTCTTGATGAAGCCTTCGCGGTACGGGAGGTCGAGCTGCTTGGAGAGCTGCATCGCGGACGGCCGGCTCGAGTCCGGGATCGGGATCACGACGTCGATGTCGATATGGCGGTACTGGCGGTTGATCTTCTCGGCCAGGCTCTCCCCCATCCTCAGGCGCGTCTCGTAGACCGAGATGCCGTCGATCACGGAATCGGGTCGCGCGAGGTAGACGAACTCGAAAATGCAGGGATTGAGCGAAGCGCTCGGCGCGCACTGCCGGCTGTAGAAGTTGCCATCCTGGTCGACGAAGATCGCCTCGCCCGGCGCGACGTCGCGCACCACCTGGAAACCCAGCGCGTCGAGCGCGACGCTTTCCGAGGCGACCATGTATTCGTAGCCCTGGTCGGTCTCGGCGCGCCCGAAGATGAGCGGCCGGATGCCGTAGGGATCGCGGAACGCCAGCATCCCGTAGCCCGCAATCATCGCCACCACGGCGTAGGCGCCGCGGCAGCGCCGATACACCCCGCCCACCGCGCTGAAGATGGTGGCCGGGTCGAGCTTGTAGTTGGTCGCCGCCTCCTGCAGCTCGTGCGCGAGCACGTTGAGCAGCACTTCGGAGTCGGAGTTGGTGTTGACGTGGCGCAGGTCCTGGCGGAAGAGATCGCTCTTCAACTGCTCGGTGTTGGTGAGATTGCCGTTGTGGCCCAGCACGATGCCGAACGGGGAGTTGACGTAGAACGGCTGCGATTCCGCGCCCGACCACGCCGAGCCCGCGGTCGGATAGCGCGTATGGGCGATGCCGGAGAATCCCGTCAGCGCGCGCATGTTGCGCGTGCGGAACACATCGCGCACCATCCCGGGCCCCTTGTGCATGTGGAAGGTCGCGCCCTCGGCCGTGACGATGCCGGCCGCGTCCTGGCCGCGGTGCTGCAGCACCAGCAGCCCGTCGTAGAGCAGCTGGTTCACCGGGTTCTTCGCGACGACCCCGATTATCCCGCACATCGCGCGTCCTCACTCATACGTGATGCGTTGCGACAGGCCCGCCGGCAGCCACGCCTTGACCTCCAGCGCGAATGTTTCCAGCGGCTTGGCGAGCACCGCCTCGCGCCACACCGGCTGGCGCGGCAGCGACGTCAGCCCCGCAGCGAGCACCAGTACCAGCAGCACGAGCACGCCGCGCGCCAGTCCGAAAACGCCCCCCAGCACCCGGTCTTCGACGCCGAGCCCGGCGCTCCTCACGAGTCTCGAGGCGGCCATGGCGAGCAGGCTCATCGCGAGCAGCGCCACCAGGAACACGGCGACGAACCCGGCCAGCAGCCGCAGCTCCTCGCCGCCCACTGCCGCCGGCATCAGGCCCGCGAGCTCCCCGGCGAAGAAGCCCGCTGCCACGAATGCGACCACCCAGGCGGCGAGCGCCAGCACTTCGCGCACCAGGCCGCGGGTGACGCTCAGCACCACTGAAAATCCGACAATCGCAAGCACGGTGTAATCGAAGACCGTCATCTACTTCGTGGTGATGTTGCCGCCGAGCCCCATGCCCTTCAGCTGCTCCCGCGCCTTTTCCGCGGCCTCGCGCGTCGCGAACGGGCCGGCGCGCACCCGGGTCACGTCGCCTTTCACGGTCTTCACCACCTCGGTATAGGAACTGATGCCGGCGGCGGCGATACGCTCCTGCATCTGCCTCGCCTTCGCGGCGTCGGCAAGCGCGATCACCTGGACGACGAAGCGCCCGCTTGCGGGCTGCGCGGCGGGCTTGGCCGGCTCCTTGCGCGCGCTCCTCGGCGCCTCTTTCTTCGGCGCGGGCCTGGGCCTCTCGGTCCCGGCGACGGGCTTCGCCGGGGCGGCGGCCGCCGGCGCCGCTTTCTTCTCATCGGGCACAGGGGCCGCCGGTTTGGTTTCGGCCGGCGGTTTGGCAGGCGGCTTGGGCGCGGGGGCTTCCGCGAGCGGCACGATCCTGGAAGTGAACGCGCCCGACTCCGGTGAAGGGATCTCGACCGTGATCTCCTGGCCGCCGGGCTTGGGCTCGGAATCGAGCACCATCGGCAAAACGACGACGATGCCGGTGACCAACACGATGGCGCCGATCAGGCGCCGCCTTGCGCGTTTCTTGAGCTGGAGCTCCTCGTCGCTGATCGCTCGCGCCATATCCCGTGGGATCCTGAGGCGGTCTTGCTCCCGCCAGCGTGTCGAATCGCCATGCCCGACAGGCGGCTAGGGCCCTGGATTGCGTCGCATACCGTCCGTCGCCGCGGAGGCCCTGCGGGCCTCGCGTAACCGCATCACCGCGGCCACCGTGTAAAAGGATCCGAACACCAAAATTCTATCATTTTCTGTCGCCATATCACAGGCTTGCGCATACGCAGCCGCGACGTCCGCGCACCGGGTCGCCGATGCGATGCCGGCGGCGTCGAGCGCCTGGTCCAATTCGGGCGCACCGGCGCCGCGCGGGCCCGGCAGGGGCGCAACGAACCAGTGGGCGATCCGCGTTTTCAGCGCGGAGGCGACCCCTGCGATGTCCTTGTCCTTCAGCATGCCGAACACCGCCAACGTTCTCCCGCCGCGTCCCATCGCGGCGAGATTGGCCGCGGCCGCACGCGCCGCGTGGGGGTTGTGCGCAACGTCCAGGATGAGCGCCGGCCGCCCGGCAAGCACCTGGAAGCGCGCCGGAATTTCCGCCTGCAGCAGTCCCGCGCGAATGTCGTTCATCGCAACCGGCAGCCGCTCGCGCAGGCAGTCGAGCGCGGTGATCGCCGCCGCGGCGTTGCCGAGCTGGCAGGCGCCGCGCAGCACGGGGTGCGGGAGCGCGCCGCGCTTGGCTCGCGGCCCCCAGTACTGCCAGTGCGCCCCGCGCGGCGCGGCGCCGAAATCGGCGCCGATCAAGAGCAGGTGCGCGCCAATCTCTTTGGCGTGTTCGACGAGCCGCGCCGGCGGCGCGGGATCGGCGCAGACCGCCGGGCGCCCGCCGCGGAAGATCCCCGCCTTCTCGAAGCCGATCGCCTCGCGGTCCGCGCCGAGGTAGTCCACGTGATCGATGTCCACGCTGGTCACCACCGCGCAGTCGGCGTCGAAGACGTTGACCGCGTCGAGGCGCCCGCCGAGCCCGACTTCGAGCACCGCCACGTCCACCTGCCGCGCGACGAACAGCCACATCGCCGCGAGCGTGCCGAACTCGAAATAGGTCAGCGGCGCGGCGCCTCGCGCCCGTTCCACCTCGGAGAAAGCGCGCGCGAGCTCCGCATCGGACGCCTCGGCGCGGGCGATGCGGACCCGCTCGTTGTAGCGCAGCAGGTGCGGCGAGGTGTAGCAGCCGACCCGGTAGCCGGCATGGTGCAGGATCGCCTCGAGCATCGCGCACACCGAGCCCTTGCCGTTGGTGCCGCCGACGGTGATGAGGGGAGGGGCCGGCTCGAGCCCGAGCGCCTGCCTCACGCGGCTCACGCGCTCCAGCCCGAGCGCGATCGCCTTCGGGTGCAGGCGCTCGATGTACTCCAGCCATTGCTGGAGCGTTCCGGGTTCAAAGGTCAAGGTTCAACGTTCAAAGTTCAAAATTCAGAACACCTGGAACTTGACGCCTGGAGCCTTGAACCTGGAACTTGGAACGCGGAACGCTCAACTGGCGGGAGGCAACTTGAGCAGCATCGCGAGCAGGGCCGCGAGCTTGTCGCGCATCTCGCGCCGGTCGACGATCATGTCGATCGCGCCGTGCGCGAGCAGGAACTCGGAGCGCTGGAAGCCTTCCGGCAGCGTCTCGCGCACGGTCTGCTCGATCACGCGCGGCCCGGCGAACCCGATCAAGGCGCCCGGTTCCGCGACCACGATGTCGCCGATCATGGCGAAGCTCGCGGAAACCCCTCCCATCGTGGGATCGGTCAGCACCGTGATGAACGGCAGCCGGTCGCGGGCGAGCTGCGTGAGCGCCGCGCAGGTCTTGGCCATCTGCATGAGCGAGAGCAGCCCCTCCTGCATGCGCGCGCCCCCGCTCGCCGTAACGCAGATGCAGGGCAGCCGCTGCTCGAGGCACACGCGCACCCCGCGCACGAAGCGCTCGCCCACCACCGAGCCCATCGAGCCCCCGAGAAAGCCGAACTCGAACGCTCCCGCCACCACCGGGATTGTCTTGATGCTGCCCTGCATCACCACCAGCGCATCCTCTTCCGAGGTTTCGCTGCGCGCCTCCTCGAGCCGCTCGGTATAGCGCCGGCTGTCCTTGAACTTGAGCGCGTCGACCGGGACGACCTCCGCGCCGATCTCGTAGCGCCCCTCGCGGTCGAGCAGGCAGTCGAGCCGCTCGCGCGCCGAGATGCGGTTGTGATGGGCGCACTTCGGGCAGACGTGCAGGTTCTTCTCGAGGTCGGCGCGATAGAGCACGGCTTCGCACGATTCGCACTTGCTCCACAGCCCCTCGGGCACGACCTTCTTCGGCGCGCCCGCCTCGCGCTTGATCTTGGGCGGAAGGAGTTTCTGCAGCCAGCTCATGTCGCTCACGCGTTGACGGCAGCCAGACTGTCAAGCGCCTGGCGGATCGGCGCCAGGAATCCTCGCGCCCGTGCGGCAGCCTCCTCCCGCGGCGCTTTTTCAATCTCCTGGACCAGGGCGCTGCCAATCACCACGGCATCGCAGGATGCCGCGACCGCCTTGGCGCTCGCAGCATCGCGAATGCCGAAGCCCACGCCCAGCGGCAGCGAGGTGAACTCGCGAATGTGCTTGATGCGCGACGCGACGTCGGCGAGATCGAGGTGCGAGGCGCCGGTCACGCCCCTCAGCGACACGTAATAGAGATAGCCCCGACCGAGCTTCGCCACCTCCCTCAACCGCGCATCCGAGGTGGTGGGCGAGAGCAGGAATATGGTGTCGAGTCCGCGCGCATCGAGGAGCTCGACCAGGCGCTGCGCCTCCTCGGGGGGATAGTCCACCACCAGCGCCCCGTCGGCGTCCGCGGCCCGCGCCGATTCGGCGAAGCGCTCCACGCCCATCGCCTCGATCGGGTTGGCGTAACCGAACACCACTACGGGGGTCGTGCGGTCGGTTTCGCGAAACTCCGCGATAAAACCCAGGACCTTCGCGAGCGAGACGTGGTGCCGGAGCGCCCGCTCGCTCGAGCGCTGGATCACCGGGCCGTCGGCCATGGGGTCGGAGAACGGCACGCCGAGCTCGATCACGTCGGCGCCGCCTTCCACGAGCGCGTGCATCAGCGGCACGGCGAGCCCGGGGTCGGGGTCGCCCGCGGTGACAAAGGGGATGAGCGCTTTTCTCCCCTGCCGCTTCAGCGCCTCGAAGGTGGCTGCGATCCGCGACATGTCAGACAAGGCAGAAGGATGAAGGATGAAGGACGAAGTGAAAATCCGAAAATCCTGCCTTCCTTTCGCCTTCTGCCTTCATCCTTCGTCCTTAGAACCTGATGCCGGATTTCTCGGCGACGGTGTGCATGTCCTTGTCGCCGCGGCCGGAGAGGTTCACGAGCAGGATCTCCTCGCGCTTCATGCGCGGCGCGATCTTCGCCGCGTAGGCGAGCGCGTGCGCCGATTCGAGCGCGGGAATGATGCCCTCCAGGCGGCAGAGATGGTGGAACGCCTGGAGTGCCTCCTCGTCGGTCACCGCCACGTACTCGGCCCGGCCGCTGTCCTTCAGCCACGCGTGCTCGGGGCCCACCCCGGGATAATCGAGCCCGGCCGAAATCGAATGGGTCTCGAGGATCTGGCCGTTCTCGTCCTGCAGGAGATAGGTGCGGTTGCCGTGCAGCACGCCGGGCTTGCCCGCGCACAGGGTCGCCGCGTGCTTGCCGCTCTCGAGCCCGTAACCCGCGGCCTCGACCCCGATCAAGCGCACCTTCTCATCCTCGAGGTAGGGGTAGAAGATGCCCATCGCGTTCGAGCCGCCGCCGACGCAGGCGAGGATTGCGTCGGGCTGGCGCCCGGCGATCTCCTGCATCTGCTCGCGCGCCTCGCGCCCGATCACGCTCTGGAAATCGCGCACCATCATCGGGTACGGATGCGGCCCGGCGACGGTGCCGATGATGTAGAAGGTGTTTTCGACGTTGGTCACCCAGTCGCGCATCGCCTCGTTCAACGCGTCCTTGAGCGTTTTCGAGCCGCTTTCCACCGGCACCACGCAAGCGCCGAGCAGCTTCATGCGGTAGACGTTCTGCGCCTGGCGCCTGACGTCCTCGGAGCCCATGTAGACCACGCATTCCATGCCGAAGCGCGCCGCGATGGTGGCGGCCGCCACCCCGTGCATCCCGGCGCCCGTCTCCGCGATCACGCGCGGCTTGCCCATGCGGCGCGCCAGCAGCGCCTGGCCGATGACGTTGTTGATCTTGTGCGCGCCGGTGTGGTTCAAGTCCTCGCGCTTGAGATAGACCTGCGCGCCGCCGAAATGCCCGGACCAGCGCCGGGCGTGATACACCGGGCTCGGCCGCCCGACGTAGTGCTTGAGCTCGTAGGCGAACTCGGCCTGGAACTCGGGCTCGCCCTTGTAGCGCGCGTAGGCCGCGCGCAACTGCTCGAGCGCGTAGATCAGGGTCTCGGCGACGAAGACCCCGCCGTAGCGGCCGAAATGGCCGCTCGCGTCGGGCAGGTCATAGATCCGCATTGCGCACTCCCGCGATGAACGCTGTGATCCTGGAGGCGTCCTTGATGCCCCTGGCGGACTCGACGCCGCTCGAGACGTCCACCGCGCAGGGCCGCACGCGCCGCACTGCGTCCCCGACATTCTCCGGGGTCAAGCCCCCCGAGAGAATCACCGGCAGCGGCAAATCGGCCGGCACCCGGCTCCAGTCGAAGGCAACCCCGCTGCCGCCGTGCGTTCCCTCGATGTAAGCGTCGAGCAGCAACGCCTTGGCATCGTGATAGTCGCGCGCGTATTGTAACAAATCCATTCCCGGCCCCATCCGCACCGCCTTGACGTACGGCCGCCCGAACTGGCGGCAGTATTCGGGGGTCTCCGCGCCGTGGAACTGCAGCAGCTCGACCGGCGCGTGCGCGAGCGTCGCGCGCACCTCGTCCGCGGGCGCGTCCACGAAGACCCCCACCGTGGTGATGAACGGCGGCAGCGCGCGGATGATCGCACCCGCGGCGGCAGGCGTGATGCAGCGGGGGCTCTCCTTGCAGAACACGAGGCCGATTGCATGCGCGCCGGCGCGCACGGCGGCAAGCGCGTCCTCGACTCGCGTGATGCCGCAGATTTTTACCGCTGTCGCCATTACCCGTTTCCCATTTCCAGGAGCGTCGAGCGCGGCGCGGCGGGCAGGCTCCAGCGCGCATCGTAGTCCACCCGCGCAAGATACAAGCCCGCCGCCGGGAAGGTCGGTGCAGCGCGCGTGCGGTCGCGCCCTGCCAGCACCTCGCCGATCCACTCCGGAGGGCATCCCCCCTTGCCGACGTGCACCAGGCAGCCCACGATGTTGCGCACCATGTGGTGCAGGAAGGCGTTGGCACGCAGATCGAACACCACGTAGTCGCCGCGGCGCGCGATGTCGAGCCGGGAGAGCGTGCGCACCGGCGTGCGCGCCTGGCACTCGGCGCTGCGAAACGCGCTGAAATCGTGCTCGCCGAGAAGCAAGCGCGCCGCGCGCCGCATCGGTTCGAGCTCAAGCGGCACGTGGAACCAGCCGACGCGCGTGTGGTCGGCCGCCGGCCGCACCGCGTGGTTGAGCAGCACGTAGCGATAGCCGCGGCTCTGCGCCGAATAGCGCGCATGGAAGTCCCCCGCCACTTCCTGCGACCAGGTCACGGCGCAGGCCGGCGGCAGCAGCACGTTGACACCGCGCACCCAGGCCGAGCCGGGACGCCGCGCGGCGGTGTCGAAGTGCACGACCTGGCCGAGCGCGTGCACCCCGGCATCGGTGCGCCCGGCGCAGACCGTCGCGACGGGTTCGCCCGCGATCTCCCCGAGCGCCCGCTCGAGCGCATCCTGCACCGCGCAGCCGTCGGGCTGCGTCTGCCAGCCGCAGAAACGGCTGCCGTCGTATTCGACGCCCAGCGCGATCCTCACTATCGGGTTTCCAGTTTCAGGTCTCAAGTTTCAAGTTCAAGGTTCGGCGCTCCGGACCGTCCCACCCAGCGCATGGCGTCGCCCAACCTGAAACCTGAAACTTGAAACATGAAACTCGCCCGCGCGCAGCGGGCCGAGGAAAACAAAAACCGCGGCAGCGTCGCGCTGTCGCGGTTCGATCTTTCCTGCCGGCGAATCAGCCTAGGTTCTCGAGCAGCGCTTTCGCCTGCGCTTTCTGCTCGGCGTCACCCTCGTTCATCACTTCCTGCAGGATTTCCTTGGCGCCGGCCTTGTCGCCCATCTCCTGGTAGGCCTTGGCCAGATCGAACTTGGTCTGCACGTCGTACCAGTGGCCGTCCTTGTCTCCGCCCGCGGCCATCGTCCGGGTTTTCGGCTCCCCGCCGAGACCGAGATTAACGTCCGGGATGTCGATCTTGAAATCGATTCCGCCGCCCGCGGCCATCGTGGATACCGTCGGCTGATCCTGCACGGGGGCTTCGGCCCGGGGCAGCTCGATCTGGAAATCGATCGCCCCCGCCTGCTGGGACGGGCTGCCGGCCTCGAGCGGAATATCCGCCCGGGTCGTTTCTCCCGAGGGCGGCACTTCGAGCGTGAAGTCCGGCATCAACGGTGCGCCCGTCTCCTCGGCCGCCCCTGCCCGCACCGCGCCCGTGTCGACCACGGTCTGGGTCGCTGCTCGCACCAGGCCGGCGTCGAGCGTGATGTCCGTCGTGGTGGGTCCTGCCGGCGCGCCCAGGCCCAGATCGAAATCGAGGTCGGTGCCGGTGATCGGGCCCGCCCGTGCCACCGCTGGCGCGCTCTTGCCGGCCTCGTAGAGCGCGTTCGCGGGATCGAGCGCGTAGCCCATCGCGGCCGCCTTCAACCAGTTGTCGCCTTTGCCGCCGCTCTGCTTGTGCAGGTCGGCCGCGATCCTGCCGAACGCCGACTTGTCCTTGCGCGCGCCGTAGATCTCGAGGAGCTTCAACTGCACGTCCTCGCGCCGCGGGTTTTTCGCCAGCGCTTCCTTGAGGATTTCCTCCGCCTGCCCGTCGCGCCCGTACGCGATGTACACCTCGGCTTCGGCGAGCGGATCGACCTCGTCGCTCGGCGCGGCAGCGGCGGTCGCGGCGGAGGCGACTGTCGTTGGGGCGGCTTCCCCCGCCGCAGCGGCAGCCGCCGGAGCGAGCATCGGAGCCGCTCTGGGGGGAGTCGCCTCATCCACCGCTTCCCTTGCGCGACGGCGGCGGGCCATCCAGAATCCGAGGCCGCCGAGGACGATGACGCCCCCGCCCGCGGCGAGATATAGCGGATCGCCCAACGCCTCCATGATCTCGCCCACCAGATCGGGCGCCGGCGGCGGAGGCGGCGGCGCGACCACCCGGGGCTTCGGCTTGGGTTTCGGCTCCTCCAGCACAGCGACCTGCTCGGGCTTTGCTGCTTCGGGTTTAGCGGCCACGGGCTTGTCAGCCGGCGCTGCGGCTTCCGGCTTCGGCGCCTCGGCAGCCTTGGCGGCCTCGGGCTTGGCCGGCGCCGCTTCGGGCTTCGCCTTGGCGGCAAGCTGGGCCTGCTGTTGGGCCGCGGCCAGGCCCGGGCTCTTCAGCTCGACCAGCTTCTGCATGTCCTTGATCGTCTTCTCGAGTTGCGCGACGCGCTCGTTCGCCTCGTTCAACGCTCTCTCGCGCGCGATCACTTCTTCCTCCAGCGCGCGGATGCGCTCGGCGGTCGTGCGCGGTTTACCCTTGCCCGGCGCAGCACCGGGCGGCTCGCCCTTCGACAGCCGCACGACGTCCTTCGGCTCGCCGGCGCCCTTGTCCTCGACGCGGGCCGTGATCTTGCCGCGCGCCGCGGCGCGGCCCTCGGCCGGCGCCATGCCGGCGGCATCGGCGAGCCTCTGGCGGTACGCGTTCCAGTCCGCGACGTGCGCGCGATATTCCTTGACCGCCTCGCCCTGCGCGACTGCGGCGACTTCCTCTTTCTCGGGCACGCGCAGGATCTTGCCCGCGCGCACGAAATTGAGGTTCTTGCGGATGAACGCGTCGGGATTCGTGCGATAGAGGGCGACCAGCATTTGCTCGAGCGTGATGCCCTCCGGCATCACGCTCTTCGCGATCTTTCCGAGCGTTTCACCGCGCTCGATCGGACCGTATTCCCTGGCGCCGGCGATCGGCCGCGCTGGCGCGGCGAGAACGGGTGGCTCGGGCGCCGGCGCCGGACGCGCGACGGGCGCGGGGGGCGCGACAGCGGCCGTGGGTGCCGGCGGCGCAGGGGCGATGCCCGGTGGATCGAGAAGCGCGGTGTACTCCCGGACGATGCGCCCGGACGACCAGGTGAGCTCGACGAGGAGATCGATGAAGGGCTCGTTGACCGGGCGGCTCGAGGTGATCCTGAGATAGGGCTGCCCCTCGGGGCGTTTTTCGATGCTGACTCGCGCGCCCGGCAGCGCGGCGTTGTACTGCAGGTTCGCCTGGCGATAGGCATCGGGCGACGCAAGACGCGCGGTGAGCCCGGAGAGCTCCTCCTTGGTCACCGCGACCAGCTCGACCTCGGCGTTGAGCGGCTGGCCCAGCGCGGAGATCAAGGTGAGCTTCCCGAGTCCGGCCGCGTTCGCACTCGATGGCAAGAGCGCAAGCAGCAGCGCCGCAACCCACGCCTTCACCACGCATTCGCGCACAACGGCTCCCTCAGGTTTTTTTAGGGACAAAAAGACTAACATCAAACAGTTAGCGATGCAAGCTCAGAACCCATTTAAACGTTTGAAGTGATGGGGCTATTTTTAATCAAATTTCACGGTCATAGGGCACCGGCGCGCGCGGGCGTGACATATGACACTGTAATGGCCGAACACGGGGCGGCGGCGCCCCGTCCGTGTCATGCGCCGATCGGCGCCCTGCCCTTGGCGGCGCCGCCCGAGCGCGCGGGCGCGGCGTCGGCTTGCAGCAGGATACGCAGCATGCGCCGCAGCGGCTCGGCCGCGCCCCACAGCAGCTGGTCGCCGACTGTGAACGCCGCGAGATAGTGCCCGCCCATCGGCAGCTTGCGCAGCCGTCCGACCGGGATCGTCAACGTTCCCGTCACCGCGGCCGGCGTGAGCTCCTGCAACGTCGGCTCGAGCCGGTTGGGAACGACTTTCACCCACGGATGGGCCGCCGCGAGCCTGTCCTCGATCTCGGCCAGGGGAACGTCTTTCGTGAGCTTGATGGTGAGCGCCTGGCTGTGGCAGCGCATCGCGCCCACCCGCACGCAGATGCCGTCAACCGGTATGGGATCCGCGGAACGGCCGAGTATCTTGTTGGCTTCCGCCATGCCCTTCCATTCCTCTCGGCTCTGGCCATTGCCGAGATCCTTGTCGATCCACGGCAGCAGGCTTCCCGCGAGCGGATAGCGGAACTGCTCGGTGGGAAGGCTCTCGCTGCGGACCGCCTCGGCTACCGCCTTGTCGATCTCCAGGATCGCGGCAGCCGGGTCCTCGGCGAGCTGCCGGGCGGCGCCGTAGAGCTTGCCCATCTGCTGCACCAGCTCCCGCATGTGCTGCGCGCCGGCGCCGGAGGCGGCCTGGTAGGTCATCGCCGTCATCCATTCCACGAAGCCGGCCTTGAACAACCCGGCGAGCGCCATCAGCATGAGACTTACCGTGCAGTTGCCGCCGATATAGTTCCTGACCCCGCCCGCGAGGGCCTCATCGATCACGTTGCGGTTGACCGGATCGAGGATGATGACCGCGTCCTTTTCCATGCGCAGCGCGGACGCCGCGTCGATCCAGTAGCCCTTCCAGCCCGAGGCGCGCAGCTTCGGATGCATTTCGTTGGTGTAGTCCCCGCCCTGGCAGGAGATGAGAATCTCCATCGCGGCGAGCGCCTTCGGGTCGCGCGCGTCCTTGACGGGCGGCGCGTCCTTGCCGATTTGCGGGCCTCTGCCGCCGATCTGCGAGGTGGAGAAGAACACCGGCTCGATCAGCTCGAAGTCGTGCTCGGCGCGCATGCGCTCCACGAGCACGGATCCCACCATGCCGCGCCATCCGATGAGACCAACCCTCTTCATCGCGTCACTCATCGCTCAGCGTCCTGCGCTCATCACTGTCGTAGCGCGGCTACGACCGCGTCGCCCATCTCCGCGGTGCCGATCTTTCTCGTGCCCGGCTCGTGGATGTCCGCCGTGCGCCAGCCCTGTGCCAGCACGCGCTTCACCGCGTTCTCGATGCGCCGCGCCACCCCGTCCTGGTTGAACGTATGGCGCAGCATCATGGCCGACGAAAGTATCGTCGCCAGCGGATTCGCGAGGTTCCTTCCCGCGATGTCCGGGGCCGAGCCGTGCACCGGCTCGTAGAGCCCCTTGCCCCGCTCGTCGAGCGAGGCGGACGGCAACATGCCGATCGAGCCGGTCAGCATCGAGGCCTCGTCGGACAGGATATCGCCAAACAGGTTCCCGGTCACGATCACGTCGAACTGCCTGGGGGCGCGCACGAGCTGCATCGCCGCGTTGTCCACGTACATGTGGCTCAACTCGACCCGCGGGTAGTTCCTGCCGACATCGCTCACCACTTCCCGCCACAGGCGGCTCGTCTCGAGCACGTTTTCCTTGTCCACGGAACAGAGCTTCCCGGCGCGCTTCATCGCCGTCGCGAAGCCGACCTCGGCGATCCGCCGGATCTCCGGCTCGCTGTAGAGCATCGTATCGAAGCCCTCGCGCTCGTTGCGCGCGTTCAGGCGCCGGCCGCGCGGGACGCCGAAGTAAATGTCGCCGGTGAGCTCCCGCACGATCATGATGTCGAGCCCCGACACGACCTCGGGCTTGAGCGAGGACGCCCCGAGGAGCTCGGGAAACAGCACGGCGGGGCGCAGGTTGGCGAAAAGGCCGAGCTCCTTGCGGATGCGGAGTATCGCCTGCTCGGGGCGATCGCGCCGCGCGAGCGCGTCGTACTTCGGGCCGCCCACCGCGCCGCAGAGCACGGCCTCCGCCGCCCTGGCGAGACGCAACGTCGGCTCCGGCAGCGGATCGCCGTGCGCGTCATAGCCCGCTCCGCCGAAGGGCGCCTCCTCGAGCTCGAGCGCGAGCCCCTCGCGCGCGAGCGCCCGCAGCACTTTCAGCGCCTGCGCCACAATCTCGGGGCCGATGCCGTCGCCGGCCAGAACCGCAATCTTCATTGAACAGCCTCAAATTCAGCCACAAAGATCACAGAGAACACAGAGATAATCCTTCTGGGCACCCAACAACTCTGTGCCCTCTGTGGCAAAAAACTAACTGAACAGCCAGGGCTGGCGCTCGCGGTGCTTCGCCTCGAACGCCTTGATCTTGTCGGCGTGCTCGAGCGTGAGCCCGATCTCGTCCAGCCCGTTCAGGAGGCAGTGCTTGGCGAAGGAATCGATGTCGAACCTGAAGCTCTGCCCGCCTGGTGTCGCGACCGTCTGGCTCTCGAGATCGACCGCCAGGCGGTAGCCTTCGCTCGCGAGCGTCTCCCTGAAGAGCTGGTCCACGATCTTCGCATCGAGCCTGATCAGCAGCAGCCCGTTCTTGAGGCTGTTGTTGTAGAAGATGTCGGCGAAGCTCGGGGCGATCACGGCCTGGAAGCCGTACTGCAGCAGCGCCCAGGGCGCGTGCTCGCGCGAGGAGCCGCAGCCGAAGTTCTCGCGCGCGAGCAGGATCGTTGCCCCCCGGTAGCGCGGCTGGTTCAGCACGAAGTCGGGGTTCACCCGCCGCTTCGAGTGGTCCATGCCGGGCTCGCCGTGATCGAGGTAGCGCCATGCGTCGAAGAGATTGGGGCCGAACCCGGTGCGCTTGATCGACTTCAGGTATTGCTTGGGGATGATCGCGTCGGTGTCCACGTTGGCGCGGTCCATCGGCGCCACCAGCCCCTCGCGTCTGACGAATTTTTCCATGCCAACCTCAATGCGACCGCAGATTAACGCCGATCAACGGCGGGTCCTTTTCAACTGAACGTGCGCACGTCGACGAAATGCCCCGCGATCGCCGCCGCCGCCGCCATCGCCGGGCTCACCAGGTGCGTCCTGCCGCCCGGCCCCTGCCGGCCCTCGAAGTTGCGGTTCGAGGTCGAGGCACAGCGCTCGCCCGGCGAGAGCTGGTCGTCGTTCATCCCGAGGCACATCGAGCAGCCCGGCTGTCGCCACTCGAAACCGGCCGCGGTGAAGATCTTGTCGAGCCCCTCCTTCTCGGCCTGCCGCTTCACCAGCCCCGAGCCGGGCACGACCATCGCGAGCTTGATGCTGGGTGCGACGCGCTTGCCCTCTACCACCTGCGCCGCGACGCGCAGGTCCTCGATGCGCGAGTTGGTGCAGGCGCCGATGAAGATCTTGTCGAGCCGGATCTCGGTGATCGGCGTATCGGGCTTCAGGTCCATGTATCTCAGCGCGCGCTCCATCCACTCGCGCATCACCGGATCGGTCTCCTTCGCCGGGTCGGGCACCTTGCCGTCGATCGTGGTCACCATCTGCGGCGAGGTGCCCCAGGTGACCTGCGGCCGGATCTCGGACCCGTTCAATGTCACGACCTTGTCGAAGCTCGCGCCGGGATCGCTCGCGAGCGTGCGCCAGTAGGCAACGGCCTTGTCCCACATGGCGCCCTCGGGCGCCAGCGGGCGGCCGCGCACGTACTCGATCGTCTTCTCGTCCACGGCGACCATGCCGGCGCGGGCGCCGGCCTCGATCGACATGTTGCAAAGGGTCATGCGCCCCTCCATCGAGAGCGCGCTGACGGCGCTTCCCGCGTACTCGATCGCGTAGCCGGTGCCTCCCGCCGTCCCGATCTTGCCGATGATGGCGAGGATGATGTCCTTCGCGCTGATGCCGCGCCCGAGCTGCCCGTCCACGACGATCCGCATGCTCTTCGCCTTCTTCATCATCATGCACTGCGTGGCGAGCACGTGCTCGACCTCGCTCGTGCCGATGCCGAAGGCAAGGCAGCCGAGCGCGCCGTGCGTGCTGGTGTGCGAATCCCCGCATACCAGCGTCATGCCGGGCAGCGTCGCGCCCTGCTCGGGACCGATCACGTGCACGATGCCCTGCTGCCGGTCGAGGAAGGGAAAATAGGCCTTCGCGCCGAACTCGCGGATGTTGGCGTCGAGCGTCTCGACCTGCAGGCGCGACACCGGGTCCCTGATGCCCTTGTCCCAGTCCTTGGTGGGCGTGTTGTGGTCGGCGGTTGCGACGACGGAATCCACCCGCCAGGGTTTCCTCCCGGCGAGCTTCAGGCCCTCGTAGGCCTGCGGGCTCGTCACTTCATGCACCAGGTGCCGATCGATGTAGATCAACGCCGTGCCGTCGGCCTCCTGGTGCACGAGATGGCTGTCCCACAATTTGTCGTACAGGGTGAGGGCGCTCATGAATGATGTAACTTCATGGAAACTTTGGATTATTGCATATCCCGCGAGCGCGCCACAAATAAAGACCGCGCTCTTTCAATGGTGAACCGAAAGACCGCTGCCTTCGCTGAGACAAGCCCGCGGGACCATGATTCACGATTTGCGATTCGCGAATTGCGAGTCACGATTCCCGATCGATCTTCAGCTTCCACCAGAGGATGAGCATGCCGGCGAGCGCCGCGGCGGCGGCGAACGTGAAGGTAAGGCCTGCGCCGTAGCGATCCCACGAGTAGCCGCTGGCGAGGCTGCCCACCGTGCCGCCGACGCCGTAGGTGAGGCTGCCGTAGAGCGCCTGCCCGCGCGCGTGATGGCGGCCGCGGAAAAGCCGATGCACGATCGCGATCGCGGCGGCATGAAACGAGCCAAAGCTCGCTGCGTGCAGCGTCTGAGCGAGGAGCAGCAGCACGAGGCTGTGCGCGCCCCAGCCGATGGCGAGAAAGCGCACGATGGCCAGCGCAAAACTCGCGAGCAGGATTCCGCGCAGCGTACAGGCGGCGAACAGGCGCGGCAGCCAGAAGAAGATGCCGATTTCGCAAATCACGCCGAGCGCCCACAGCCAGCCGGTCAGGCCCTTGCTGTAGCCGTGGGCAACGACATGGATCGAGTAGAACGAGTAGTACGGCCCGTGCGCCGCCGTGAGCAGCGCGCAGGCCGAAATGAGCGCGATCACCTCGGGGCGCTTCACGACGTGCGCGATGGATTCTGCGCCGGCAGGGTGCGGCGGCGGAGCGGCCTCCGGAATCCAGAGCGTCAGCGCCAGCGTGCCGACGAAGGTGGCGAGCGCGACCCACAGCAGGATCGAAATGCCAAACCGGTCGAGCATGTAGCCCATCGCCACCACCGCCACGACGTAGCCGACCGATCCCCACAGCCGGATCTGGCCGTAGTCCCCGGTGCGCGCCCCCAGGCGCCCGAGCGTGATCGACTCGATCAGCGGGAGCACGGCGCTGAAGAAAAAGCTCATGGCGAACACCACCGCGCCGATCCAGAGGAAGGCGGTGCCCGCAAACATCCCGAGCCAGCAGGCGGTGCCCGCGGCGGCGGTCGCGCGCGCGACCTGCATCGGCTTTCCACTCCTGTCGGCGAGCCAGGCCCAGAGGTGCGGGGCCGTCATGCGCGCGACGGCCGGCAGCGCCATCACGGCCCCGATCTCCACCGCCGAGAGGCCGACCGCCTTGAGATAGACGCTGAAGAACGGCGCGAACGCCCCGAGCCAGGCGAAATAGAAGAAGTAGAAGCCGGCCAGCCGCCGGTACGGCAACTCAGCCATCGGGGAAAGCGGCAAGACAAGAACCCGTTGAAGACCGGGAAAGATCAGCCGCTGATGAACGCCGATGCTGGCCGAATGACAGGATGCGAGATACGGGATGCGCGGTACGCGGTACCAGCGGAGTCGGATTGCACATCACGCATCACGATTCACGATTCACGAATCACGAGTCACGCTTCGTCGGGATCCGGATTCTCGATCGCGGCCGCGGCGCGCAGCTTCTCGATGACTTCCGCCGGCGCCTGCGCCGGGATGCGCGGCGTCCCGCACGCCACGTCCGCATTCTGCGCGCGGTGGCGCAGCGCATGGTCCATGAGTGTCAGCGCCATCATCGCCTCGCAGATGGGGGTCGCGCGGATGCCGACGCACGGGTCGTGCCGGCCGTGCGTTTCAATGAGCGCCGGCTTGCCCGCCGTGTCGATCGTGCGCCGCGGCAGGCGAATGCTCGAGGTGGGTTTCACCGCGACGTGCACCACGATGTCCTGGCCGGTCGAGATGCCGCCCAGGATCCCGCCCGCGTTGTTCGTGAGGAACCCCTGCGGCGTCATCTCGTCCGAGTGCTCCGTGCCCTTCTGCTCCACCGCCCGGAAGCCCGCGCCGACCTCGACGCCCTTCACCGCGTTGATGCTCATCATGTTGCAGGCGAGATCGGCGTCGAGCTTGTCGTACACCGGCTCGCCCCAGCCCGCCGGCACGTTGTGCGCGATCGTGGTGATGCGCGCGCCGCACGAGTCACCCGACTTCCGCAGCGCATCCATGAACTCCTCGAGCCGCGGCACGAACGATTCGTCCGCGACGAAGAAGGCATTCGTGTTCACCACGTCCCACGACTTGAACGGGATCCGGATCGGCCCGAGCTGAGCCATGTAGCCGCGCACGGTGACGCCGTAGCGCTCGCGCAGCCATTTTTTCGCGATCGCGGCCGCCGCGACGCGCACCGCCGTCTCGCGCGCCGACTGCCGCCCGCCGCCGCGGTAATCGCGGATGCCGTACTTCTGGAGATAGGTGTAGTCGGCATGCCCGGGCCGGAACAGGTCCTTGATCTTCGTGTAATCCCGGCTGCGCGGATCCACGTTGCGGATGAGCAGCGCGATCGGCGTGCCGGTGGTCCTGCCTTCGAAGACGCCGGAGAGGATTTCGACGATGTCCTCCTCGCGCCGTTGCGTGACGTGGCGCGAAGTGCCGGGCTTGCGCCGGTCGAGCTCGGGCTGGATGTCGGCTTCGGAAAGCTCGAGCCCCGGCGGGCAGCCGTCCACCACGCAGCCGATCGCGGGCCCGTGGCTCTCCCCGAAGGAGGTCACGCAGAAGAGCTTCCCCAGCGTGTTGCCCGACATCGCCGCGCCGTCAAAAGTCGAAAGAATTCAAGGAGAAGTTTAACACGCGGCGGGCAAGAACCGCGGCCGTGGTCAACCCCAGCCTCTCAGCGCCGAGGACGCGGAGGGAGAGAAGCCGAGAGCGCGTGAGGGCGTGAGGGCGGGAGAACGAAAGCCGCCCCGTGACATTCCATCGCGCGACTTCATGATCTCCGATTTCACGACCTCCCGATTTTACGACTCACGGCGTCTGGGATCCGCCATGGCGCCAAGAAATTTCACTTCCGGTCGCCGCGCAGCGCCAGCACGACTTGCTGCAGCCCTTCCGGCGTCACCTGCCGCGCCGGAACGGGCTGCGCGACGGCGAGCGCGATCCGGGAGAAGACGCCGCGCCGGAACGGCCGCGTCATGGCCCGCCCGCCCATGCGGCTGAAGAAGCTGCCCCAGAGCCCCCGCAGCGCCATCGGCACCACCGGCACCGGCGTGCGTTGAAGGGCACGCATGATGCCCGGGCGAAACGGGTACATCTCGCCGGTATCGGTAATGCGGCCTTCCGGGAAGATGGCGACGAGCTCGCCGTTCGCGAGCGCCCGCGCGATCTCGTCAAAGGCGCGCTCGAGCATCGCGGGATCCTCCTTCGCCGGGGCGATCGGGATCGCGCGCGCGGTGCGGAACACGAAATTGAGCACGGGGACGCGGAAGATGCGGTGATCCATCACGAAGCGGATCGGGCGGCGGCACGCCGCCGCGATGATCAAGGCGTCGACCAGGCTCACGTGGTTGCACGCGAGCAGCGCGGGGCCTTCCTCGGGGATGTTCTCGAGCCCGCTCTTCTCCAGCCGATAGACCGAGTGGATGAGCAGCCACACCAGGAAGCGCATCAGGAACTCGGGCACCAGCAGGTAGATGTAGAGCGCCACGGCCGCGTTGAAGAGGGCGGTGACCAGGAAGAGCTGCGGGATGGTGAGGCCCGCCCCGAACAGCGCGATCGCGACCACCGCGGCCGCCACCATGAACAACGCGCTCAGGATGTTGTTGCCGGCGATCACGCGCGAGCGATGCGTGTCCTCGCTCCGGTTCTGGATGAGGGCATAGAGGGGAACGATGTAGAAGCCGCTGAACATGCCGATCAACAGGAGGTCCGCAAGCATGCGCCAGTGCCCGGCATCGCGCAGGAAATGCCCGACGCTCACCGGCCCGTGCTGGAGGTGCTCGCCGAGCGCGAAATAGAGGTCCACTGCAAAGAGGGTCAACCCGATCGAGCCGAAGGGCACGAGCCCGATCTCGACCTTGTGGCCCGACAGGCGCTCGCACAGGAGGGAGCCCGCCCCGACCCCGACGGAGAACACGATCAGCAGCAGGGTGACGACGTGCTCATCCCCGGCGAGGATGTTCCTGCTCAAGTTCGGGAATTGCGTGACGAACACCGTGCCGAAGAACCAGAACCACGAGATGCCGAGCACGGACAGGAACACCGTGCGCTCGCCGCGCAGGAACTGGAAATTGCGCCAGGTCTCGGTCGCCGGATTCCAGTTGATCCTCAACTCGGGAGCGGGCGCAGGGGCCGGCGGAATGAAGCGGGAGAGCGCGAGACCCGCGGCCGATATGCCGATGGTGCTGGCGGCGACGGCGGCGATCCCCCAGCCCGCCTGGCTCACCATCCAGCCGCCGAGCACCATGCCGATGAGGATCGCGATGGACGTGCCGGTCTCCACCAGCCCGTTGCCCCCGACGAGCTCATGCTCCTTCAACTGCTGTGGCAGGATCGCGTACTTGACGGGACCGAAGAGCGCCGACTGCACCCCGCCCAGGAACAGCGCGGTGAGCAGCAGCTCGACGCTGCGCAGGAAAAAGCCCACGGCGCCGAGCGCCATGCAGGCGAGCTCGATCGCGACCGTGATGCGGATGAGGCGCGACTTCTCGTACTTGTCGGCGAGCTGGCCGGCCGTCGCGGAAAACAGGAGAAACGGCAGCACGAACAGCGCCTGCGCCACGTTCTGCAGCGCGTCGCTCGAGAGCGTGGTGAAGCTCGCCGTCTGGTAGGCGAGCAGGATCACCAGCGCCTGCTTGAAGACGTTGTCGTTGAGCGCCCCCAGGAACTGCACGCCGAAGAACGGCGCGAAGCGGCGCTCGAGCAACAGGCGGAACTGGCTGCGCTCTTCCCTCACGATGGTGAACGGTGACCGGTGATCGGTGATCGGTGAACGGTGCAGGCAATCAGCGCCCGGCGCTGATTGCCTGCTCGAGAAATTCCACGCCCCAGGCGACGCCGAAGCCCGTGACATCGGTCGCCACCGCGCCGAGCCCGCCCTTGCAGCTCGAGCCCGAGAGATCCATGTGGACCCACGGCACCTTCTCCACGAAGCGCTTGAGGAAGCGCGTCGCAAGGATGTGGTCCGCCTGCCCCTCCATGGCGCACTGCTTCACATCGGCGATCCGGCTCTCGAGCGCCTCGTCGTAATCCTCATCCAGCGGAAAAGCGCACACCCGCTCGCCGCTCGCGCCGGCTGCGGCGAGCGCGCGGCGCTCGAGCTCTTCGCTGGTCGCAAAAATCCCGCTGTACCGGTCGCCGAGCGCGGTGTGCATGCTGCCCGTGAGCGTCGCGAAATCCACGATGAGATCGGGCTTGCCGCGCGCGGCAAGCGTGAGCGCGTCCGCGAGCACCATGCGGCCTTCGGCGTCGGTGTGCACGATCTCGATGGTCGTGCCGTTCAGCGCCGTCACCACGTCGTTCTGCTTGTAGGCGCGGGGCGAGAGATCGTTGCGGGCAATCGCGAGCCAGCACTCGAGATCGACGGGCAATTCGAGCTCGCTCGCCGCGACCAGAATGCCCAACGCGACCGCGGAGCCGTTCATGTCCTCGTGCATGCCGTGCATGTAGCGGGCGCTCTTCAGATTGTGCCCGCCGGTGTCGAAGCAGATGCCCTTGCCCACCAGCGCGACGCGCCGGCGCGCCCGGCCGGCGCGGCGGGACAGGCGGACGATCGCCGCATCCTCCTCGCTGCTGCCCTGCGCCACGGCGGCGAAAGCGCCCGCGCCCATCTTGCGCAGGCGCTTGAGATCGTATTGCTCGTGTCCCCAGCCGCGCTCGGCTGCGAGCCTCTTCACGCGCGTCCGGTAGCTTCCCGGCGTGAGCTCGTTCGGCGGCAGCACGGTGAGCTCGCGGCACAGGAAGTTGCCCTGGGCGACCGCGCGCTGCTTCAGGAAACCGTCCGGCGCGTGATAACCATGGAGCCGCAGCGCGCGCAATGCCGCTCGATCGGGTTTCTTCTTGCGCTCCGGGAGGCGGGCGCCATTGACCCACGCCACGTAGGTTGCGAGCTCCGCCGCGCGGCGCCGCTCGGCTGCGCCGCCGAAAACGCCGATCGCAAGCTCCCCGGGCTTCTCGGAGAGCACGAGCTCGAGGGCCTTGCGCACGGCGGTCTGCCGCTCGAAGAGGGACCGCCCGGGGTCGAGCATCACCCACGCGGCAAGCGCCCCGTGCGGGAGATCGGTGGCGATGGGCGATTTCGCGAGCTCGTCGAGCTTCTTCCCCCGGCGCGCGAGGGCCGCCGCCAGCGTGTCGGAGAACGGCAGGCCCGGGATCGCATCCGGCTTCGAGACCTTGGGCAGGACGAGCAGGGCGTGCGCCCCGCGGGCGAGGTCCCCCGCAGTGAGCAGCGCGGCGTCTTGTTCCAGTCGGGCGAGCATGGACGAGGTCTCGATTCCGCGAATGCGGCTCCGCCGATTATAACCAACCCACTCTTACTAGCAGCCTGTCGGACTTGAGGTTCCGACAGGCTGCTAAATGTTCTAGAATCTCGCGGTGTCTGCGCCCGTTCACCGTTCACCGTTCACCGTTCACGCACGCGGCCGCCATGCGCCAGTATCTTGACCTCATGCGCCACGTGCTCGAGCACGGCGCGCGCAAGCGCGATCGCACCGGCACCGGCACGCTCTCGCTTTTCGGGGCCCAGCTGCGCTTCGATCTCAACGCGGGATTTCCGCTCCTCACCACCAAGAAGGTGCATCTCAGGTCCATCATCCACGAGCTGCTGTGGTTCCTGAGGGGCGAGACCAACGTCAAGTACCTCAGGGACCACGGGGTCACGATCTGGGACGAATGGGCGGACGCGAACGGGGACCTCGGGCCGGTTTACGGCTACCAGTGGCGCTCGTGGCCCGCGGCCGATGGCCGCCACATCGACCAGGTGAGCCGCGTGATCGAGCAGATCAGGACGAACCCCGACTCGCGCCGGCTCGTTGTTTCGGCGTGGAACGTGGGCGAGCTGGAAAAAATGGCGTTGCTGCCGTGCCATGTGTTGTTCCAGTTCTACGCGGCGGACGGGAAGCTCTCCTGCCAGCTCTACCAGAGAAGCGCCGACCTCTTTCTCGGCGTGCCGTTCAACATCGCCTCGTATTCGCTGCTTACCATGATGGTCGCGCAGACGACCGGCCTGGAGGCGGCGGAATTCGTGCACACCTTCGGCGACGTGCATCTGTATCTCAACCACCTCGACCAGGCGCGCGAGCAGCTCTCGCGGAGCCCGCGACGGCTGCCGGTGATGAAGCTCAACCCGGCGGTCCGGGACATCTTCGGATTCCAGTACGAGGACTTCACCCTGGAAAACTACGACCCGCACCCGGCGATCCGCGCGCCGATCGCCGTCTGAGAGAAGGATGAAGGAAAAAAGGCGGGCGAAGCGCGGCACGAGTCACCAGTCACCAGTCGCCGGTCACGTGTCACGCCTCTCGATAATAGTGGCGATGGCCCGCAACCGCGTGATCGGCGCCAGGGGCGCGATTCCCTGGCATCTGCCGGAAGAGCTCAAGCGGTTCAAGAGCCTGACGATGGGGCATCACATCGTGATGGGCCGGAAGACCTATGAATCGATCGGCCGCCTGCTGCCCGGCCGCGCCACGGTGATTGTCACGCGCAATCCCGGCTACCGCGTGCCCGGGGCGATCATTGCCCATTCCCTGGAAGAAGCGCTCGCCGCTTGCGGGGCCGACGATGAGATCTTCGTGATCGGCGGGGCCGAGCTCTACGCGCAGGCGCTTCCTCTCGCCGGGCGCTTGTACCTCACCACGGTGGAGGCCGACATCCCGGGCGACACTTACATGCCGGAGTTCGCCGCGGGCGACTGGCGCGAAGTCTCCTCCGAGTCGTTTGACGCGGACGAACGCCATCGCTATCCCTTCCGCTGCGCGGTCCTCGAGCGCAAGCGCCGATTTCCCGAATGATCCGCGCTCATCTGCGTTTCTCTGCGCTTGCGGTGCTGCTGTTCGCAGCCGGCTTCGGGCTTGCGGCGGCGCAGGACAGGATCAATGTCGACGAGCTCAAGCTCCGCGCGCAGGCCGGCGAGAAGGCCGCGACGCGCCAGCTCGCCGACGCGTATTACGTCGGCAAAGACGGGGTCGAACAGGATTACCGGGAAGCCGCGCGCTGGTATTCAATGCTCGCGAAGCAGGGCGACGCGCGAGCGCAGACGACGCTCGGCCTGATGTACGCGAGGGGCTACGGCGTGAAGAAGGACGCCCAGGCCGCCCATTACTGGTGGAGCTTCGCCGCCGCTCAAAACGACCCGGGCGCCCAGTACAACCTGGGCCTGAGCTACGCGAGCGGCGACGGCGTGGCGCAGGACGGCGAGCGCGCCGCGCAGTGGTACGCCAAGGCCGCGGCGCGCGGCCACGTGCAGGCGCAGCACAACCTCGGCATGCTCTACCACGAAGGAAGGGGCGTCGCCCGGGATCCGCTGCGCGCCTATTTCTGGGTCGCGCTCGCCGCCCGGCAGGGCGACGGGGTCGCCAGGGAATCGCTCAAGAGCGTGAGCGCGGGCCTGAGCCGGGAGCAGATCGGCCGGGCCGAAGAGCAAGTCGAGGAGTGGTTCACGAAGGCGAAAAAGCTCTGGCAATAGGAAAAGGCCGGGACGTAGCCCGCCCTTTTCCTTAAACAGTGCGACCTTATCGCCCTTTTGGGTGCGGGCGGTTCTGCCTCAGGAGTTTGCCGGCTTCAAGTCCGGCAAACTCCTAGATTACCCGCACCTCGGGCAAGGGGAAGCCGTTGAAGTTGCTGGCGTAGGCCGTGGTGTAAGCGCCGGCGTTGGCGATGTAGACGAAGTCCCCCTCCTGCATGTCCTCGGGGAACAGCTCATCGCGCATGCACACGTCCACCGAGTCGCACGTGGGCCCGGCGATGTTCCAGGGCACGAGCTTGCCCTCGCGGTCGGTGAGGACGTCGTAGCGCAGGCCCTCGGTCGTCTCGATGATGCCGCCGAACACGCCCGCATCCCAGTACATCCAGCGCTTGCCGGAACGGGTCGCGCTGCCCACCACCCGGCAGACGAAGAAGCCGGCGTCCGACACGAAATAGCGGCCGGGCTCGGCCATCACCCGCACGCCCTGCGGCACGTCGCGAAGGGCGTGGTTGACGACCTCGGCGATCTTCTCGATCGCGGGGATGGGCTTCACGTGGCGCACCGGGTAGCCCCCGCCGATGTTGAGCAGCCGGGGCTTCAGGCCGGCGAGCCGCATCTTCTTGAACACGCGCTTGGCGCCCTGGATGCCGGCCCGCCAGTTCTCCGGGTTGCGGCACTGGGAGCCCACGTGGAAGGTGACGCCGGCAAGATCGGCCTTGAGCGCCACCGCCTCGGCGACGATGGCGTCCACCTCCTGGGCCTTCATGCCGAACTTGCCGGCGAGCGGCCAGTCGCTGCCGACGTTGGGGGCCTCGATCCGCACGTAGAGCCTGGCGTCGGCCTTGATGCTTTGGATCTTCCTCAGCTCCTCCACGCTGTCCAGCGCGAACCACTCCACGCCCCGCTCGGCGGCGTAGCGGATGTAGTCGCGCGACTTCATGGGGTTGCTGTAGTAGATCTCCTGGGCCGGCACCCCGAGCTCGAGCAGCAGGTCGAGCTCCGCGACCGAGGCGATCTCGAAGCCTGCGCCCTCCTCGATCAGCACCTTGAGCACCCGGGCATCCGGATTGGCCTTGACCGCGTAGTGCGGGTGCACGCGCGGCATCGCCGCCTTGAAACGGCGGACCTTTCCTCTGACGATTTCGGTGTCGACGAGCAGGAACGGCTTGCTGTATCCCTGCTTGAGCGCTTCCCGGACGTGGCTGAAGTCCAGGCGGACTTCGGGATGCGTGTCGAAGAGGTGAGACTGGGACTGTTCGCTTTCGGCTGCGGGCTGGGGTTTCTTTAAGGCGACAGGGCGCACGGTCATCAAAACTCTCCTCGAGACCTAGGTTTCCGGCACATGCAGCGCAACCACTTCAGCCATCGGGCAGCACTTCCTTCCTGTTGTCATGATCGCCTCCTCGCCGCCAAAAAATTCAGTCACGAAATCGCAAAACTTGGGCGAATTATAGGATCAATTTCGCAGGAATCAAGAGTTTTTTGCGGCTTGCCGCAAAAAATTTCCGGCGAGCGTCGCGGCTTCGCAACGGCGCTCGAGCGCGCGCACGGCAGCGAACCGGCGGCGAGCGGCGCGTTGAAGCGAGCGCGCGCTGCCGGCAACGCGCTCGCCGCCATGGCGCCCGACGCGGCGCGAATCGCGTCGCGAGCCGGCCCCGCGCGTCATCGCGACGAGCTTGCCGCCGCTCCGCGGCAACGCCGCCAGCCCGGATCGGGCGGCCGCTCGCGTGCCGCCGGCAGCAGCTCGGGCTCTGCCAGAGCGTGACGAGCATCACGGTAACGCCAGGCTCGGCAGCTCCCGAGTCGCAGGCGTGGGAACTGCGCCTTCGAAGCGACTTCCCGCAAGGAAGCCGTCCGCCTGTGCGAAGGTAGCCCGAGCATAAGCCGGCGCGGAGCGTCCGGCTTGTCAAACCTTAGGCGGGGTGACGCCGGTCTGGCCTTGGTACTTGCCGCCCCGGTCCCTGTACGACACCTCGCAGATGTCGTCGGGCGCGGCTTCGAGGAAGATCACCTGGGCCACGCCCTCGTTGGCGTAGATCTTCGCCGGCAGCGGGGTCGTGTTGGAAAACTCGAGGGTGACGTAGCCCTCCCACTCCGGCTCCAGGGGGGTGACGTTGACGATGATCCCGCAGCGGGCGTAGGTCGATTTGCCGAGCGTCAGGACGATCACGTTGCGCGGGATGCGGAAGTACTCGACCGTGCGGGCGAGCGCGAAGGAATTCGGCGGGATGATGCAGACCTCGCCCTTCAGGTCCACGAACGAGTTCGGGTCGAAGCTCTTCGGGTCGACGATCGTGGTATTGATGTTGGTGAAGAGCTTGAATTCGTTCGAGCAGCGGATGTCGTAGCCGTAGCTCGAGGTGCCGTAGGACACCACCTTGCGCCCGCTCACTTCCTTGATCTGGCCCGACTCGAAGGGCTCGATCATGCGCCGCTCGAGCGCCATGCGCCGGATCCAGCGGTCTGATTTGATAGACATAATTCAGGAGTTTGCCGGGCCCAAGCCCGACAAAATCCTAGGTGCTCTGGATGACGATCTTCGGGAACGCCGCCGAATGGTCCTGCGCCTTCTCGGCGATCTTGACGGCGATCCGGCGGGCGATTCTCCGGTAGATCTCGGCGACCCGCCCGTCGGGATCCGAGATCACGGTGGGCTTGCCCGAGTCGGCCTGCTCGCGGATGTTGATGTCGAGGGGCAACGCCCCCAGGAGCTCTACGTCGTAGTCCTTGCTCATGCGCTCCCCGCCGCCCTCGCCGAAGATGCGCTCCTCGTGCCCGCACCGGGAGCAGACATGGATGCTCATGTTCTCGACGATGCCAAGGATGGGGATGCCCACCTTCTCGAACATCTTGAGGCCCTTGCGGGCGTCGATGAGCGCGATGTCCTGGGGCGTGGTGACGATGATGGCGCCGGTGACCGGCACGCGCTGCGCGAGGGTGAGCTGGATGTCACCCGTTCCGGGCGGCAGGTCCACGACCAGGTAGTCCACGTCTCGCCAGCGGGTCTCGTTGAGCAGCTGCTCGAGCGCCTGGGTCACCATGGGGCCCCGCCACACCATCGGGGTTTCCACGTCGATCAGGAAGCCGATCGACATCGCCTGGACGCCGTGAGCCTCCATCGGCTCGAGGCTCTTGCCGTCGCGCGACTCGGGGCGGCCGCGAATGCCGAGCATGGTCGGTTGCGAAGGGCCGTAGATGTCCGCGTCGAGCACGGCGACCGTGGCGCCCTCGGCGGCGAGCGCGAGCGCCAGGTTGGCCGCCACCGTGCTCTTGCCGACGCCGCCCTTGCCCGAGGCGACGGCGATGATGTTCTTGATGCCGTGGACGAGCTTCACCCCGCGCTGCACCGCGTGCGAGACGATCTTCATCTGCACGTTGACGCTCGCCTGGCCGACGCCGGGGATCGACTTGAGCCTGCGCGTCACTTCCTGCCGGATCGGCTCGAGCTGGCTTTTCGCGGGGTAGCCGAGCAGGATGTCCACCGAGACTTTGTCGCCTTCCACCTTGATGTTGCGCGCGGAGCGGGTGGTGACGTAGTCCTTCCGGGTGTTGGGGTCCGTGAGCTCCCTCAGGGCATCCTGGATCTGTTGCTCGGTGACGGCCATGGGAATTCCTCCTCAGGAATTTGTCGGAGTCCGGCCCGCCAAACTCCTCAGGCAAAACCGCCTGCAAGAAAACGGCGAATAGCGGCCACACAAACTCGTTTTCGACGCCGACCCTGTCCTCGGTTGCAGGCCGATCGGCGTCCTCATACTCCGCTTCATTCCCAATCCCTTGGCGGTTTTGCCCTCAGCAGCCTGTCAACTGGGCAAATCCGACAGGCTGCTGACGTGTAGGCCGCGATTCTAGACGATAACGCGCGCTGCGCCTATCGGTGGCGGCGGGATGCCATGCGCGCGTCGCGGCTATCGGGCGCCGGCCAGGCGCGCGCGGTCGCCAGCGCCGCCAGCAACGGCGCGCAGCGCGCGTTTGTTACAATTTCTCCTTTGATTTCCTGTGATTTCGATGGCCCGCCGCCGCCTCTTCGTCACCTCGGCTCTCCCCTACGCCAACGGGGCCATCCACCTCGGGCACCTGGTGGAGTACATCCAGACCGACATCTGGGTGCGCTTCCAGCGCTTGCAGGGCCACGAGGTCCATTATTGCTGCGCCGACGACACCCACGGCACGCCGATCATGCTGCGCGCCGAGCAGGAGGGGATCACCCCCGAGCAGCTCATCGCGCGCATGCACGGGGAGCACCGGCGCGATTTCGCGGGCTTCCACGTCGCCTTCGACAACTATTACACCACCCACTCGACGGAAAACCGGGAGCTCGCCTACGAGTTCTACCACCGGCTCGGCGCCGCCGGCATGATCGAGCGCCGGCCGATCGAGCAGTACTTCGACCCGGTCAGGAACCTGTTCCTGCCCGACCGCTTCATCAAGGGCGAATGCCCGAAATGCGGCGCGAAGGACCAGTACGGGGACGCCTGCGAGGCATGCGGCGCGACCTATCTGCCGACGGAGCTGAAGAACCCCTACTCGGCCATCTCCGGGGCGAAGCCCGTGAGAAAGCACTCCGAGCACTTCTTCTTCAAGCTCGCGAGGAGCGCCGAGTTCCTCAAGCGGTGGACCCGCTCGCCCGGCACCCTGCAGCCCGAGGCCGCGAACAAGCTCGACGAATGGTTCGAGGCGGGGCTCGCCGACTGGGACATCTCGCGCGATGCGCCCTATTTCGGCTTCGAGATCCCCGGCGCGCCCGGCAAGTACTTCTACGTCTGGCTCGATGCGCCGATCGGCTACTTCGCCAGCCTGAAGAACCTGTGCGCAAGGAACAGGATCGACTTCGCCGGTTTCACGGATGCCGCAGCGAGCAAGGACGCCGGCACCGAGATGATCCATTTCATCGGCAAGGACATCCTCTACTTCCATGCGCTCTTCTGGCCGGCCATGCTGGAGCGGGCGGGGTTCCGCACGCCGACCCGCATCTACGCCCACGGCTTTCTCACCGTGAACGGCGAGAAGATGTCCAAGTCGCGCGGCACCTTCATCACGGCCGAAAGCTACCTCGGGGAGGGGCTCAACCCCGAGTGGCTGCGCTATTACTATGCCGCCAAGCTGGGCCCCACGATGGAGGACATCGACCTCAATCTTGAGGATTTTGCCGCACGCGTCAACAGCGATCTTGTCGGAAAATACGTGAACATCGCGAGCCGTTGCGCGGGGTTCGTAACCAGGCTGTTTGACGGGCGCGTGACCGACCAGGGATTGTTTGAATATGGCGCACAAGGCGCCGGGGTCAAGGCGGATTCCTTGATCCGGCAGTTCGCGGGCAAGGCGGCAGAGATCGGATCCCTGTATGACGGCAGGGAATACGGCAAGGCCCTGAGAGAAATCATGACATTGACCGATTACGCCAATCAGTGGATTGACGACAGCAAGCCCTGGGAGCTCGCCAAGCAACCCGGCGAGCACCGGAACCTTCACCGGATCTGCTCGCTTGGCCTCAACCTTTTCCGCGTGCTGACGCTCTACCTCAAGCCGGTGCTTCCGAAGGTGGCGGAAGAGGTCGAACGTTTCCTCAATATCCCCGCGCTGACGTGGAGTGACGCGGCGACCGTACTTCCCGACGGGCACGAGATTCGTCCTTATCGACATCTGTTGACGCGCGTCGATCCGAAACAGGTCGCCGCGCTCGTCGAGGCGAGCAGGGAAACCCTGCTGCCGACGCCGCAGCCGCACTCGCAGCAACGCCATGCCGAACACCAGGAGCACGTCGTGGAGACGCAAACCCTGCCGGGCACCATCACGATTGACGATTTCAACAAGGTCGATCTCCGCATCGCGAAAATCGTGGACGCCGAATCCGTGGCCGGAGCGGACAAGCTCTTGAAGCTCACGCTCGATGTCGGAGACGGGACGCGCACCGTGTTTGCCGGCATCAAGACCGCTTACGACCCGGAAACGCTGAAGGGCCGGCTGACCGTGGCGGTCGTCAACCTCGCTCCGCGCAAGATGAAGTTCGGTGTGTCCGAAGGCATGGTGCTCGCCGCTGGCGGCGAAGGCCCCGGCCTCTATCTCCTCTCACCGGACTCCGGCGCGCAGCCCGGCATGCGGGTGAAATGACCGGACCTCGGAAATGGGAAATCGGGAATGGTGGTGCACAAGGCGCTATCCTGACCATTTACCATTCACCGTTTGCCATTCACGGTTCACGAGCCCGATGAAATCAAGCGGGTGAACATGGTGCCGGGAAGAGCCAACAGGACTTTCATCTGCAGCGTGGTCTTCCTCGACATCGTCGAGTACTCGAAGAAGCCCGTCGCCGAGCAGATCAGTCTCAAGGAGCGGTTGAACGCCCTGCTTGCGGAGGCGCTGAAGGACGTCGCCGCCAACGACCGCATCATCCTCGACACCGGGGACGGCGCGGCCGTCAGCTTCGTGGGCGACCCGGAGGACGCGCTCTTCGTCTGCCTGTCGCTGCGCGATGCGGCAGGGGCGGCGCAAGCCGGCGAGGCGCCGCTCAACATGCGCATCGGCATCAACCTCGGCCCCGTCAAGGTGGTGCGGGACCTGAACGGCCAGCCGAACATCATCGGCGACGGCATCAACGTCGCGCAGCGCATCATGGGTTTCGCCGTGCCCAACCAGATCCTCGTGTCCCGCTCCTACTACGAGGTCGTGTCGTGCCTGTCAGACGCCTACGCGAAGCTGTTCCGCTACGAGGGCTCGCGCACCGACAAGCACGTGCGCGAGCACGAGGTCTACGCGGTCGGCGACAGCACGGACGAGATCCGCAAGAAGCTCGAGCTCGGGCACTTCGCGGCGGCACAACCGCCCCTCGCCGAGACCGTCATCAACCGCCTGTCGCAGTCGGCGACGCAGTTTACGGAGAACCTGCGCACCCGGCCGCGGCTGGGCACCGCCGCCGTCGTGATCGCGATCCTCGTCGCCGCCGTCGGGCTGCGCGGATTGCGGGAGCCTGCGCCCGCGGTGCCCGAACCCCGGCCCGCAGCGGTCGCAGCGGCCCCGGCTGTCGGTCCGCCGAAAGAAGAGCCTGCGCGGGCGCCCGCCGGGAAACCGGCGGCCGAAAAGGCCGCTGGCGCTCCGGCAGCCACGGGGGAAAGACCCGCGCGTCGGAAAATCGCGGCGGCACCGGCGCCCGCCGTCAAACCGGCGGAGAAGGCGGCAACCGCGCGCGCGCCCGCCGAACGTCCCGCCGCGACCGCCCCGTCCGCGACGGCGGAGCCCGGCTTCATCAGCTTCGCCATCAGCCCGTGGGGCGAGATCCATGTGGACGGCAGGAGGCGGGGGGTCAGCCCGCCGCTGCGCGAAGTGGAAGTGAGCCCGGGCTGGCACAGGGTGGAGGTGAGAAACGCCGACTTCCCCGTGTATGCCGAGACCGTCGAAGTGCAACCCGGCGCCCGGATTAGAATAAAGCACCGATTCCGGTAGCAGCCTGTCGGCCTTGGCGGTCCGACAGGCTGCTAACAGCAAGACCGCCTGAGGATTTCGGATGAAGCAACACCCGGTTTGCGTCAGGAGTTTGCCGCCCGAACAGTCCGAGAAACTCCTGGGGAGGAGACCATGAGGAGGGCTCTGATCATGCTGGTCGCGGCCGCCGTGCCGCTGGCGGGATGCGAAACCGCGCCCGTCAAGGCCATCCGTGAAGAAATCAGCGGCCTGTTCCAGGCCAACAAGGGCGAGCCGGAGCTCGCCGCCGGCATCCGTTCCTACGAGAACGGCAACTACGGCGAATCCGCGCGCCAGCTCCAGAGCGCGCTCGACGCGGGCCTCGCCAGGAGCGACCAGGTGAAGGCCCACAAGTACCTCGCATTCATCCACTGCGCCTCCGGCCGCGAGTCGCGCTGCCGCGAGGAGTTTCGCAAGGCGCTCGCGGTCGATCCGGATTTCGAGCTGGAGCCGGCGGAGGCCGGCCACCCGACCTGGGGCCCGGTCTTCCGCAGCGCGAAGGCGAGAAGGTAAGAATCTTGAGCCACCGAGAGCACAGGGAACGCAGAGAGATGAGAAACCCGGATTCGGTTCCTGTCTTGTTCTGGTTTTCTCTGTGACCTCTGTGTCCTCTGTGGCTTGGTACTAGTCCAAACCTATGGAAATACGCAAGCTAGGCCGCTACGAAATCGCCGCCGAGCTGGGCAAGGGCGCGATGGGCACCGTCTATCGCGCGCTCGACCCCATGCTCAACCGCACGGTGGCGATCAAGACCATCAACATGGATCTCGAGCAGGAGGAGATGGCCGAGTACGAGGCCCGCTTCTACGTGGAGGCGAGGGCCGCCGGCGGGCTCAACCACCCGAACATCGTCACCATCTACGACATCGGCAAGAGCGGCAACATCGCCTACATGGCGATGGAGCTGCTCGAAGGCAGGGAGCTGAGGACCCTGCTCGCCCCCGGCCGGCCGCTGCCGGTGGCGCAGGCGATCGACATCGCGGCGCAGGCCGCCGAGGGCCTCGCCTACGCGCACGAGCACGACGTGGTGCACCGCGATATCAAGCCCGCCAACCTCATGATCGTGCGCGACGGCCTGGTGAAGATCACCGACTTCGGCATCGCGCGCATGCGCTCGGCGGAGGCGCGCACGCAGACCGGCGTCGTGCTCGGCTCCCCGAAATACATGTCGCCCGAGCAGGTGGTCGGCAAGCGGGCCGACCCGCGCTCGGACATCTTCTCGCTCGGCGTGATCCTCTACGAGATGGCGACCGGCAAGGTCCCGTTCACCGGCGAGGACGTGAGCTCGATCATGTTCCAGATCCTCAATTTCGCCCCGCCGCCGCCGAGCTCGATCAACCCGGAGGCGCCCGAGATGCTCGACTTCATCGTCGCCAAGGCGATCGCCAAGTCTCCGCCGGACCGCTACAGCGACGCGCGCGAGATGGCGCGCGACCTCCGCGAGTGCCGCAGCCGCGTTGCGGCCGCCGCGGCAAGCGCGCCGGCGACGACGCTCCCGCTGAAACCGGCCCCGGCGAGCTTCGATCCCGCCCCGGCGGCGGGTCTCATGGTGGGGACCTCACCCAGTACCCGGCGCACCGACGTCACGCTCGACACCGTCGAGACGGCGCCCGCGCTCGGCCTGTCCAAGGCGTTCGATTCGCTCGAGGCCACCCTGCGGCTCGCCGCGCAGACCGGCATGGCACAGGAGCTGCAGGACCTCGCGCAGACCACGGTGCCGCTCGGTGAAGGCCCCCGGACCGGCGTTCCCCAAGGACGCGCGTTCCGGTTTGCGAGCGCCCCCGGCTGGACCCCGAAAGACAAGCTCATCTTCGCGGCGAGCGTGGTCGCGGCGGCGATCGTCGGCGCGGTCATCGTCTTTGCTTGAGATCACCTCTCACCGCGGAGGACCCCGTTAGGGAAGCTCTGAATTTCCAGGGTTGATAAAGGCCGTGATTGCGCGAAGTGGTATGAAGGCATCGAAACGC
>Ga0209172_10002193_pt1 | contig 36045 bp, 28 predicted proteins | sample LarsenN4metaG_FD_184113 | JGI IMG/M metagenome (GOLD analysis project Ga0209172, IMG submission 184113) | Hot spring sediment bacterial and archeal communities from British Columbia, Canada, to study Microbial Dark Matter (Phase II) - Larsen... ... | reverse complement strand
TGTATTTGAGAATCATGGAGAATGAATATTTAGTCATGCTTAAACTCCTTTTTTTTTATCTGCGGCTCTCATTATAACATAATTGTGGCTATTTTTACCACTTTTTTATTGACATTCAACACTTCTGATACTGACCAGATCAAATAGCACATCCTCAGTGCCTTCCACCTCCCCATAGTAATCATTCGGGATATCCACGTTAACTGTAGTTTGCGCCTGTCCCGAACCAAAATACGCTGTCGGATACCAGGAGTAGTAATCACTGTCTTGGGTAGCGCTACCGCCAGTGACATTGAGCTGCACTTCTGAAGGTTGACTCAAATCTCCCGTGCGATTCAGAGTGAGTAATGCCTGTGTCCAGTTATTATGATCTTCCGTCACCGCGTAGGTGGATTGGGTGAATGCCACCGTTGGAGGTAACGCCGCATTGGCCGCATCAAAGTCATTAATTTGCAATGTGGCCGTGTTTTGATTGCCGATATTGGCATTGCTGAGGCTAGCCAACTCAAAATTGATATCCTCGGCAGTTTCCACCTCAGTATCCGCCAGGATATCTACATACACTGTGGTTTGAGATTGTCCCCAGCCAAAATATCCCGTAGGATAGTAGGCGACGTAATCCGTATCCGCAGTAGCCGAGCCCCCCACAACATTCAGTTGTACCTCGGATTCGCTGTTTAAATCCCCCGTGCGCGTCAAAGTAATCGCCGCCTGCACCGCGCCGGTATTTTCCGAGATAGAATAAGTAGGTTGCGAGAATTCTATCGTCGGCGTCGTATGGGCAACATCAAGAATATCCACATTTGTGGTGTTCTGACTGCCGATCGTGGCATTATAGCCCCCAGTCAGTTCAAAACTGATATTTTCCGTGCCTTCAACTTGCGTATCCCAGGAGATACTATCCACGGAAATAGTTGTCTGAGCTTGCCCCGGACCAAAAGATGCTGTCGGATACCAGAAGTAGTAATCACTATCTGGGTTGGCAGTACCACTATCTTGGGTGGCAGTACCGCCAGTGATGCTGATATACGCTTCTGAAGATTGACTCAAATCTCCCGTGCGATTCAGGGTGAGAATGGCTGAGGAACCATTTTCTGAAGTGGTATAAGTCGGTTGCGAGAATTCTATCGTCGGCTGAGCAGCATCGAGAATATTAAAGGTAGCAGTGCTTTCAGTGCCGATGACAGCATTAGAAACCCCAGCGAGTTCAAAATTAATATCTTCGCTGCCTTCTACTTCCGCATCCCAATTAATGCCAAAACCGACCTGGGTTTGGGATTGTCCCGGATAGAAACTGGCAGTAGGAGACCAGAAATAGTAATCAGTATCTTGGCTGGCACTACCCCCAGTGACGTTTAATTGCACTTCTGAGTAGTTGTTGAGGTCGCCGGTGCGGGTGAGGGTTACAGACCCATTATAGCTATTTTCTGAGGCAGAGGCAGAGAAGGAGGGCGCCGAAAATTCCACCGTGGGCACTGGAGCATCGATAATCGTCAGATTAGCTGTGCTTTGGCTGCCGATCATGGCATTACTCAAATTAGTCAGGTTCAAATTAATAGCTTCGTTCCCTTCTACCTGACCATCCCACGGGATATCCACATAAAATGTGGTGCTGGCTTCCCCTGGGTAGAAATAAGCTGTGGGAGAATTCAAGTAGTAATCGCTATCTTGAGTCGCGCTACCACCGCCCCCATTCACAATCACTTCAGAATAGTTACTCAAATCTCCGGTGCGGTTCAATGTCACCAGCGCCTGTACTGTGGTGCCATTTTCTGAGATGGTATAATCGGCGTGGGCAAATTCCACCGTGGGAGATTCAGTTGGCGGCGGACTATCGGCGATTTCTACATTGGCGGTGTTTTGAGTGCCTATAGTAGCATTACTGACGCCGGTGATTTCAAAGCTCACATCCTCTGTTGCTTCCGTTTCGCTATCCCAGGGAATCCCCAAAGAGATAGTTTTGCTTTCCTCCCAAGGATTGAATATGACCGTGGGTTTGAACAGAATGTAATCCGCATCTTGGGTGGCGCTCCCGCCAGTGATGTTTAATTGTACCTCGGTAGCATTCATCACATCACCAGTGCGGTTCAGGGTGATTTCTGCCCGGGCAGGTACGCCATTTTCTGAGACAGAGTAAGTGGCTTGGGAGAATTCTACACTGGGAACCGGTGCATCAAGGATTTCTAACGCAGCACTGCTTTGATTGCCAATATTAGCATTACTGTTGCTGACAAGTTCAAAGGTGATGTCTTCCGTGCCTTCTAGTTCGCCGTTCCAGGGGATATCTATATATACGTTGGTCTGTCCTTCTCCGGGATAGAAGTATGCTGTGGGGGAATACAAGTAGTAATCACTGTCTTGGGTAGCACTACCACCGGTGACGTTGAGCTGCACTTCTGAGTATTGATTCAAATCTCCCGTGCGGTTGAGGGTAATTATCGCCTGGACTGTCGCCCCGTATTCTGAGATGGAATAGGTAGGTTGAGCGAATTCGACGGTAGGCGTGATGGTGTTGTCCAGAATCTCCACTGTCGCATTGCTTTGGCTGCCAATAGTAGCATTAGTGCCGGGACTCAGCTCAAAAGTGATATTTTCTGTGGGTTCTACTTCATCCCATCCGGGTACATCCACATAAACTGTGGTTTGGGCTTCACCAGGGTTAAAGGAGGCGGTGGGGTAATTCCAGTAGTAATCAATATCCTGACTGGCACTACCACCAGTGATGTTAATTTGTACGTCTGAGTATGCGCTCAGGTCCCCAGTGCGGGTGAGAGTAATCGCCGTCTGCACCGATGATTGGTTGTTTTCTGTCACCGAGTAGGTGGCGTGGGAGAATTCCACGGTGGGGGAGCCGCTGGCGGGACTGCTGTCACTAATTTGCACCACTGCAGCGCTTTGGCTACCGATATTGGCGTTACTCAGGCTCGCCAGTTCCAAATTTATATCTTCCACCAGGCTTTCTACCTCAGCATCTGGCAGAATTTGTACTGGCACTGTGGTTTGGGATTGTCCGTAGTCAAAATAGGCGGTGGTAGATGAGAGGGTGTAGTCCACATCCTGGGTGGCACTACCACCAGTGAGATTGAGCTGGACCTCTGAAGTTTGATTTAAGTCGCCGCTGCGGTTGAGGGTAACGAGTGCTTGCACCGCGCCAGTATTTTCTGAAATGGAATAGGTGGCGTGGGAGAATTCGACGGTAGGAGTGTTGGGGGGAACGTCGATAATCTCCAGGGTGGCAGTGCTTTGGCTGTCTAGGTTGACATTATAAGGATTCGTCAACTCAAAGGTGACATCTTCGGTGTCTTCTAGCTCCCAATCCGAAGCGATGTTGATGCCCACTGTGGTTTGCGCCTGCCCCCAGCCAAAGTAAACTGGTTGCTCGTAGAACACCATATCGCCGTCATACCAGCCATTGTAGTAGAAGTAATCGCTATCTCGTGTGGCACTACCCCCAGTGATGTTGAGGGTAACAGATGAGTCTGTGTTCAGGTCTCCAGTGCGAGTGAAGGTGAGATAGGCGGCATTGCTGTTTTCCGCCACAGAGTAGGTGGGATGGGAAAATTTGATTGTGGGTGTGTTCATATGGTTTTTTGGAGTCGTTATGAGGGGTAACACCCCTTGGTAAGAAACTAGGCCATAGGCTTCCCGCGCTCCTTTGCCTACAAACCTAGCATCAGTGTTAATACTTACTCTATTCTCACTCGGAACAAGGGTGGACAGATTTGGGTCACAGTAAGTCAGTGATTAACGACACTTTTCTCTGGTGATAAATTAAAAAGTTTAATATCAGCTTGGGTTTCAGATTAATGTTAATTTTTGTATCAAATTTACCTACGTTTATTAGAAAAATAGGAATTTTAAGCCGAGACAGATTAATTTAATTGACTTTTGTTGATTCTAGCGATAAAAGCCGAAAAATTACTGGATTTAATCGAGGAGCCAGACAATTTTATGGCCAGAACTTTTGGCTGGTGAAACAACCACGCTTATTACTGATTTCTCATTTGTTATTTGTTTGGGGGTGAGAAAGCGAGCTGCTTAACCACAGATCAGCGATGATGCAGGAGTTACAGCAGGAAAGCGCCTCGATTTGATACAGTAGTGCGGGCGTCCCCTACCGCGACGTACAAGGAGCGGGCGGGGACGCTCCCAATGCTGTACCAATCAGTTACGTTTTCCCCCTGTATATATCGGTCTGCGGTTGAATATGTATGCCTCTAACTATTGTCATTAAAATTGGCACTTCCAGCCTCACGCAAGATAACGGCAACCTGGCGATCGCGACTATAGCCACTTTAGTGGAAACTTTGTGTCACCTGCGCCGCTTTGGACATCGGGTGGTATTAGTATCCTCTGGCGCGGTGGGGGTGGGTTGCGCCCGCATCGGACTGTCAGAAAAGCCCAAAACCATTGCGGGGAAACAGGCGGTAGCGGCGATCGGGCAAGGACGCCTCATGCGCGTCTATGACGACCTCTTCACCACCCAAGAGCAAGCGATCGCCCAAATACTCCTCACCCGCACGGACCTAGTACAGCGTCGCCGCTACCTCAACGCCTCCAACACTTTTCAAGAACTATTCCGCCTCGGCGTCATCCCGATCGTCAACGAAAACGACACCGTAGCCGTGGAAGAACTCAAATTCGGCGACAACGACACCCTCTCCGCAATGGTTGCGAGCCTAGTGGAAGCCGACTGGCTATTTTTACTCACCGACGTAGAACACCTCTACTCCGCCGACCCCCGCAGTCATCCCGACGCCATCCCCATCCACTTGGTGGAGCGGATGGAAGACCTCGCCGAGTTGCAAATAGAAACCGGAGGCGCCGGTACAGGTTGGGGAACTGGGGGGATGGAAACCAAAATTCAAGCTGCCCGCATCGCCACTAGCGCCGGGGTCCGCACGGTCATCACCGCTTCCACTGCCCCCGCCAACATAGAAAAAATCCTCGCCGGAGAACCCCTAGGCACCCATTTTGCCCCCCAAAAGAGTGTCAGCAGTGCCCGCAAACGTTGGATAGCTCACGGTTTAATTCCCGCCGGTAAACTCTATCTTGACTCTGGCGCCGTCACTGCCATTTGCGATAAAAATAAATCCCTCTTAGCTGCCGGTATCACCGCCGTTGATGGGGATTTTCACCATGACGATGCTGTGGTTTTATGCGACAGTGAGGGGCGAGAAGTAGCGCGAGGTTTAGTCAATTATACCAGTACCGAATTACAGAAAATTCGGGGCATTAAATCCGCCGATATTCCCCATATTTTAGGTTATGAAGGAGCCGAAACCGTCGTCCACCGCGATAATTTAGTTTTGAGTTAATCCGGGTTTGTAGTTGGGCTTTAGCCCAGGTTATAGTAGTTTGTAGGGGGGCAGACACTGCCCACTCTACTAAGCCTTGTTTTAGGTGGAAAGCGTAAAAGGTAAGAGTGATATTTTTCATGGGAGTTGTTATGAATGGGTGAAATGCGAAGCATCTGCATCAGGTAGAGAGATTAACCCCATTTTTGGCGAATTTTTGAGATACACCTACTCAAGACAATTGTAGCATAGGTTTAATTTTTTTGAGGAGTTCGGGAATACTCAATTCTAATGTCAGCCATACCCGATCGATATCAACTCCTTCATAATCATGGATTAGCTTATCACGCATTCCTGCCATTGCTGACCAAGGAATATCGGGATAGTTGTCCCGAAGTTCTGGAGAAAGCCGTTTAACAGCCTCTCCTAAAATCGCAATTTGATATAGGACGGCTGACTGAGTTTTGATATCCTGAGTAAAGCTGAATTTATCCATGTCTTGAACAAAAGACTGGCTGAGTTCAGCCGCTTTTATAATGTCTAACAAAGAAGCCCGATCGCGAGAATTCATAAAGTTTTATTGGAGAGCGTAAATAACTTGGGCGGAATTCAAAATATTAGCTTTTCTAATGGTATTAGAACTCTTTTCAATTACCTGCTTTTCTACTAAATCGACATCGCGATTGAAATAAGCCGCCAATTCCTGTTCCATGACAACTAAATCCAAGATTGTCCAAGGACTATCGGCGGTAAAAGACACCAAAACATCAATATCGCTCTGGTCATTAAAATCTTCCCGCAGCACTGAACCAAACAAAGCGAATTCTGTCACCCGCCATTTGTGACAAAAGGCGGTGATTTCTGGCATTGATAGCTGAATCTGCTGAGTGCCAATCATCTCATTTGTTCCCCCAAAAAATTATCATAATGACCAAATTTCTGCTGCCGAGTTCTGTCGGGTGGGCAGTGCGCCCACTACAGCACACTGGTTATCAAAAGAATTCTCCGTTAGACACTGCCCACCCTACTATATCAAAGTCTCTCCCTTTTTGGGAGAGGGAGAGGGGACAGATAGACGGGCAAAACCCACGCCGGGATAGTGTGGCGTCATTTTCGCCTTTTTTGAATCTCTTTAGTGGCGAGCCACCAGGCTCCCACAGAACAGAAAACACTGGCAAATAGAGCGATGAGAAATGGGTGAGGAAGCATAAACGGCGGGTCGATTTTTTGGCCGTTGGGTAAACCCCAAGGTTGGGTGATTAAACCCGAAGTAGAAGCAACAATGGCTCCCGCCGCAATGCCCACGCCCACGGATTGAATTTGGTCCTGTAACTTTTGGTTGCTTTTCGCCTGTTCAATTTCCGCTGTTGCTCTAATCGTGTTAATCAACTCGCTAAACAAATCCTTCCCTGGTTCTAAATATTCTAAATACCGCTCAACTTGTTGGAGATAGCGAGGGTAGGTTTTCTCGGCGAGATTTGACCAGACATCGAGTTTATTGCCAGCGGCGATTAAATGCCCTAAAGCGGTTTGGAAATTCTGAATATTGGTTTTAATCGTTGTGTAGTGCGCCTTGATATCACGTAAACAGCAGTGATAATAGAGCAAGTCTTGGGGGACGGATTCAATCATGGTATCTAAATGCTTGAGGCGTTGACTGGAGTTTTTTTGGCTGGAAGTTTTTTGATAAATTCGAGAAAAATCTTCCATTTTTTTCTCAAGTTTGTTATAATACGTTTTGCCATTTTTATAGGCAGCTTGCGCATCGCGGTAAGTGGAGTTGATTTTACTATAGCTCCACAGTAACCCCCTAAACATCGGCGCATTCTCGGAAAATTTCTTGCCCTCAAACTGATTTGGTTTAGCTAAGAGAATCCACAGGGTTAAACCGGAAGCGTCAAACCAAAATCCTGGGCAATTAAACAGGGTAAATTCTCCCCGAAATTCGGGATTGAGGTTAGTATTGGCACATAGAGCAGTAGCCCATTCTTTGGCTTCTTTGCGGTTAGGACTTTTGAGCAAATAGTTTTGTTCGCCATAAAAAACCAAAACTTTGCCTAAATCTGCGGTAACTCCAGTGATTAATTGGTCTGAATGAAAGGCAGTTAGAGCGGATAAATCTAGCTCGGTGTCGGTGTTTTCAGGATTGAGCGTCAGCGTCAGGCAATAGGTATCATTGAGTAAATATGGTTCGATTTCTCCCGTTAATTTAAAGCCTTGGGATGTGGGAATTTGACTCAGGGTAATGACTTCTTGCTGAGGGGTTAAACATTCTCCAGTGATGGTTTCTTCTTTTTCCGGCTGATACTGATAGTTGCCTTGAGGGTCGGCGGTGTAGGAAACCAGTTGAGACTTAAGGTTTTGCAATTCGGGAAAGGGATAAACGTTGCTCAATTTTACGAGGCTTTCCCACAGTTTAACACCCTGATTTTTGGTGGTTTCCGGGGAATCACCTAAGCCTTGTTTTAGGTGGAAAGCGTAAAGGGTAAGGGTGATATTTTTCACGATATTTGTTAAATTAATTTACCAAGTTTGGTCATTTGTTATCCAAAAAAACGCTCATAATCATCATGGCTACCAATCCAAAACCAAGTGACTGTATCGCCATCCCTGAAGCCCAAGGCTCGATAACCCCGCGTGACGCGAACTGACCAAATTTCTGCCGCCGAGTTAATACATTTGAAATATAGTGAAGGATAAAATGGATTTTCTGCCCATTGTCGATAAGCGATGCGAGCCCGTTGGCGAATCTCAGGACTAAGCTGGCGATACTCAGCCCAAAATGACGGCAAAACCTCAGATTTCATAACTGGTCATAATCCATCGGCGAGGACTTTCCTGCCAAACGCTCTTGTTTCGCCTGCTGTGCGGCTGCAACTAAGGCGGACTGGGTGCGCTGAAAGGATGCGTCCCACCGTTGTTCATCCTGCAAATCCGCAATATACTCGCGTAAATGAGCAATCACTTGCTCCTGAACATCTGTGGGTAATGCTTCCACGATTTCCACTAAATCTTGAATGGTTGATGACATCGGCTTTTTTCCTGGCTTAACCTGAATCAGTCGGGGCAGATTAAGACTTCTCAGGGGGAGGCGGTGGCGTATTACGTTTTTTGATATTACTGAGCAACTCCTCAAGCGTAGAGCCTTTGGTATTGGCTTTAGAACCTCCAATCCCCATTTCTGTGGTTGGACCTAACAGAGGATTCGCGGCGGTGAGGGTGGCGAGTTGTTTCTGATACTCTTGGTAGAGGGGTTCACGGGTGGCCAGCCAGGTTTCAATGGCTTGAGCGTTTTGCTCGTCATCATCCCCCAGTTGCAATTCATCCAGGGCTTGCCGATAAGGGGCCAAGAGGTAGTCCAAGTCTTCACCCAAGAGGACTTCAAAGGCTTCGATTTTGTCTCTGTCCCGTGCCATTTTTTGCTCTCCTTGTCCAACTACACAAAACGCCGCCCAGTGATAAGGGGACTCGTAGGGGCGGAAATCTGCCCCTTCTTTATTTTGCTCGATTTGGAAAACTTGGGCGAGGTGTTTTCGCCAATGGTCATCTAAGAGGGGGGATTTTTGTACCCAGGCATAAAATCCGCTGTTGGTGGTCTCTCGGAGCCATTTTTGAGCCGCTGGCAAGGCTTGGGCGAGTTTACCCGGTTGTTTTTGCAGCAGTTCGTAGGTTTTAATCAGCAGCAGGGCGGTAGAGGCTTCATCCACAGACCAGAGGCTCATCAGGACCCTGGGACTCCCGGCAAGGAGGAAACCACTGGCGATGCTGATATATTCGTCGGTTTGGTCAAGGGCGACTTGTCCGGTTTCGCAGGCGGAGAGGGTGACAAGGCTGCACTCTTTGAGGTTCAGCTTGGCGATGATGTTTTCTAAGGAGAGGACTCCATCCGCCAAGATTAAGCCAGAATTCAGGAGGGAGTTAGGCTTAAAGCTGCCATGACAGGAGAAGAATAGGTGATGGGTTTGGCTGAGGTCTTGGGCGAGGAAATTCGCTTTGGTGGCTTTGGTTCCCAGTGTTTTCCGTTGGGGGAAGAATTTGCGAATGGTTTCAACTTGGGTGTCTGCCCATTTGATGTCATTGGTGGGGTTTTGGATAGCGAAGAGTTGGTTAAAGTTGAACCGGGGGCGGCTTTGGGCTTGTTGCAGCAGTTGGCAGTTGGGGGCGTAGGTGACACCTTTGGGGAAGAGGTCTTGTAGGAATTTGCCCTCACCCCCGGCCCCTCTCCCAAGTGGGGAGAGGGGAGAAGATTGGCCCTCACCCCCGGCCCCTCTCCCAAGTGGGGAGAGGGGAGAAGAGGGGGAATTAGCCCCCTTCTCCCCTTCTGGGAGAAGGGGGTTGGGGGATGAGGGAAGATGAACGGGTAAAGCGTGGAGGGGGAACAGATGCAGGTAAAGGTGAGGGATAAGGATGAGTTTTTGGCATTTGGGGAAGTTTTTAAACAGGTTTTGCAGAATTTCATCCAGATGCAGGATTTTGGGGAGTTCTTCCAGGCGTTGGGCCAGGGTCTCACGCCATTGGCTGTTGTTGCGGTTGCGGTAGTCGGTGAGATAGGCAACTGTCCAGCCAATGAGCTTTTGTCGGTCTTCCTGGGAAGATGTCCAGAGATAAAGTTTTTCACGGGTGAGGGTGAAGGTGAGGAATTTATCCTCTAGGATGTACCATTCCAAAATGGCGGTTTCCTCATCCAGTAACTCTTGCATCGCCTGGAAATGCAGGGGTTTATAGGGGAATTTCTTCTGAAATTCTTGCCGCAGTTGGTCGAGGTGGGTTCGGTCTGGGTTCTTCTCTTTTTGTAAACGGTAGTCTTCGGCGGCAATGGTTTGGCGCAGTTCTTGCAACTGTTGGCGGATGTCATCGGGAATCACGCCCCCCGGATATGCGTCACGGGTAGCCATGAGTTCCACCAAGTTACGGGCTTTACTCCGGTCTGCATATTCAATGGCATCCTGGTATCTGCCCAATTCTAGGCACACTTCCACCATACCGCGATAAACTTTATTCCACTCTTCATTAAAGTTGCGTTTATAGCCCTCACTATTGGCGCCAATTTCCCCCCGGAGATATTCCACCCGGTCTAGAGCTTCTTGGAAGCTACGGTAGGCATTGTCTAGGGCTGCTTGTTTCTCGTCGGGGCTATTACTGGGTAGGCGAGATTGAGCTTGGTAGGCAAAACTAAAGTTATTCAGGGTTGTTGCTAAGTTGCGGGCTAACCCTAACTGCCGCAAAATTTCTGCGGCTTGATTGTAGGCTGTGATGGCTTTTTGGAGATTCTCTGCCGGTTCGATGCCCCTCTCGGCTTGGGTGAGGCGGGCATTTCCCAGGTTATTCAGGGTACTGGAGAGGTCTTTTTCTAATCCGGGCTGCCGCAAAATTTCTGCGGCTTGATTGTAGGCGGTGATGGCTTTTTGGAGATTCTCAGCGGGTTCGATGCCCATCTCGGCTTGGGTGCTGCGGGCATTTCCCAGGTTATTCAGGGTACTGGAGAGGTCTTTTTCTAATCCGGGCTGCCGCAAAATTTCTGCGGCTTGATTGTAGGCGGTGATGGCTTTTTGGAGATTCTCAGCGGGTTCGATGCCCATCTCGGCTTGGGTGCTGCGGGCATTTCCCAGGTTATTCAGGGTACTGGAGAGGTCTTTTTCTAATCCGGGCTGCCGCAAAATTTCTGCGGCTTGATTGTAGGCGGTGATGGCTTTTTGGAGATTCTCAGCGGGTTCGATGCCCATCTCGGCTTGGGTGAGGCGGGCAATTCCCAGGTTATTCAGGGTACTGGAGAGGTCTTTTTCTAATCCGGGCTGCCGCAAAATTTCTGCGGCTTGATTGTAGGCGGTGATGGCTTTTTGGAGATTCTCAGCGGGTTCGATGCCCATCTGGGCTTGGGTGAGGCGGGCATTTCCCAGGTTATTCAGGGTACTGGAGAGGTCTTTTTCTAATCCGGGCTGCCGCCTAATTTCTGCGGCTTCATTGTAGGCTGTGATGGCTTTTTGGAGATTCTCTGCGGGTTCGATGCCCATCTGGGCTTGGGTGAGGCGGGCATTTCCCAGGTTATTCAGGGTTCCAGAGAGGTCTTTTTCTAATCCGGGCTGCCGCAAAATTTCTGCGGCTTGATTGTAGGCGGTGATGGCTTTTTGGAGATTCTCTGCGGGTTCGATGCCCATCTCGGCTTGGGTGCTGCGGGCAACTCCCAGGTTATTCAGGGTTCCAGAGAGGTCTTTTTCTAATCCGGGCTGCCGCCTAATTTCTGCGGCTTCATTGTAGGCTGTGATGGCTTTTTGGAGATTCTCTGCGGGTTCGATGCCCATCTCGGCTTGGGTGAGGCGGGCATTTCCCAGGTTATTCAGGGTTCCAGAGAGGTCTTTTTCTAATCCGGGCTGCCGCAAAATTTCTGCGGCTTGATTGTAGGCGGTGATGGCTTTTTGGAGATTCTCAGCGGGTTCGATGCCCATCTCGGCTTGGGTGCTGCGGGCAACTCCCAGGTTATTCAGGGTACTGGAGAGGTCTTTTTCTAATCCGGGCTGCCGCAAAATTTCTGCGGCTTGATTGTAGGCGGTGATGGCTTTTTGGAGATTCTCTGCCGGTTCGATGCCCATCTCGGCTTGGGTGAGGCGGGCATTTCCCAGGTTATTCAGGGTTCCAGAGAGGTCTTTTTCTAATCCGGGCTGCCGCAAAATTTCTGCGGCTTGATTGTAGGCGGTGATGGCTTTTTGGAGATTCTCAGCGGGTTCGATGCCCATCTCGGCTTGGGTGCTGCGGGCAACTCCCAGGTTATTCAGGGTTTGCGCCCGTCCTTGGGGGCTATAGACTCCCAGTGCCAACACCACATCATAGCCGCGAATGGCAATCTCTAAGGCTTCTGCATACCGACCATAGGGGAATTGTCGAATACTGGTGCAGGTATCTTCTACTAAGCCTGCCACCCCTTCTGCTTGGTCGGGATACTGAGCCAGAAGTCCCGGCATTGACTGGGCAATCACATCCCCCAAGGCGGGAACAATTAACCCCATATATGGCCGCATCACCTGATGCACTGCGGCTGCATCCCCACCACTTTGCATTTCTGCTTGCAGTAGTTGTTTCCAAAATTGAGTCAAGGCATCGCCTGAGTTCTCGGCATTGAGCAGATTTCCCAACCCCGTTCCCCCCATTGCCATCTCTGCCACTCGCCCCATTAACTCCGGACGAACCCGCACAGATATTTCCAGGTCATCTGGTGCGATGTTACTCTCCTGCAATGCCCCAAAAATATCTTGCACCAACCCCATCATTTGCGGATTTTCTAAAAGTTCCCTCATTTGCGGGTCTTCCACAAGTTCCATTAGTTCCGGGGGCAATTCTGCTTGGGCTGACTGCATTCGAGCCGCTCTCACATTGGCCCGTTTTTCCTCAAACCCCTGCTCTATGCCAATTTCTCGACACCGTTGCAACAAATCCCGATGCTCCTGCAACACTGACCTTTCCTGCTCTGTCACCATCTCCATCAACTGACTTAACAGTGCATCCACATCATCACCCAATAGCTCCGGGTATTGCGCCAAATACTCCTGAGACTTTGACCAAGTATCCGCCTGGATGAACTGCTGTAAGGTTTCTAAAACGGGCGCGTTCTGCATCAGATGGCCTAAACCCTGGGGATTCTCTATCTCTGGTAATTCCATCCCGATATACTCTGCCACCTGCTCCGCCAAACTCTTCAAAAACCGAGCCGGATGGTCTTCCCCCTCTATCGTCGCCTGGAGCGATTTAGCCAATACTACCATGACAAACCCCTCATCCAGCAACTCACTGGACTGGTTGAGGATTTGGTTTTCCTCCCCACTGGGACAGGCGAGGAGTTCTTGAATCAGATTGAGATAGGCGGCGATGCGTTCTTCATTCATAGCAAGGCACCAGGGGACTATGACCCCGATTTTACCCCATCCCCGCAACTGGTGAAACCTGGTTTCTTTGTTAAATCTTTGTGAAAAAATCGAGATGCTGGTAGAAACCTCTCAGAAACCGGGTTTCTTTCCTAAATCTTGGTAGAAAAACAGAGATGCTGCTAGAAACCCGGTTTCTTGTCCTCTTCACCCCAGATTCAGAAACCGGGTTTCTTTCCTAAATCTTGGTAGAAAAACAGAGATATTGCGAGAAACCCGGTTTCTCTGCCCCCTAGCAAAAGATTTCACATCCCGTTCCATAAATCACCCGTGCAGAAGATAAAATAGCTTGGCGACGCAGATAGTTCCGACTGGTTTCAATTCCCTTCCGAGTCATTAAATCAACATCTCGCTGAAATAGTTGTTTGAGTTCCTCTTCCATTTCAGCTAAATCAAACAGAGTTGGATGGGCTTCAGGATGAAATTGTACCATCACATCAACATCACTATTCGCATTAAAATCATCCCGGAGAATCGAGCCGAATAATGCCAACTCGGTTACATTCCACTTTTGGCAAAATTCAGCAATTTTTTCCATCGGCAGTGCGATCGCAGTTTGAATCATGTTAACCTTCACCTCCAGTTGGCCTAAGTCTATCATCATTGTTTTCTGACCTGGTTTCTTTGTTAAATATTTGTGAAAAAATCGAGATGCTGCGAGTTAGAGGACACGGCACTGCCGTTTCCCTACAAGTATTCCGTAGCCACACTAATCAGCTTATGATTATGAACATCTTCGACCAAATCACGGACCTTATCGCTCAACTGGGAATTTCCCATAAAAAACCAGAGTACCGTATGAGTATCAAGGAGTAATCGCATTAAATATAGTCCTGAAAATCATCCAATGGTTCATCAAAATCATCACTGAGGGAAATCCGGTCTTTATCGCACCCAAATAAAGGGGGACGCGGCTGATGCGATAAAACTGGAGAAATTTTAATGGTTTGCTGATTATTTTTTCTAATCACAATTTCTTCTCCAGCAAAAGCCATTTCTATCAGTTCGATAATTTGCGGTAAGGCTTGGTTAATATCAATAATTTTCATCGCTTATCTCTCCTCGGCAAAAGCTGCTGCTCAATTGGGTATTTCCGCTATCCGACCTAAATGCGGAGGTTTGGGTCACTCAATTTTACCCCATCTTCCCAAAACCGAAACCTCAGAAACCGGGTTTTTTTGTTAAATCTTGGTATAAAAACAGAGATCTTGCGAGAAACCCGGTTTCTTTATCTAATCCAACCAATTTTCAAGGGGTAATCCATCAAAATCAGCAAAGTCTGAGACATTACGAGTCACTAGAACCAAATCGTTAACCCTGGCGATCGCGGCAATCTGTCCATCCGGGTAAGAAGGCGTTCGACCCAAAGTGGTCAATCTCGCCCGTTCAACGGCAAACCATTCCGCCGCCCGATCGCAATAGGGCAGGATAATCATTTTATCCTGGATGACCTGGTTTAAGTAATCAGATAAAAGTCTTTTTCGTCGCGACTCGGGCAAGCGATGAAACCCGTAAAGAAGCTCATGCCATGTCACTGATGCGATAAGCCTAACGGCATAGCTTCGCTTACCGCTGATTCTGGCAAATTTTGCCGAAACTGCCCTAAAAAAATCGGATTGGGCTGGAGCTTAATACTTTCTGAAATAATGTTAGTATCTAGGAGAAATTTCATCCTCATCACCACCCGGGCTTTTCAGGAGTTGGAGTGTCGTCCCGAACATTGGCAAAAATATCATCACTCTCTAAATCTATCCCCTCGGCCACAATGCGATCGCGAAAGGCATCAAACGCCTCTAAAATCCCCTCGGATTTCGCCGAAACAATTTTAGCAACAGGTTGGTCTGCCTGAAAAATCACAAAACTTTCTCCAGCTTGGGCGCGTTGCAGATAATTGCTTAAATTTTGACTGACTTCTTCTAGGGTGATTTTATTCATCAATTAACCTCGCAACTAACTGGCCTGACGAATCTATTTAACTATTTTAGCCCATCTTACCAAAACCGAAACCTCAGAAACCGGGTTTCTTTGTTAAATCTTGGGAGAAAAACAGAGATATTGCGATAAACCCAGTTTCTTTGACCCACCCACATTGCTATCCCGGCGGAAATCCGTCATTCCTCATTCCTGCTGCAAAATAGCGATTAATTTGGCAACTATTTCTGTTAACTTATCGGCTTTCAACATTCCTGCTTGATAGGCAATTACAGCTTGTTCACCAATCGCGTAACACATTGCCCTCACCCTAAATCCCTCTCCCAGGTGGGGAGAGGGACTTTGAGATACGTTCAGATTATTTCTGAACAGGCTGTATTCTCTCATTAACATCTTGAAAAATACGGGCTTGCTCCCCCCAACCCAGACTCCGAAACCAGGTTTTTTGACTAATACCCAATCCGGTTGTAACAAGTCGGTTTTTTTGTTTAGCCTGCGGAGGCAGGCTTCGTCCGTGTAGCCTCCTGGCTTGACGCTGTGGGGTTTTTTGGCGGTTTTAGTTGTTGGAGTTCCCTTACCCAACCTACGACTTAGTATTCCCTGTCACACTGGCATATTGAGCCGCACCGTAAGCAGCACTGTCTAGGAGCGTATCAATAGACCATTCCACCCTTGTCTGGGTGAGATGGGGGAAACTATGGTCAATTCCCTGACGAATCGAGGCGATCGCATCCTGTTTAAATCGTTGATAGGCCCCATCGGATGCCGTTTTTTCCTTTTCTTGCGCTCCCCCAGAAATCACAATCAGGTCACAGCCTAAGATATTGACGACATTACGAGCCGCTATCCCCAGGCTGGTAAAATACTCTTGCCAAATAGCGACAACATCGGACAGTGGATCATCCATTTGACCCAAGCGACGCAGGGTTTTCGCCACCTCCATAGGCTCTCCTTGTAACGCTTCGGGCACATTCCCCTTCGCCTGTCGGTGTTTAACTATATTTCTCAGACCCAATAAAGAGGCTCTCGTTTCCACACATCCCCTCGCACCACATCCGCAGAGGTCGGCATTTTCCGAACTATCAATACAAATATGACCCAATTCTGCGGAAACCGCCGGAGCCGACCAGATTTTCCCGTTGATAATCAAAGCGCCACCTAATCCGGTTCCGGTAATAAACTGAGCCATGCAGGAAGAAGCCTTATTTTGAGCCGAGCGGACCCTGTATTCCTGGTAAGCGGCTGCGTCTCCATCATTGAGGAGGAGGGCGGGTAACTGGAGAGCCTCGGACAGTTTTTGGCGAACGTTGACCCCTTGCCAAGAGCGATCGATATTGGTGGGATAAACACACATTCCCGAAGCATCAATAGGAGTGGGACAACAAGCACCAATGGCTTTTAAATCCTTGAATTGTAGATCATTGGCTTGGAGTAGCTCACTGGTGGCGGTTTTAATCACATTTACGGTAGCGTCGGGACCCTCAGATGCGCTGCTGGGACGATCTAACCTTTCTCCGATGACCCCTTTTTCTGGATCAAATAATCCCAGTTTGACGGTGCTAGCACCAATGTCAATCCCCAAGTAAATGCTCATGATTCTTTCCTAAGATCCAACTCCTTTGGATTATAACCTTTGTAGGTTGGACTGAATGAAATGTAACCCAACATTTTACCTGAATTTGTTGGGTGGCGCGCTTCGCCTTACCCAACCTATAGCAAGAGGGGGACGGGGGGAGTGTGGGGAGTGTGGGGAGTGTGGGGAGTGTGGGAAGTGTGGGAAGTGTGGGAAGTGTGGGAAGTGTGGGAAGTGTGGGAAGCAATCTTCCTCCCTCTCCTCCCTCTCCTCCCACCCCTCCCCATCTTCCCCCTCCTCCCTCTCCTCCCACCCCTCCCCATCTTCCCCCTCCTCCCACCCCTCCCCGTCTCCCCGTCCCCCCGTCCCCCCGTCTCCCTACCTGGGAGAGGGGACTCTTGTGAGGGCAGTATTGAGTGTCTCATGGTTATTTGAAATGACTATAAAATTCTATCAAATGGGTCTTTATGATAAAATGGAAGTGATGACAATACTCTTATATGGTCGAGAGAAATTGGCAACAATTCAAAATCATCTAATCTGATTTTCTCTTCTATATAATCTGCCGCAGTTTTTTCTAAAATTAACTTATTCTGACTCTGTTTGATGGCCATCTCCCAAACCGTAGCCACATTAATCAGCTTATGATTATGACTGTATTCGACCAAATCACGGACTTTATCGCTCAACTGGGAATTTCCCATGAAAAACCAGAGTACCGTAGCTGATTATTTTTCTAATTACAATTTCTTCTCCAGCAAAAGCCACCCTGGGGTAAAAAGACAAATGACCAATCACCAATCACCAATGTCAAATTAAATGAAAAATTAGGTAATATATACAGGTCTGCGGTTGAATATGTATGCCTCTAACCATTGTCATTAAAATTGGTACTTCCAGCCTCACGCAAGATAACGGCAACCTGGCGATCGCGACTATAGCCACTTTAGTAGAAACTTTGTGTCACCTGCGCCGCTTTGGACATCGGGTGGTATTAGTATCCTCTGGCGCGGTGGGGGTGGGTTGCGCCCGCATCGGACTGTCAGAAAAGCCCAAAACCATTGCGGGGAAACAGGCGGTAGCAGCGATCGGGCAAGGACGCCTGATGCGCGTCTATGACGACCTCTTCACCACCCAAGAGCAAGCGATCGCCCAAATACTCCTCACCCGCACGGGCCTAGTACAGCGTCGCCGCTACCTCAACGCCTCCAACACCTTTCAAGAACTATTCCACCTCGGCGTCATCCCGATCGTCAACGAAAACGACACCGTAGCCGTGGAAGAACTCAAATTTAGTTTTGAGTTAATCCCGGTTGGTCGGGGCACGGCGTCATTAATTTTTCTCATTTCACCCCAATCTTAATGATGCCGTGCCTTTACAGAAATAAGATTAATCCTACTAATCGTAGGGGGCGCAATTCCAGATAATGATTGCTGGTGAGGAAATTTAGACAACTCTAGTGTTAACCCTATACTAGGATAAGTCAATCGGGTATAAATGTCAAGGGTTTTTAGGATTTTTTTCTGAAAAAAACCGGGTTACTAAAAAACCCGGTTTGTTGAAAGTATGGCTCAAAAATTACCAGCGGGGTGCTTTACCTTGGCGGTGGTATTCGGCACTTTGTTGGATGAGTTTGGCAATTAAACCCGTCCAACCGGTTTGGTGGTTGGCGCCGACGCCTGCACCGTTATCGCCGTGGAAGTATTCATGGAAGAGAATTAAATCCCGCCAGTATGGGTCATTTTGGAATTGATGAATGCTGCCGTAGAGGGGCCGCTGTCCGCTATCGTCTTTCTCAAAAATCTTGGTCAGACGCTGGGATATTTCGGTGGCAACTTCCCAGAGGGTCATCATATTGCCAGAACCGGTGGGACATTCCACTTTGAAATCTTGTCCCAGGTAGAAGTTGAGTTTTTGCAAGGATTCGATAATCAGGAAGTTAACGGGCATCCAGATGGGGCCGCGCCAGTTGGAGTTACCGCCGAATAGGAATGAGGTAGATTCTCCGGGTTCATATTCGACTCGATATTCGTGGTAGTTGACATAGAAAATATAGGGATGTTCTAGGTGGTAGCGGGAAAGAGCGCGAATGCCGTAGGGGCTGAGAAATTCGCTTTCATCGAGCATTTTTTCTAGGATGCGCTTGAGTTTTTCCCGGTAAACTATGGCGAGGAGGCGTCGTTCTCCCATACCTGGGGTGCGCATGCAGGCGACGTTTTGTTTGAGGTCGGGACGGTTGTCGATGAACCATTCCACACGCTTTTTGAAGTTGGGAAGGCGGTTAACAACTTCGGGTTCGAGGGTGGCGACGGCAAACAGGGGGATGAGTCCCACCATCGATCGCACTTTGAGGGGGACTTTTTCGCCGTTGGGTTTGTACAGCGCGTCATAATAGAAGCCGTCTTGGTCGTCCCAGAGGTTGGTGCTGGCGCCGATGCGGTTCATGGCGTCGGCGATATAGAGGAAATGCTCAAAGAATTTACTGGCGATGTCTTCATACACGGGGTTTTCCAGGGCGAGTTCAAGGGCGATCGCCAGCATATTCAGGCTAAACATGGCCATCCAACTGGTGCCATCGGCTTGTTCCAGGTAGCCGCCAGTGGGGAGGGGGGCACTGCGATCGAACACGCCGATATTATCCAACCCCAAAAAGCCGCCTTCAAAAATATTATTCCCTTCCGAGTCCTTGCGGTTCACCCACCAGGTAAAATTCAGCAGCAGCTTTTGGAACACCCGCTCGAGGAACTGCCGATCGCCCTGACCGTGCATTTTCTTATCAATCTTATACACCCGGAAAGTCGCCCAGGCATGCACCGGCGGATTCACATCACTAAAATTCCACTCATAAGCCGGTATTTGCCCATTCGGGTGCATATACCATTCCCGCGTCATCAAATCTAATTGCCGCTTGGCAAAATCCGGGTCAACCATCGCCAGAGGGATGCAGTGAAAAGCCAAATCCCAAGCGGCAAACCAGGGATATTCCCACTTATCCGGCATAGAAATCACATCATCATTAAATAAGTGAATCCATTCCCGGTTCCGTCCTTTTTTGCGTTCCGGCGGCGGCGCCTCGCCATCGTCCCCTTTCAGCCATTCCGCCACCACATAGTGATAATACTGCTTGCTCCAGAGCATCCCGGCAAATGCTTGGCGCTGAATATTGCGCAAATCATCAGATATGGGGAACGGGTCAACCTGCTGGTAAAACTCGTCTGCTTCTTGAATCCGAGTTTTAATCGTCGCGTCAAATTCGCCGCCGAAAGGCTGACCAATAGTAGGAGAATCGCTGAGACGAAGTTTAATCACCCGCTGTTGACCCGCCGGAACTTCTATGAGATAATGCCCAGCAGATTTCGTTCCCGTCCCAGCCCGGTTCACGGCATCTTTTTGGCCTTGGACAACATAATTATTGAGGCCGTCTTTGGTGTAAGGAGAATCGTTATTTACCTTAAATAACAATTGTTTATTGGTTTCGTTCTCCGTAAACAGTAGCTCTGGCGTGCCTTCTAAATAGAGCCAGCGTTTACCGAGGTTAGGGTGTTCCGCCTCAATGATGCTATATTCCAGCTCCGACTTCATCACCTTAATGCTAGGTTTAATGCTGCCTTCAGACCAAGACCAGGTATTACGGAACCAGAGGGTAGGGAGCAGGTGGAGAGTTTTGGTTTCCGGCCCCCGGTTGCAAACAGTGATAGAGATGAGGATGTCTTCATCGGTAGCTTTCGCATATTCCATGAACACATCATAATAACGGTTTTCGTTAAATATGCCTGTGTCTAAGAGTTCATATTCAAAGGATTTGCGATCGCGCTCCTTATTCTCTGCTACCAGTTCCTCATACGGAAACTTTCGTTGAGGATACTTGTACAGATATTTCATGTAAGAATGAGTTGGGGTACTGTCCAGATAAAAATAATAATCCTTCACATCTTCCCCATGATTGCCCTGACTCCCCGTCAGACCAAAAATCCGCTCTTTCAGGAACTGATCCTCGCCATTCCACAGAGCCAAAGCGAAGCAAAGCCGCTGGTGATTATCAGAAATCCCACCGATACCATCTTCACCCCAACGGTAGGCACGGGAGCGCGCTTGCTCGTGAGAGAAATAGTCCCATGCGTCACCTTTGGGGCTATAATCTTCCCGCACAGTACCCCACTGGCGCTCACTCAAATAAGGCCCCCAACGCCGCCAATGACCTTTGCGTTCTTGAATTTCTGCCAGCCGTTGTTTTTCTGCATTAATTGCCATAATCGATTACCGATAAAGAATGAAAAATCAGTTGGGCTAAAGCCCAACTACGAACTTTTGATGGGGCTAAAGCCTAACTAAGAACTTTTGATGGGGCTAAAGCCCAACTAAGAACGGCATGAATTAACCACCGTGAGCAAATTCGGGATACAGAGTCATGCCACCATCCACAAATAGGGTGACGCCATGCACATAATCCGATTCATCAGATGCCAGCCACACTGTAGCTTTGCCGATATCTTCAGCTTCGCCAACCCGATTATAAGGAATTAGCCTGAGCAATTTGGCTTCAGCTTCTGCGGTTTCCCAGGCGTTGCGATTGATGGGAGTTTTAATTGCACCAGGCCCGATACTATTGATGCGAATTTTATAAGGAGCCAACTCCTGAGCCATGCTTTTCATTAGCAGCATCACACCACCTTTAGAGGCGGCATAGTTGCAGTGACCGGCCCAGGGAATCACTTCGTGAACAGAACTGATGCAGATGATTTTACCCGCCGCGCAGGAGCGTTCGAGGACAACACCCCGGCGGATAAATTCTTTTACGGCTTCGCGAGCGCAGAGAAACTGACCCGTGAGGTTGATCCCGATAACGGTATTCCAGTCTTCCAGGGTCATGTCTGGGAAGGGGGAATCTTTTTGGAGACCAGCATTATTGATGAGGATGTCGATCGTGCCATAAGTATCGAAGATCTGCTGGAACATCCGAATTACCTGGTCTTCCTGGCTGACATCGGCTTGAATTGCTATAGCTTCGCCGCCAGCAGCTTTAATTTCTGCTACGGTTGCTTCTGCACCTTTAGCGCTGCGGGAGTAGTTCACCACTACTGTAGCGCCTGCGTCGCCGAGAGCTTTTGCTACCCCAGTACCGATCCCCGAACTGGCTCCTGTCACCAAAGCCACTTGACCCTGCAAACTGATTGTTGGCATCTATTTTCTCCTGAGTTGCGTACAGAAATTTCATGGCTGGGAGTTGTTGTTTTTGCCTGACTCCTTCGCCGCGATCGCCCCATTGTCTTTGATAGCCGCTATATTAGCAACCGCTAATGTTTAGCTTTTGGGTCAAAGAATATACATATTGACTGCCATGCTAAGAAATGTTTTGAGCGCTATTTAGCAATTTGGGCTAATTAAATAGCTTTTTTTCTTAGCTTTGACTGGGGTTTATTAGAATGTTTTTTGGTCCCCTAATGAAGATGATTACCCCTCGCTAGACTGTTCGTCATCGCTGACGAAACAGGCGCGGACATCCCGGTCCACAGACATACAAAGATAGCGATTTTTTCAGCCTCTATCTGTGTTGCTATTGTAGCAGCATCGAGATGATTAGCGAAAAATAAGTGGAAATTTAAACATTTTTCCAAAAAATTACCCATTGGGATAGAGATATCTGGTCAGCAGCAGGATTTTGATAAATAGAAATACCTATTTTCTCTGGGGCAACTTAATATAGAGAGAGAGCGTCCGGCGCACCGATGGGCTACACCCCCCATCGACAGGTCCAAAGACTTGAGTGAGGTCCCTGGAATGGCAGAAGCGGACCACAAGAGCGCTAATTCAGACCTAAAACCACCGGGGCGGGGATATGGTAATATTTTTCTAGCACTTGAGGCGGCAAATTTAATGAAGAACCATCGGAGCGCCGCCAAAGAGATGCCACCGCTAGAACCGCGTCCCTCCTAGGTTGATGAAAAACCCGCTATAAATTCTGGAAAAAGTCAAATCGCGGTGATTTTTAGCGCTGATAGATATTAAATATTCTTAATAAATATTTAATCAAGCCTAAATTTATTTATGACTGGAAATGGATGGCACCAAAACCCCTGGAATAGAGGCGGCGGTGATTTTTGGTGGCAGCTAGAGGAGGAAAGATGCACTTATATCAAGGATGCTTGACAAATCAGATTAGGTAGGGGTAAACTGTGGCACGCTGGCCAAAACTAAGCCGCTACCCATGTACTTTACCGAAACTTAACCTATGCTTTACCAAAAAAGTAGTTATTTGTAAATCAACTTGTCGTTAAATAAATACGGATGCAATTAGTGAGCAGGATTTTCTCAAGATTTATGAAAAAATCTCCATCTTGAGCCAATACTGCTTCTGGGAATTAATGTCAACAAAAATCGAGTCAAAGGAACAAAAATGGCGACTTTAAAAGTATCCCTCAAGTGTAGGACTGTTGTGAGCAGTATTGTGGCTGGAGCCTTGACCCTATCGGCTTGCAGCACCGCACCTCAAGGGGGTGGGGAAAATACGCAGACCCCTGCCAGTGGCGGCGGCGCTGCTCCCCCCACATCAAATATATCCGGGAAAGTGCTGATCGATGGCTCTAGCACTGTATTTCCCATTTCCGAAGCGATGGCGGAAGAATTTATGAAAGCCAACCCCGGAGTGAGAGTTACCGTGGGGGTGTCCGGGACTGGTGGCGGCTTTAAGAAGTTCTGCGCCGGGGAAACGGACATTTCCAACGCTTCTCGACCCATCAAGCCATCAGAAGTGGAACTCTGTGGCAAAAATCAGATTGAATACGTAGAATTACCGGTGGCATTTGACGGACTTTCGGTGGTGTTGAACCCGAAAAACACTTGGGCCGCTTGCCTGAAAGTCGATGAACTCAAGAAAATGTGGGAGCCAGCGGCGCAAGGGCAAATCAACAATTGGAGCCAAATTCGCCCCGACTTTCCCGATCGTCCCCTGCGTCTCTACGGAGCCGGGACCGACTCAGGCACCTATGACTACTTCACCGAAGCCATCAACGGCAAAGAAGGAGAAAGCCGAGGCGACTTCACCGCCAGCGAAGATGATAACGTCATCGTTCAGGGGGTAGCCGCCGATGAGGGGGGTCTGGGCTTCTTCGGTTTCGCCTACTATGAAGCAAACCAAGACAAGCTGAAAGTAGCGGAAATTGACGGCGGGAACGGTTGCGTGGCGCCGACTCTGCAAACTATCTCTGACGGCACCTACCAACCCCTATCCCGCCCCATATTTGTGTACGTGAAAAAAGACGCCATCAATCGCCCGGAAGTGAAAGCCTTCATAGAATTTAACCTCGCCGACGCCAACAAAAATCTGATTACAGAAGTGGGCTACGTGCCCCTGCCCACAGATGTGAATATGGCGGTGCAAAACCGGTTTAAGAGCGGCAAAGTGGGCTCGATTTTTGAGGGTAAAGGTTCTACAGTGGGAGTAAAATTGGTGGATTTACTCAACAAAGAGTAACGATCGACTGGTAAAATCGCGGTGGCGGGTATCCCCCGCCCGCCCAGGTGCATCAGCACCAACAACAAGCCAGTTGTCACCACTAGCCGACCATTAGCCAACTAAAAAATGATGAGTGAAAGCAAGCCATCAGAGCAGCAAGAAAATCAACAACTATGGCGCCCCAATCGCCAGAGGAGCAAGCTGGTAGAACTGGCAGTTAAGTCGCTGTTCGGCTTATTTGCCCTGGTTTCCGTAGCCACAACTATTGGCATCATTTTCGTATTGATATTTGAAACTATAGAATTTTTCCGGGAAGTGCCATTCTGGCGGTTCCTCACAGACAAAGAATGGACGCCCCTGTTTAGCAATGCCCAATTCGGGATTTTCGTGCTAATCAGCGCCACCTTTCTTACATCCATTATCGCCATCACCGTGGCCTTGCCCTTGGGGCTGTTGGCAGCAATTTACCTGAGTGAATACGCCCAGCCGAAACTGCGCCAGTGGTTGAAACCAGCATTAGAAATCCTGGCTGGGGTGCCCACAGTAGTGTACGGTTATTTTGCCTTATTATTCGTGACTCCCCTGCTGCAAAAAATCATTCCTGGTCTCCAGGGATTTAATGCTTTGAGTGCGGGAATGGTACTGGGAATTTCGATTATTCCTTTGGTGGCATCTTTGAGCGAAGATGCCATATATGCAGTGCCCCAAAGCCTGCGGGAGGGCGCCTATGCTTTGGGGGCAACCCAGCGGGAAGCGATTATCGGCGTGGTGTTGCCCGGGGCGCTTTCGGGGATTGTGGCTTCGTTCATTATTGCGGTGTCGCGGGCGATCGGGGAAACCATGATTGTGGCGATCGCGGCGGGACAAAATCCCACCCTGGGATTAAACCCCTTCGTCCCCATTATGACCATGACCGCCTACATCGTCCAAGTCAGCCTCGGCGACACCCCCGCCGGTTCCCTCGCCTTCAAAACCATCTTTGCCGTAGGGATGACCCTATTTGTCCTCACCCTGATTTTAAACGTCTTCAGCTTTTGGTTTGTGCGCCGCTTCCGGGAGAAATACGAATGACCGCACCACAATCCACACCAGCAAAAATTACCAGCCCCTCTATGTTTCAGCCTAGCCCGAACCTAGCCAAACGCTACAAAATTGACCGCATCTTTGAAATCGCGGCCTTGATTTCCACCATTGTCGGCTTAGTAGTTCTCGCCGTCCTCCTCACCGATGTAGTTCTAGACGGACTGCCCCGTTTAAGCCTCAATTTCCTCACCAACTACCCCTCGCGCAAACCCGAACAAGCGGGAATTCTTTCCCCCTTAGTCGGCACGATTTGGCTACTATTGACTACCGCCGCGATCGCCTTTCCCATCGGTGTGGGCGCCGGGATTTTTCTAGAAGAATTTGCCGCCGATACTCTCGCGGCGAAAATCATAGAAATCAACATCGCCAACCTGGCAGGCGTCCCTTCCATTATCTACGGATTGCTCGGTTTAGAAGTGTTCGTGCGCATCATGGAACCAATCACCAAAGGGCGCAGCATTTTAGCAGGAGCCCTCACCCTTGCTCTACTGATTTTGCCGATTATTATTGTCGCCACACGGGAATCTCTGCGAGCGATTCCCAACAGCTTACGTATGGCGGGGTATGCTTTGGGCGCCACCCGCTGGCAAGTCATCAGCGAGCAAATATTGCCCTTAGCCATACCAGGGATTCTCACCGGCACCATTTTGGCATTATCCAGAGCCATTGGCGAAACTGCACCACTAATCGCGATCGGGGCCTTAACCTTCATCGCCTACCTGCCACATCTATCCCTAGAAGGCTTTCAAACCCCATTTACCGCCCTACCCATTCAAATTTACAACTGGGTTTCCCGCCCCCAAGTCGAATTTCACACCAACGCCGCTGCTGGCATCATCGTCCTCATGGTGGTACTCCTACTAATGAATACCACCGCCATTATCTTGCGGAACAAATTCCAGAAAGCGCGTTAATTCTCACCAATTATCTGAACCAGATTTGAGGCTTGTAATTATGGATGTTTTGAGTCAGCAACAATAATGATTTCAGTCGATTTGGCAAAACATATGACTTCTGCAAGTAACGGACAAAAAGAGATAATTCTCAAAACCGAGAACGTTTCCGTTTATTACGGCAACTTTCTGGCCGTGCGTGGGGTATATTTAGATATACCCAAAAACAAAATTGTCGCTTTCATCGGGCCTAGCGGCTGCGGTAAAAGCACCCTCCTCCGCACCTTTAACCGGCTTAACGACCTCATCCCCGGTTGCCGCGTTGAAGGCCGCATTACCTTTCACAAGCAAGATATCTACGACAAAAAAATTGACCCGATCGATATTTGCCGCCGCATCGGCATGGTGTTCCAAAAACCCACACCATTTCCCAAATCCATTTATGAAAATATCGCCTTCGGTGCCCGGGTGAATGGCTATCGCGGCAACATGGACGAACTGGTAGAACAAAGTCTCCGCCAAGCTGCTCTCTGGGACGAAGTGAAAGACAAACTCAAACAGAGCGGTTTAGCCCTCTCCGGTGGTCAGCAACAGCGTCTCTGTATCGCCAGGGCCATAGCCATTCAACCAGAAGTGATTCTCATGGATGAACCCTGCTCCGCTCTTGACCCCATTTCTACCCTAAAAATCGAAGAATTGCTGGATGAATTGAAAGAAAAATACACCATTATCATCGTTACGCACAATATGCAGCAAGCCTCCCGCATCGCCGATATGACGGCGTTTTTCAATGCCGAAGCCACAGAAATGGGGGGCAAAATGGGTTACTTAGTGGAATACGACGAAACCCAAGAAATTTTCCACAATCCCAAGGAAAAATCGACTCAAGATTATGTCAGCGGTCGTTTCGGATAATTGATGATTGATGATTGATGATTGATGATTGATAATTGATAATTGATAATTGATAATTGATAATTGATAATTGAATTTATTAATTATTAATTATTACAGCCTGTTCAGAAATAATCTGAGCGGCTCTCAAAGTCCCTCTCCCCCCCCTTTCAAAGGGGGGTAGGGGGGATAGGATCCAGATTTAGGGTGAGGGGCTGTACCAAATCACTGTTGAACAAGCTGTAATTGATAATTAGATTTGTTAATTATTAATTATTAATTATCAATTATCAATTATCAATTATCAATTGACATTCAATATAGATGAGGTTGATTAATGAAACGAGTAATGTTTGTATGTAAAAAAAACTCTTGCCGCTCCCAAATGGCAGAAGGATTTGCCAGAGTTTTAGGTAAAGGGAAAATCCATGTCACCAGCTCCGGTCTCGAAGCCAGTCGGGTGCATCCCACAGCGGTGCAAGTCATGGGGGAAATTGGCATCGACATCACCCGTCAAACTTCCAAACCGTTGAGTGATTTCGTCCCAGAAGATTATGATATTGTCATTTCTCTATGCGGTTGCGGTGTCAATTTGCCAGAAGCATGGGTGATGCGAGAAGTATTTGAGGATTGGCAGCTAGATGACCCAGACGGTCAACCCCTAGAAACTTTTCACCGCGTGCGGGATGAAATTAAACAGCGGGTCGCGAAACTGGTAGAAATAGCTGGTTGAGTGAATGTCATTTCCTGAAGGGTGCGACAGCGTAAATTATTCCTCCGCTGGCACCCAAAAATTTCTCCTTCTGTGACTTCTAGGCTGATGGTGTGGTCGGGGCAGATGCCGCGATGATATGATAGTTTCATGGAGTTTAATATCTAACCCTATCGTGTTTTAGCGGTGAAATCTAGGATTCCTCTAAAAATTATAAATTTTTGTTATAAATAGATGGTTAAATATAGCAAAAATTTGATTTATGTAAAAGTTAAATTTGGCTAAAAATTGCATTTTGCTTGGTTTTCTTGGTGGCTTCGTGATTGATTTAACCCAAAAAGACAGAAAAGACACCACTGGGGTGGGAACGGGGGCAGGTTAAAATGTTGCTAGTGGTCATTGATGAATTGCCACTAATGATATGATTTGGGGCATAAATCACTAGGAAGTCAGAGACAGGGAATATGCAGGTAAAAGCCGGTCCGGTGGAGGGAGTGCAACTGACTCCTTTTATTGACAAGGTGGGTTTCCCGTTGCGGAAAAAGCCGATCGAGGTTTTGCAAATAAATCTGGGCAAGCGGTGTAATTTGGCTTGTACTCACTGCCACGTGGAGGCGGGACCGCAGCGCACAGAGGAACTGTCCCCGGAATTGTGCTACCAGTTGATAGAGATGATCCGCCGCTTTGGGCAAATTAAGACGATCGACCTCACCGGGGGGGCGCCAGAGATGCTCTATGGCTTTAAACCCTTGGTGGAGGCGGCAAGAGGGGAAGGTAAAGAGGTAATAGTTAGGTCTAATTTGACGATTTATTTCGAGCGCGGATATGAAGATATGCCGGAATATTGCGCTCATCAGGGGGTCAGGATTGTGGCGTCGCTGCCTTGCTATCTAGAAGATAATGTGGATAAAATGCGGGGGCGCGGCGTGTATGATGCCTCAATCAGAGCTTTGCGCCGGTTGAATGCTCTGGGTTATGGGTCAAACCCAGATTTGATTTTAGATTTGGTGTATAATCCTCAGCTCCCTACTGGGGAAAAGTTTTCTCTCCCACCAGCGCAGGCTAAGTTAGAAAAGGATTATCACGAGTTTTTACTGGCACATTTCGGAATTAAGTTTAATCGCTTGCTGACGATTACCAATTTACCCATCGGGCGGACGAAACTACATCTGAAACGCCGGAATTTGTCTGAATCATATTTGCATTTTTTGGAAGCTAATTATAATGGAGATACCGTAGAGCCATTAATGTGCCGCAGTCAATTATCTATTGATTATTTGGGCAACGTGTATGATTGCGATTTTAATCAAATGGAGGGGTTACGATCGCGCACACCAGAGGGGACGGTGACGGTGGGGATATTGTTGGCCAAAGGGAGTTTGGATGTAATTGAGGAAGTGGAGACAGCAGCTTACTGCTATGGTTGTACGGCGGGGTGCGGTTCGAGCTGCGGTGGTGCTTTGGTGTAGTTTCATCGCCAGTTTTGGTGGTGATCGTGGCAGCAGCCAGATCCAGGCGTTGCCTTGGTTTGGTCAGTAGTGGTACTGTCGCCACGGCTACCGACCATCAAGGTTTGGCCGATCGCCCCTGACGGGCGCCCACCTTTGTCCGTCAGGGGTTGACAGCAAATAATTCAGCCCCACCAGGAAAAATTAAATCAGCACATAGTTTCTGGATCCAAAAATATCCTAAAATATCCTAGTGGTGGTACAATGTTAAATTTGATTAGAGTTATCACCATGCAGCGCCTTGGGTAGATTATTTTGATATTAGGGTTTTGTGCATTCACCCACGGTTGCGAGATCAAATCCGCCCCAAGCCAGACACCCAGCCAGGGGTCCAGAAACCGGGCTTTTGAACCAAATCTGGGTTTTGTTGCCAAGGAAATCGGGTCAAACCCCCATTCTTTCCAGCCCAACCGCAGCCGAATGAGTCTCCAGCGGGAAATTAAACATGAAACTGCGCCCTATTGCACTCTTGACAGTTGGTACATTCCTCCTCGCCCTCAATATTCTGTTGTCCTTGGGTGTATCGCATCTATTGCTGAAATCGCTCCCCACGACAAATCCGGGTGACGCCACCACGATCGTCCAGAGCCTCCCAGAAGCAGCTAGTTTAATTTGGTTATTCGTCGCCACTGGGGCGGTTTCCACGGCATTAGTTTGGATTTGGTGGAAAAAAGCCCTGAGATTGCCTTTGCAATCCTTAAGCTGCCAATTAGATAAAATCGCCACAATCAGCAACTTTTCCCCTTTAGCTAATCCACAGAAAATCGAAGAATTAGCCGAATTAACTGAGGCGATTAACCGGCTAGTAGTGAGGGTAAAAAATGACCAGCAAAAACTGCAAGAAAATTTGGCAATCTCCACTTTGATGGTGGAAAACTCCAGAGATATGATGAGCATCCAAAGTACCGAGGGAATTTTTGAATATGTGTCCCCTGCTTGTAGCAACTTGTTAGGTTACAACCCAGAAGAACTAAAGGGGCGTGCTGCGGATGATTTTTTTCATATCCAAGATAAGCCGCTAGTAAACAAAGCCCTAGCAGTGGTAAAGGAGCGAGCGATTACCTACACTCTCGCCCACCGCTACCGCCGCCAAGATGGAGATTACCTCTGGGTAGAAACCACCTACCGCCACATCAAAGACCAAGAAACCGGGAAAGTGAAACAATTATTGGTAGTGTCCCGAGACATCACCGAGCAACAGCAAGCCGAAGCCCAGTTCAGCGCCGGGGAGCGATCGGTACGGAAACTCTATAAAATCACCTCATCGCGGAAGCTGAGTTTCCGTCAGCAAATCCAAAGTTTGCTAGAAATGGGGCGCAAGCAATTTGGCATGGAAATCGGCATTTTAGCCCGCATCGAAGGCGATAAATACGAAGCCATTGCCGCCCAACCACCCACTGGGGCGATTTGTGCAGGCGACACCTTCGACCTGAAAGACACCTACTGCCATGAAACCCTACGCCTCAAAGATACCCTCTACTTTGAAGCCCTCATGGTATCTCCTTGGCCACCCTGGCCCTGGCAGCCACAACCGTCAAAATCCCTTCTGCAACAAGAAGCCTACATCGGCACCCCAGTCATAGTCAGCAACACCATCTATGGCACCCTCAGTTTCTGTAGCTCCCAACCCCTAAACAAACCCTTCAAAAGCCAGGACAAAGAACTACTACAGCTAATGGCGCAGTGGATCGGTGGCGAAATCGAACGCACAGCCGCCGCCGAAGCGCTGCTACAAGCTCGAGATGAAGCCCTTACAGGCACCCGCGCCAAAAGCCAATTTCTCGCCACCATGAGCCATGAAATCCGCACCCCCATGAATGCCGTCATTGGGATGACTGGGTTGCTGCTGGATACCGAACTCACCCGAGAGCAGCGGGACTTTGTAGAAACCATCCGCAGCAGCGGCGATGCTCTACTGGCAATTATTAACGACATCCTGGACTTTTCCAAAATCGAATCGGGCAAACTCGACTTAGAGCAAAATCCTTTCAGCCTCCGCGCCTGTATTGAAGAATCCCTCGACCTGCTGGCCTCTGCAGCAGGCGCCAAGGGACTAGATTTAGGGTACTTCGCCGCAGAAAATGTGCCCGAAACCATCATCGGTGATATTACCCGCTTGCGTCAAATCTTAGTCAACCTCCTCAGCAACGCAGTCAAGTTTACTGACTTAGGCGAAGTAGTGGTAGTTGTTACCGCCAAAGAGAGACGAATGGCAGCGGGGACGGGGAGGAATGGGGAAGGATGGGGAGGGATGGGCTATGAAATCCAATTCGCCGTCAAAGACACAGGTATCGGCATTCCACCAGAGCGGATGCACCGGCTGTTTAAATCCTTTAGCCAGGTAGATGCCTCTACCAGTCGTCAGTATGGGGGTACGGGGCTGGGATTGGCCATCAGCAAGCGCCTGAGCGAAATGATGGGCGGGTCGATGTGGGTGGTCAGTGCGGGGAGTTGCGCCGGAGAGCCGCCAGAGGGATGGCAAATGCCTGTGGCGAATCCCCACCCAGAATTGATGGCTACCAACTTTGGTTCTATATTCTATTTCACCATTGCGGCATTCGGAGAGGTGGCGGGTTCACCCCTCCGAGCGAGGGATGAGTTGGCGGGAAAACGGCTGCTGGTGGTGGATGATAGCCCCACCTATGGGGCAATTTTCACCCAGCAAGCTCAAAACTGGGGACTAGAGGCGATCGTTGTGCCATCGCGACAGGAGACGAAAGCCATCTTAGAGGCTGGGGCTCGGTTTGACTTGGCAATTTTAGATACTCGCGTGCCCGATGGGGATGCGGCCACTTTAGCAGAGGAAATTCGCTCCCTCCACGGCGCTGATTTGCCTGTGGTGATGGTGCGCCCGATCGGCGCCAATAACTGCGATATCGGCAACGTCCCCACCGATCGCACCGCCTGTCTGTACAAGCCCATCAAGCAATCCCAATTTTATAATCTCTTGATTTCCATCTTTGCCGATGGTGTGATTGATGAATCCTTACAAACCAACTCTTTGGAGTTCCCCACATCACCAAGCCACACCGTCCCACTGCGAATTTTGCTCGCCGAAGACCATCCGGTGAATCAGAAAGTAGCACTGCAAATGTTGCAGCGTCTGGGGTATCGTGCCGAAGTGGCTGCCAACGGCTTAGAAGTTTTGGATGCCTTGGGTCGAGCCCCCTATGATGTGGTGCTGATGGACGTGCAGATGCCAGAAATGGATGGTTTAGAAACCGCACGGCGCATCCGCTCTGGGGAGACAGGGATCCGGGGGCAGGATGGCTATCCCGGGCGCTCTCCCGTGCGAATTATCGCCATGACGGCTAATGCCATGCAGGGCGATCGAGAAGCCTGTCTCGAAGCCGGTATGGACGACTACATCAGCAAGCCCATCCGCATGCCCGAATTGCGCGCTACCCTCGCCAAATGTCAGCCCCACGCAGTCACCGGAAGACGGGGGGACAATGTAGGCGCCATTCAGGAATTGTCCCTACAGGAGAATGGGGCGAGGGGGAACAACACCAACGGTGAAACTACTTTTACCACCCTCCTCGATGCCAATATCCTCAACTCGCTGCGGGAAATTGACGCCCTTGAGGAAATCATCGATATTTACCTGGAGCAAGCACCCCTCCTTCTAGAACAAATCGCCACCGCCGTGGAACTCACCGACCCCCAGCAACTGCGCGAAGCCGCCCACTCCCTCAAATCCACCAGTGCGGCCCTCGGTGCCAATATGCTCTCAGAACTGAGCAAACAGCTAGAAGAGATGGCCCGCGCAGGCACCACCGACGGCGCCCCACCGATCGTCAGCCGCGTGCAGGCAGAATATCGCCGGGTTAAAGCCGCCCTCGAAGCCGAACGCCAACAAGTGGGAACCAGTTAATCGAGATTTTTGCTGCACAGTCCAGAAAAATTTCGCCCGACTGGGTTGCTTTCTCCTCCTTCCCCCCTTGTCAACGATCCCACACAGTCGGACACTAAATCTTGAACGTCAAGTGGCAGTCGTGAGGTTTTCCTTGAAAAGAGTCTTAAGCATCATCCTCGGAGGAGGGGCCGGCACCCGCCTTTACCCCCTGACCAAGCTGCGGGCGAAACCCGCCGTCCCCCTGGCGGGCAAGTATCGCTTGATTGATATTCCCGTCAGCAACTGTATCAACTCGGACATTCTCAAAATCTACGTCCTCACCCAATTCAACTCGGCTTCCCTCAACCGTCATATCGCCCGCGCCTACAACTTCTCTGGTTTTACCGAAGGATTTGTAGAAGTCCTCGCCGCCCAGCAAACCGCCAGTGACCCTTCGTGGTTCCAAGGCACCGCCGACGCTGTGCGTAAATACCTGTGGTTGCTCGAAGAGTGGGATATCGATGAGTATCTGATTCTCTCAGGAGACCATCTCTACCGCATGGACTACCGTCTGTTTGTCCAGCGCCACCGAGAAACCAACGCTGATATCACTATATCGGTTCTGCCTATAGATGAAAAGCGCGCCAGCGATTTCGGGTTGATGAAAATCGACGCCAGCGGGCGGGTGGTCGATTTCAGCGAAAAACCCAAAGGGGACGCCCTCAAGCGGATGCAGGTGGATACTACCAAGCTGGGACTAACTCCTGAACAGGCTCAAAAGAGCCCCTACATTGCATCGATGGGGATTTACTTGTTCAAAAAAGAAGTCCTCAGCAAGCTGCTCAATGAAGCTCCCGATCGCACTGATTTTGGTAAAGAGATCATCCCGGCGGCGGCAGGGGATTATAATGTTCAGGCTTATCTGTTCAACGGTTACTGGGAAGATATCGGAACGATGGAATCGTTCTATGAGGCTAACTTAGCTCTCACCAAGCAACCCCAGCCGCCGTTTAGTTTCTACGACGAACAAGCTCCCATCTACACCCGCGCCCGCTATCTCCCGCCCACTAAACTGTTGGATTCCCACGTCACTGAGTCGATTATCGGCGAAGGATGTATTATCAAAGAATGTCGCATCGCTCACTCGGTTTTGGGTATCCGTACCCGGATTGAGGCGGGTTGCACGATCGAAGACTCCTTGATTATGGGCTCTGACTACTACCAGCCTCTGGCGGAACGTGAATCGGTGGTCAATACTGGTAAAGTCCCGATCGGGATTGGGGCTAACAGTATCATCCGGCGGGCGATTATTGACAAAAATGCCCGCATCGGTCGTGATGTGCAAATCATCAACAAAGACCATGTGGAAGAAGCTAATCGCGAAGAAAAAGGCTTCTATATCCGCAATGGCATTGTGGTGGTGCTGAAAAATGCGACCATTGCTGATGGCACTGTTATTTAATTTGAATTTCAAGGATTGAGAATTGACAACTGCTCATTCTTAATCCTCAAAATTCAGGAGCTGTGGAACATCCCCCTACTCCAGAAGGCGTTTGGGGGGTATGTGCCAAGCTCTCCCGTACCGCACCGGTGTGGAAATTTCAACCCCCCTAGAGAGCGATAACCGAACCTGCATCCCCACTATTTCAGTTAAGGTAAAGATTATACTCTGGCGCTGCTGGTAAAATCAGCCGATTTTGATTTAGTAATGCTCCAGATAACTTGGAGGTCAAACTATCAGAATATATCTATCATCGGCCAAGGCGCAGCCAATAACCCAGAGTATCTGTTGCAGGTCTAAATTAAAATGCTCTAATATAGCTAGTATAGCTAGAGGATATAGCTAGAGGAGATAAACCACTTGTTGGCTGAATATTTCACCACGGAGGAGGATGGTTGATGGCCGCAACCGATTTTAAAGACTATTACGCAATTCTAGGCATAAATAAAGGCGCTAATGCTGAAGAAATCAAAAAGGCTTACCGTCGTCTGGCGCGAAAATATCACCCGGATATGAATCCAGGGAATGCCCAAGCGGAAGCCAAGTTTAAGGAAATCAGCGAAGCCTACGAGGTTCTCTCTGACCCGGATAAGCGCCGCAAATATGACCAGTACGGGCAATATTGGAAGCAGGCGGGGGCTGCTGGTAATTGGTCTTCTGGCGCTTCTAGCCCCGGTTTTGATTTCGGCGGCTTCGATTTCAGCCAGTTTAGCAGTTTTGATGAGTTTATCAATGAACTGCTGGGCCGCTCTGGGGGGGCGGGAGCCGATCGCTCTGGACGCTGGAACTACTCTTACAACACCAGTAGGGCTCCTGGGAGTTTCGGTGGTTTTGAGGACTTTGGCGCTAGTCCTGGGCGCAGTGGCGCTACCAGTGGCGACTCTGAGGGGAGCATCAGTCTGACTCTGGGAGAGGCTTTTACTGGTACTACTAAACGCTTGCTGTTGGGGAGCGAATCTATTGATGTGCGCATTCCTCCCGGAGCGAAGCCGAACAGCCGCATCCGCGTGCGCGGGAAGGGTCAACCTAACCCTTATAATCGCACCCGGGGCGATTTGTATCTGAAAGTGGAAATTCAACCCCATTCTTTCTTTCAGTTTGAAGGGGATAATTTAGTCTGCGAAGTGCCTATTACCCCCGATGAAGCGGTTTTGGGGGCTACGATTGAAGTGCCTACCCCGGATGGGGCGGTGAAAATGAATGTCCCGGCGGGGATTCGTTCTGGTCAGTCTTTGCGTCTGCGGGGTAAGGGATGGCCACAACCTAAAGGTGGCCGCTCGGACCAACTGGTGCGCATCGCGATCGCCCCACCCAAAGACCTCACCCCCCAGGAACGCGAATACTACGAAAAAATCCGCTCCGCCCGCCATTTTAATCCCCGTCAAGATTTGCAACACGTGCGACTCTAAAGGGGCAGGGGGGCAGGGGGAAGAGGGGGAAGAGGGGGAAG
>Ga0209172_10002192_pt1 | contig 36057 bp, 43 predicted proteins | sample LarsenN4metaG_FD_184113 | JGI IMG/M metagenome (GOLD analysis project Ga0209172, IMG submission 184113) | Hot spring sediment bacterial and archeal communities from British Columbia, Canada, to study Microbial Dark Matter (Phase II) - Larsen... ... | reverse complement strand
CTACGCGCTGCTGATTGCCCTGGTGGCCCTGGTCATCAGCGTCTTTGCCTATGTGAGCCGCGGGAGGACCCAGATCACCGCGGCCCCGCGCCTGCCGGCGACGATGAAGCTCTCGATGGTCGTCGCCACGTTCAGCGGCCAGGGGGTCGCCGCGCACCGCTGGTATCCGACGATGCTGGTCGTGCGGCAGGGCGACACCGTCGACTTGGCGGTGGCGAATCCTGACCGGGTCAATCATGAATTCGCCATCCCCGACCTCGGCCTACGCACGCGCAAGCTCACCCCGGGCGCAACCGATCGTCTGAACTTCGTCGCCGACCGGGCGGGCGTCTACGGCTTTATGTGCGTCCTGCCCCATGATCCGGCTAAAGGCGACTGCACGCCGGATCACGAGTTGATGCGCGGCTACCTGATCGTCACGGAGTAGGAGGGAGCGACGATGGACGGGTCCCGCGTGGTCGTCCGGCCCCTCGTCTCCGGCGCCGTCATTCTCATCGCCCTGCTCGCCGTGGCCCTGAGCTTGCTGGTGCTCAGCGCCCCGGCCGGGGTGAGCCGCACCCCCGCCGCCCCCGCCCCCGCCACAATCGATCTGTCGCTGCTCATCACGGGACGCGGCGCCATCGGGGGGCCGGCGCAGAGCCACCTCTACGATCCGCAGTTTCTCGTGGTGCGGCGCGGGGACCGGGTCCGGCTGCGTATCACGAACGCGTCGCACTTCCGCCACGCTATCGAGATCACCGGGTACGGCCTGCGGACCGGCCCGCTCACGGGCGGCCCCCAGGCGGCGGGCACGCTGGCCTTCGTCGCGGATAAGCCCGGGATCTTCGAGTATCGCTGCTATCTGCCCTACGATCCGGCCGCCGCCACGTGCTCGCCGGACCATGCGGAGATGATCGGGCACCTGGTCGTCATCGACCCCGCGTCGCGCTGACGCGGGAGTGATCACCGGAGGTGAAGAGCATGCGCGCACTGAGCACACTGGCGCTGGCCGCGGGGCTCGTCCTCCTCGTCGGCGCGGCATCGACCGGAGCGACGGTTCAGAAGCTCACCATCGTCATGCGCGAGTACAGCTACACGCCCAGCAAGGTCACGCTGCAGGCCAGTGTACCGGCGGAGATCACCCTGATCAACCGCGGGAAGAAGCCGCACGAGTTCATGGTCTACGACCGTTCCATGGGCGGCATGATGATGGGCCACGACTGGGTGCAGAAGACCAATTACTTTCGCGGTATGTCCGTCACCGTGCAGGGAGGCAAGGCGCGATCCAAGGGCGGAGCCATCTACGAGGTCGAAGTGGCCGCGGGCAAGACGGCCGTGGTCAAGTTCACGCCGACCCGGAAGGGGACCTTCGAAATGGCCTGCATGATCAAAGGCCACTATGAGGGAGGCCAGGTCGGCACCCTGACTGTCCGTTAGGAGAAGGAGGCCGGGCATCGTGGAAGGCAAAGGAACGGCGATCTTCACTGCAGCCTTCGCCATCGTCCTGCTGGCCCTGGGGGCGGGTTACTTCGTGCTGCGGACCTACACCCCGCCGACCTCCGCGGCACCCGTCGTCCCCGAGGTCCGGCAGTTCAGCCTCCAGATGCGCGCGGCCGAGGCTGGAGACGAGACGCTGCACAACTGGACGCCGGGCACCCTGGTGGTCAACGTGGGTGACACCGTCATCCTCAAGGTGACCAATACCGATCCCGACACCACCCACGGCTTTGCGCTCGGGGCCTTTAACATTTCGGTGCCGGCCATCCCGCCGGGGAAGACGGTCACCTTCCGGTTTCGCGCCGCCCGCCCGGGCATCTACCACTTCGCCTGCGCCCTCGCCGGGTGCGCGGCCGACCACGCGGACCAGACCGGACAGTTGGTGGTCCTGGGGAGCCGGTAGCACGTGGCCCTGACGCGGCGGTCGCTGCTCCGACTGCTCGCGGCGGGAACTGCGGCCGCCGCTACCCCGCTGGCGGGCAGCGGGCTGCTCCGCCGCATCCCCCTGTGGCGGCGCCGCCGCGGACTGCCGGCTTTAGTCGCCGATGGGGCGAATCCCGGCACATTAGTCCAACTCTCCGGGCTACCCGCCTCGGGAGGGGACGTCGCCGTCGCCTATGCGGCCGAGCCGTCCGTCCCCGCAGAGCTCCCCGCCCCCACGCACCGCTGGGTCATGGTCATCGACCTGGCCAAATGCGACGGCTGCCGGGAGTGCACCCGGGCCTGCACGGCCATGCACTTTGTCCCGCCGGGACAGGAGTGGATCCGCATCTACGAGATGCAGGATCATGAGTTCGGCGCGCGCTACTGGCTGCCCCGGCCCTGCATGCAGTGCGACAATCCGCCCTGCGTCAAGGTCTGCCCGGTGAGCGCCGCCTGGAAGCGGGAGGACGGCATCGTGATGCAGGACACCTCCCGCTGCATCGGCTGCCGCTTCTGCATCGCGGCCTGCCCCTACGGCGCCCGTAGCTTCAACTGGGTGGAGCCGCCGCACACCCCGGAGGAGCTGTCCCGGCCCGACGACATCGAGTGGAACTTCCGCCACCGCAAGGGGACCACTGAGAAGTGCATCTTCTGCCCCGGCCTGCTCAAGGAGGGGAAGCTGCCGGCGTGCGCCACGGCCTGCCCCATGGGCGCCATCTACTTCGGGGATCAGAATGAGGACGCGGTGACCAACTCCCAGGGCGAGACGCTACGCTTCTCTACCCTGGTCCGCGAGAGCGCCGGCACCCGCCTGCTGGAGGACCTGGGGACGGAACCGCGAGTCTACTACCTGCCGCCGCGCCGGCGGATCTATCCCGCGCCGCCCGCGGAACCCGCGCCGGCCACTGTGGGAGGGCACCGCCCGTGACCCCGCGGCGTCCCGAGCCGTTCGCGCCCCGCGAAGTTCAGCTGCTCCGCTCACTCACCGAGTCGGGGCCCGGCTTCTACATCCTGGTAGGCGGCCTGGTGGCCGTGATCGCCTGGGGGATCATCGCCTACATCACGCAACTGCGCTACGGCCTGGGCGTCACCGGCCTGCGCGACAACTTCATGTGGGGCGTCTACATCACCAACTTTGTCTTCTTCATCGGGGTGAGCCACGTCGGCGCGTTGATGTCGGCGATCCTGCGCATCACCGGCGCGGAATGGCGCCGGCCGGTCACCCGCATGGCCGAGGCCATTACTTTCGCCTCCTTGCTCATGGGCGCGTTGATGCCTTTCGTGGACATGGGCCGGCCGGACCGGATCCTGAACCTGTTCCTGCACGGCCGTCTGCAGTCACCCCTCCTGTGGGACATCATGGCGATCGCGACCTACCTCACCGGCAGCACGCTCTTCCTCTTCGTGCCGATGATCCCCGACATCGCGCTGCTGCGCGACCGCTTCGCCGCGGGATGGCGACGGCGGCTCTACAGTGTTCTGAGCCTGGGCTGGCGGGGCAGTCCGGCCCAACAGCACCATCTGGAACGCATCATGGGGATCATGGCGGTCATCATCATCCCTGTCGCCGTTTCGGTCCACACGGTGGTCTCGTGGATCTTCGGCATGACTCTCAGAGCCGGGTGGAACAGCACGATCTTCGGACCCTACTTCGTCTCCGGCGCGCTCTTCTCCGGGGCGGCGGCGGTAATCGTGGCCATGGCCGCCTTCCGCCGAGCCTACCGCCTGGAGGAGTACATCACCGAGTCGCACTTCCGGCGCATGGGCTACCTGGTGATCACTCTGGGCCTGGCCTACGCCTACTTCACCCTCGCCGAATACCTGACGCCGGCGTACAAAATGGCGGCGACCGAACGCGGCTACCTGACCGCGGTGTTCAGCGGCCAGTTCGCTCCCCTCTTCTGGTTCACGCAGATCGGCGGGCTGCTGGTGCCGCTGTTCCTACTGACCCTGCCGAGGATCCCAGTGGTGGCGCGCTTTCGCCATGTGCCGCTGCTGCGCCCCGCCCCGGCACTGGCGACGGTGGCCACGTCGGCGATCGTGTTCCTGCTCCTGCCCCGGCTCCTGCCCCCGGCGGCGGGACTGGGCGGGCTGGACGTCGTCCGCAACGTGCCGGCCTGGGTCGCGACAGGACTCGGGGTCTGGCTCTTCCTGGCTTTCCTGCCGGTATTCCGGGAGCGCCCCATCGTGGCCGCCGTCGTGGCCGGGGTGCTGGTGAACATCGGGGCCTGGATCAAGCGGTTCGTCATCATCGTCCCGACGCTGCAAAACCCGTTCCTGCCCATCCAGCGCGCCCCGGCGGGGTGGGCGATTTACCGCCCTACCTGGGTGGAGTGGTCGATCACCGCCGCTGCGGTCTCGGGGTTCGTACTCATCTACCTGCTCTTCAGCAAGGTCTTCCCCATCGTCTCCATCTGGGAGACGCGGGAGGAAGGCGTCCACCCCGAACCGTCGCGGGGGCCGGCGGCTGAACACGGAGGCATCGCTGATGTTCCGGTTCCCTAGCCCGGTTCTGCGGCGCACCCTGTGGGTGCAAGCGGCGCTCCTGGCACTGGTCATGCTGCTCCTGACGTCGCCGGCCGAGGCGGGCGAACCGGCCCGACTACTTCTGCAGGCGGAGACGGCGGCGGACGGGACGATCCGGGCGACGGCGGTGGTGACTGATCAGCAGGGGGCGCCGGTTGCGGATGCGGCCGTAACCTTCAAGGTGCGCACGACCTTCGGGTGGCTGACCGTGGCGGAAGTGACGACAGACCGGCGTGGCCGGGCCGAGGCGACACTCTCGACTGCGGCCGCCGGGGAACTGTCCGCGGAGACCGGGGACGAAACGGTCGTGCGGGCCACGATGCTGATCGCGGAGCGGCGATCCGCGGCGTTGCGCCTGCGGCCGGGGCGTGAGGTGCTGAACGGGCTGAGTCCGCAACCGGGCTTCATCAGCCCCTATCTTGTGCCGCTGCAGATCGCCATCGTCGGCCTGATCCTGGCGGGCGTGTGGTCAACCTACGGATATGTCGTCTGGTTGCTGCACAGGATTCGACAGGACCGGGGGTGATGATTGCACCGGGCGCCTCGAACTGGGAAAGGGCACGCGGACTAAAGCACCCGGATGCACCGAAAGGCCTTAAAGAAACCTTAACCACGCTCCTGGCGAGGCGGCTTAGAGTGAAACTCGGCCGCCGGCGCTCGCCACCGTCGGCACCCGGGAGGGTCGCTATGGGCAGGCGTCGAGGATCCCGTCAACAGCGCCGCCGGCAGACCGCGGACCGCAGCCGGTCGAGGCGGACACTCTGGTTCGGTGCCGCCGCCCTGGTCATTATCGGTGGAGCAGCGTACCTGGCTTCTGCCCCGCTCCGTACCGCTTCCGCGCCGGCACCCGCCGGTGCGCCGGACGCGGTGCCGGTCATTGTCAGCATGGGAGGCTTCGAACCCAACCGCCTGACGGCGAAGGCGGGCGGGAGTCTGGCACTCCGATTCGTCAACTATGACAACCAGTTCCACACCGACGGCGGCGGGTGGCACCAGTTCCGCATCGAGGCCCTGGATGTGGACGTCCGCATCGCCCCGCTGGAGCGGCGCACGTTCACCCTGCAGAATCTGGCAGCCGGCACCTACGAGTTCTACTGCGACGTCTGCTGCGGCGGGAAGGAGAACCCGGCGATGCGCGGGGTTCTGGAGGTCAGCGCCTGAAGACCCTGACCTTCCCCGCCATCGTCGTGGGCGGGCTGCTGGACGGGCTGAACCCCTGCGCCTTTGGTGTCCTGCTCTCCTTTGTGGCCATCCTCCTGGCCGGGGTGGCGATGGGTGAGGCGCGCCCGCGGCTGTGGCGCGTCGGCGGCGCGTACGTGGCCGGGATGTTCGTCACGTACCTGCTGCTGGGACTGGGGCTGATCACCGCCGTCACGTTCCTCACCCGCACGCATCTTCCCGTGCGCCTCATGGGCTTCCTGGTCGTGGCGCTGGGCCTCTGGATGTTGAAAGACGCGGCGCTGCCGGAGGCGGGATGGCGCCTGGAGATGCCGGCGGCCTCCCACGGACTCGTCCGCCGCATGCTCGCCCAGACCACGCCTGTGGGCCTGTTCCTCGCCGGTGGACTCGTCGGGCTGTGCACCGTGCCTTGCAGCGGGGCGATCTACCTCGGGGTGCTGGCGCTGCTGGCGCAGCAGCCGCTGGCGGTCCGTCTGCCCTACCTGGTAATCTACAACATCATGTTCGTGGCGCCGTTACTGGTTCTGCTGACGCTGGTCGCCAACCGGCGCACGCTGAACCGCATCGGCCACTGGTACATCCCGCGGAAGACGCCGATCAAGGTGGTGGTGGGCGCCTTTACGGTCTTGCTGGGGTTTGTGGTCCTCGTGACCGCGTGAAAGGAGGAAATCATCATGGCGGTTGATCCGGTCTGCGGCATGGAGGTTGACGAGCGGAAGCCCGCGGGAGTCTCCCAGGTCGGTGGGCAGACCTACTACTTCTGTTCCACTGGATGCAAGGCCGCCTTCGACAAGGATCCGGAGAAGTACGTCGCGCACGGCGCACACCACGGCCACGGCGGTCACGGATCCTAACGGGCCGGGGGCGGGCCCCGTCAGCGCCCTGAGGCGCGACGGCGCTGCAGGAAGGCCAATGGGTCCAGAGGGACGTTATTCCGTCGGACCTCGAAGTGTACGTTGGGGCCCGTCACCACTCCGGTCGCGCCCACCAGGGCGATCGTCTGGTCCTGACGGACCGAGTCTCCGGCCGCAACCAGGAGACGGGACGCGTGACCGTACCACGTGGTCAGTCCGTCGCCGTGGTCCAGGATGACCAGCAGGCCGTACCCGCCCTGACGGCCGGCGAAGCGCACGCTGCCGTCGCGCACGGCGAAGATGGGCGTGCCGACCGGCGCGGCGATGTCGATGCCGTGGTGATGGCCCCGTCCCCGGAAACCGAAACGCGACGTGATCACGCCGCGGCTGGGCCAGCGCCACTGCAGCCGGAGGCGGGATGCCGCAGCCGGCGCGGTCGGAGTAGTCGGCCTGTTGGAAGACGTTCCTCCCGCCACGCCTCGGAGCAGGATTTTCTGGCCGGGCTGCAAGCGGTCGGCGTCGGACAGCCGGTTCAGGCTGGCCAATGCGCCCACCGTCGTCCCATGGCTGCGGGCTACGCCCCAGAGGGTTTCTCCCGGCCGGATCACATGCGTCTCTTCCTGCGACGAATTCATCTCTGCCTGCGACGACGCGGCCGATTCGCGGCCTGCGCGGGACGCCTCGCGGCGCGCGATAGCCGGGACGGCCAGCCGGTCGCCGATCTGCAGGCGGTCAGGGTTCCGTAGGCGGTTGGCGCTGACGATCCGGTCGGGCGGAAGTCCGTGCTGCTGGGCGATGGTCCATACGGTCTCCCCGGGCCGCACTACATGAACCGTTTGCGCCAAGGGCGACGCGGGTGAGGCGGAGGCTCTTGCCGGCGCCAGCAGCAGGAGTATCAGGACTGCGGCGGGCCTGATCCGGAGCATTGTCCCTCCCGTTCCCGTTCTCGCTGTGATGTAGACCGGAGGTGCGAAACGCAGAAGACAGAACGTGCAGCCACCGGTGGGTTCAACCTGCGGTGCAGGCTCCCCTCCAACGAATCGTTAAGATTTCGTTAAATCTGCCGCGAAGATCGAACCTACCCGCCCACCCCTTAAAGAAACCTTAAGCTCCACCTAAACGCTGCTTAACCAGCCCGCGAGGTGCGGAATGTAGACTCCCCTCAGACGACTAACGAGGGGATGTGCGATGACCCGGATACGTGGGCTGCGTCCGTTCAGGCGGGCGGCGGCGTGGGAAGACCGGTTCTGGCGAGTGTTGGAAGGCGCGGTGCCGCGGGAAGTACGCACGCATCTGCGGAACGCGCGACAGGAGATCCTGCTCGCCGTCAAGGCCGTCGTCGACGAGACGGTGGCCCGCAGCGAAGGAAGGGCAGCAAAGCCACCCCCGCGGAAGCCTAAGAGCAGCTAGGCTGTGGTTCACCTCGGTCCCTTCATGGTGACCTGGCACGGCCTGCTCACCGCGGCGGGCGTCGTCGTCAGCGCGTACGCGGCGGGCCATTACGCCCGCCGGTTTGGCTTTGACGCCGACATCGTCTGGACGCTGCTGCCGTATGTCGCCCTCGCGGCGATTGTGGGAGGCCGCCTCGCGTACGTCGGAGCCAACCTGGCGGAATTCCGCCTCGCCCCCTTAGAAGCGCTCCGCATCGACCGCGGCGGCTTCGGCTCATTCGGCGCGCTTATCGGCGCCCTGGCGGCCCTTGTCGTGTTTGCCCGGGTCCGTCGGCTTCCCCCATGGCGCCTGGCCGACGCCCTGGCCATCGCCATCCCCATCAACTACCTGGCCATGCGGGTGGGCAACTTTCTGATCGGCGAACTCTACGGCGACGTCTCCTCCCTGCCCTGGGCCGTGACTCTCCCCGGGGTCGCCGGCGCGAGGCATCCGGTTCCGCTCTACGATGCCCTGGCCCAGGCGGCGCTCATCGTGTTCCTCGTCCGCCGTGCCAGGTCCATTCCCTTCGACGGCTTTCTCCTTTGGTGGACGCTCTTCTACGCCTCCGTCATTCGGTTTGCGGTTGACCTGCTCCGGTCGGAGTGGCGGGCCGTCGGATTTCTGACCCTTGGCCAGATCGGCGCACTCCTCCTGGCGGCTGTGTCGGTGGCGATGCTGGCCCGGCGGCGGCGAGAGACGCCGCTGCCGCAGAGCGAGGAGGCGACCTAGTGCAGGTGAACGAGGCGAGCATACCGCCCGCGGACACCACACGCGAGATCCTCCATCGGCTGTTCGGTGCGCAACCGCGCGGCTTCGCCGTCCGCCTGTGGAACGGCACGCTCGGGCCGGAAGGCGTAGCAGACGCCGACGTCGTCGTCGCCCTCACCCATGCCGGTGCGCTGCGGCGAATGCTGGGGTACCCGCTGGACCTGGCGCTGGGGGAGAGCTTCATCCGCGGCGACTTTGATGTGCCGCGAAGCTGGACGTGTATCAGGCGTTGCTGGCCAAACCCGACGAGCGGGGGCGGAGCTCCCTGCCGCTCAGCCGGGTGGACATCCACGCGCAGCGGTAACAGTAATCGAGGCACGGCAAAGTCACGCACTGCGGGATGTTGCCCGACGTGCGAACGAGGAGGGTGGGAGATGAGATGGCAGGAGGTATCCACGGCGGCCGCGGCGACTGTGGCCCTGACGTGGTGCTGACGGCCCTGGGCGGCCTCGGGCAGGCCCAGCAGATGCCCATGCCGGAGCCGAGCCCGGGTTCTAGCATGAGCATCACGATGAGGAACAGCCGGTTCACGACAAGGGTGTCCCTCGGGCGACCGAGAACGCCGGCGGTCAGCCGCTGAAGTACAGGATGGTCAATGGAGTGAAGGTCTTCAAACTGGTCGCCCGGCCGGTCAAGTGGAAGATCCAGTCCAAATATGAGATGCAGCCGGAGGTCTGGGCCACGGCCTGGACGTACAACGGCACCGTCCCCGGCCCGATGATCCGGGTGACCGAAGGCGACCGGGTGCGCGTGATTTTCAAGAATCAACTGCCCGCGCCTACGAGCATCCACTGGCACGGGCTGCCGCTGCCCAACGATATGGACGGGGTGTCCCAGCCCGATCTGACGCAGAAGCCGGTGATGCCCGGGGAGACCTTCACGTATGAGTTTGTAGCCCGGCCGGCGGGGACATTCTTCTACCACTCCCACTTCGAGACGGACCGGCAGATCAACATCGGCCTGTTCGCCCCGCTGATCATCAATCCCAAGCGGCCTTCCCGGAAGGTCGATAAGGACGTCGTGCTCATGCTCAACGAGTGGCGGATCGATCCGGCCACGGGGAAGACCTGGCCGGCGATGCTGGCAATGAGCGAGCCCAACTACTTCACGATCAACGGCAAGGTGTTTCCCGATATCCCCACGATCACCGCGAAGAAAGCGCAACGCGTGCGCCTGCGTTTCGTCGGCGCGGGCCAGTTCCTGCACCCGATGCACCTGCACGGGATGTTCTTCAAGATCGTGGCCACCGACGGGAATCCCGTGCCGGCGGCTCAGCTCACCAAAGACACGCTGCCTGTGACGCCGGGCGAGCGCTACGACGTGGAGTTCGTCGCCCGTACGAATCTTGATGCCTCCGGGAAACTGGCCGGCCCGAGGCAGTGCGTGCTCCGGAGTAACAGAGGAGGTGACCAGATGGAGCTGCCCGAGCCTTACCGGAAGTTTCAGAGCACCTATCCCGAGATCTGGCAGGCCTACGACCGCCTGGGGGCTGCCCTCCACGGGCAAGATCCGCTGGACGCGAAGACGCGCGAACTGGTGAAGCTCGGCATCGCCGCCGGCGCACGTCTGGAAGGCGGCGTTCATGCCCACACGCGTCTGGCTCTGCAAGTGGGAGCATCCCCTGATGAGATCCGGCACGTGGCACTCCTGTCCCTGACGACGATCGGGTTTCCATCAATGATGGCGGTCCTGACCTGGACGGAGGATGTGCTGGCCGCGGCGGGGCGTTCCTGAGCATGTCCCTCGGCTGCCTGCCCGATGCGCTGTTGCGTCCCCTACCTAGTGCATTCTGTTCAGATCCGAAGCAATTGCTTTATGACACAACGAGCGACGCGCACATATGATGGGGGTTGATTCAGAGACGATGCCGGGCGGAGCGCCTTTCCGCAGGCGAAGAAGTACGTGCATGACGCGTCGACCCATAGATGGCAGGGGGGCATAGCCGAATGACCATTGAGACGAAGAAGGCTGGCCGCTCGAGAGCAGTGCGTGTTCCGAAACGACAGGCCGCCGTTACTGGCCCACCCCGGCGACAACGGCAGGGCGAAGCGGGCGAAACGCCGGCCGTCACGATCACCCGCCGGGGACTGTTCGGGCTCGGAGCAGCGGTTGGGACGGCGCTGCTGGCCGGAGCAGCAGGAGTGCAGGCCGCTCCTACGGCGCCCCCGCTGGCTCCCCTGCCGTCTCCGGAAGCGACCACCGATGAGCTCCTGCGCATGCAGGCCGACGTCCGGCGAGCGCTCCAGAAACCCGTGGACCAGCGCAGCTGGATCATGGTTATCGACGGCCAGAAGTGCGTGGGCTGCCAGGCCTGCGTGGTGGCCTGTACGGCTGAAAATGTGCTCCCGCCCGGAGTGTCCTACCGAAGCGTCCCGGAAGTCGAGGTTGGGACCTACCCTAACGTCAAGCGGTACCCGATGCCGACGCAGTGCATGCAGTGTGACAAGCCTCCGTGCGTGCCCGCGGCCAATGCCATTGCTCCAGGATCCTTCTCGAAGCGGCCGGACGGCATCGTCGCCATCGACTACACGAAATTCCGCGGCCGCGCCGCCTACGAGGCGGCGGCAAAAGCCTGCCCGTACCGGGCCCTGTACTTCGACGAAGGGAAGTTCTACACGCAGCCGACGCCGGCGTTTCAGCCGTATGAAGAGGCCATCAGTCACGACTACGGGCGCCGCTGGGTGAGGGACCGCGGAAAACGAGCCGAGCCGCCGATCGGCGGCGGGCGGAAGTGTCACTTCTGCCTCCACCGGTTGAACGCCGGTATGGTCCCCGCCTGTGTCGCCACCTGCATCGGCCGGGCCATCTACTTCGGCGACAAGAATGACTCCCAGAGCCTGGCTAACGAGGTGCTGGCCAGGAACGCGGGCAAGGTCCTCCGCATCCGGGCCAATCGGGGGACGGAGCCCAGGGTCTACTACCTCTGTGACGACGTGCAGTTGAGCACCAGCGTGCACACTTAAGGAGGACGGCCGTGGCTGAGCATCGGGTTGCACGGAACACGCACCGGATCCGCCGCCGAGAGCTGCTGGCGGGCGGCGCCCTCCTGGGGACCGGAGCGCTGCTGGCCAGCCAGACCAAACTCGGCGAGGTGTTAGGGTTGATCCAGCGGGCGGAGGCTCGGGAACTCCTCCCCGGCGACTACGACCTGGCGAATCCCGAAAACATCCTCTATTCGGTCTGCCAGCAGTGCAACACCCAATGCGGCATCAAGGTTAAGCTGCGAGACGGGGTCGTCGTGAAGCTGGAGGGCAATCCCTTCAACCCCTGGAACATCGATCCACACCTTCCCTACCGCACCTCGCCCTTTGCGACGGCGGCGGTGGATGGCCGCCTCTGCCCCAAAGGGCAGGCCAGCATCCAGATGGCCTACGACCCCTACCGCATCGTCAGGGTGCTGAAGCGGGCCGGGAAGCGGGGCGAGAACAAATGGATGACGATCCCGTTCGACCAGGCCGTCGCCGAGATCGTCGAGGGTGGCTACCTGTTCCGGCACGTCCCCGGCGAGGAGAACCGGAAGGTCGAGGGGCTCAAGGAGATCTGGGCCCTCCGCGACGCGAAGTTGGCCGCGGCCATGGCCGCCGATGTGGCGGCGATTCAGGCCAGAAAGACGCCGGCGGAGAAACGACAGGCCGTCGAGGAGTTCAAGGCCAAGTACAAGGACCACTTCAATGTGCTCATCGATCCTGATCACCCCGACCTCGGACCGAAGAACAACCAGCTCTTCTTCCTGTGGGGTCGGCTGAAGGGAGGACGGAGCGAACTCATCCGCCGCTTCACCGTCGACGCCTTCGGCTCCCGCAACGCCCACGGCCACACCACCGTCTGCCAGGGGTCCCTCTACTTCACCGGCAAGGCGATGAGCGAGCAGTACCAGGACGGGAAGTGGACCGGCGGGAAGAAGTTCTTCTGGCAGGCCGACCAGGAGTCGGCCGAGTTCATCATCTTCGTCGGGGTGAATCCCTTCGAGGCGAGCCAGGGGCCCACAAACCGCACCCAGCGGATTACCCAGGGCGTCAGCGAAGGCCGTCTGAAGTACGTGGTCATCGATCCGATCCTCAATCGGACCGCGGGCACGATGGCCTGGAAGTGGCTGCCCAATATCCCCGGGACGGAGGCGGCCGTGGCCCTGGCCCTGGTGCGGTGGATCATCGACAACCGCCGCTACGATGAACGGTATCTCCGGAACGCCAACAAGGCCGCGGCAGCCGCCGACAGCGAGCCGACCTGGTGCAACGCCGCCTGGCTGGTGAAGCACGAAAAGGATGGGACCCCAGGGAAGTTCCTGCGTGCCTCCGAGGCCGGGATCGCCGCTAAGGAGACCCGGCCCCGGAGCGACGGCCGGGGGACCTACGAGTTCGATCCCTTCGTGGTTTCCGTGGACGGGCGCCTGGTGCCCTTCGACCCCTACGATGCCAGGACCCCGGTAGAGGGTGACCTCCTGGTGAGCACTGACGTCGCCGGCATCAAGGTCAAGAGCGCTTTCCAGGTCCTCGCCGACCAGGCACGGGCCCGGACGATGAGTCAGTGGGCCCGGCTGGCCGGGCTCCATATCAAAGACCTGGTGGAAGTCGCCCGGGAGTTCACGAGCCACGGCAAGAAGGCGGCCGTGGACATCCACCGCGGGGTCTCCCAGCACACCAACGGCCTTTACAACTGTACCGCCTGGTATGCCCTCCCTCTGCTGATCGGCAGCTTCGACTGGAAGGGCGGCATGGTGTCCGGGGCGGCCTACGACGCCACAGGCGGCAAGGCGGGACAGCCCTTCCCGCTAGGGAAGCTCCATCCGGGCAAGAGGACGGCCTTCGGGATCAGCATCATCCGGGACGGCGATAAGTACGAGGACAGCACCTTGTTCCATGGGTACCCGGCGAAGCGGCAGTGGTATCCTCTGGCCAGTGACATCTACCAGGAGGCCGTACCCTCTGCGGGGGATGCCTATCCCTATCCGATCAAAGCCCTCTTCATCTACATGGGCACGCCAGTGTACGCGAATCCCGCCGGCCACACAAACATCGCCATCCTGGCGGACCCGGCGAAGATCCCGCTCGTCATCGCCAGCGACATCATCATCGGCGAGACCTCCATGTTCGCCGACTACATCTTCCCCGATTGCACCTCTCTGGAGCGGTGGGAGTTCGCGGGGACCCAGTTCTCCATGCCGTGGAAGGTCCAGCCGATCCGCCAGCCGGTTATCGCGCCGCTCACCGAAACCGTCCGGGTCTTCGGCCAGGAGATGCCCTGCACGCTGGAGGCGATGCTCCTCGGGCTGGCGGAGAAGCTGGGGCTGCCGGGCTTCGGTAAGGACGGCTTTGGCCCCGGACAGGACTTCCTGCGGGCGGAGGATCTCTACCTCAGGATGGTGGCCAACGTGGCGGCCGGGGAGAGGGCCGACGGATCCGATGCCGTGCCCGATGCTGATGACCGGGAAGTTGAGCTCTTCCTCAAGTCTCGGCGGCACCTCCCCGCGACCGTCTTCGATCCCGACCGCTGGGTCCGTGCGGTCGGCGAGAAGGTGTGGCGGAAGGTGATCTACGTGCTCAACCGGGGCGGTCGCTTCGAGGATTACGCCAGAGCCTACGACGGCGAGCAGCTCCGCAACAGGTACGGGACACTGATTAACCTCTATCAGGAGAAGACGGCCACGACCCGGAGTGCCATCACCGGCAAGCCATTCCTGGGAGTGGCCAACTACACGCCGGCCCCCCGGGACCTGCTGGACCGGCCGGTGGTGGACGAGGGGTACGACCTCCGGCTCCTCACCCATCGCGTGGTATTTCACACCAAGAGCCGCACCATCAGCAACTACTGGCTGCTGAACATCCTCCCGGAGGGCGAGTTCCTCATGAGCAGCTGGGACGCGAAGCGGTTAGGATTCAAGAGCGGCGATCGGGTGAAGGTCGTCTCGGCCACAAACCCCGATGGCGTCTGGGATCTCCAGCACGGGCGTAGGAAACCGATGGTTGGCACCCTGAAGGTCATCGAAGGGATCCGGCCCGGCGTGGTGAGTTTCTCGCTGGGGCATGGCCACTGGGCATACGGCAGCCAGGACCTCGTGATCGACGGCCGCATAGTCAGGGGAGACCCGCGGCGGGCCAAGGGGCTCCACGCCAACGCCGCCATGCGGACTGACCCAACGCTGCCCAACACCTGCCTGGCCGATCCGGTGGGTGCCAGTGCCGTCTTCTACGACACTCAGGTGAGGCTGGTCAGAGCCTGAGCCTCCGGCGTCCATCTGGAGGGGCGCGGGCGTCAGTCCTCCTCGAACCCGGGGGGAGGACCAACGTCCGCGCCGGTGGCGTCCGCAGCCTGGCGCCAGTCCGGCAGCCTGAGCGACACGTCGAGGATCTCTTCCTCGCCCTTGAGCCTGAGCGTCACATGGTCGCCGGCCACGTATCTGTGGACTAGGGATACAGGGGCGCGAACGACAGGGGGCTGCTCGGCACCGGTTCCCCGTTCACGGCCAGGATCTGATCACCTACGCCGATCCCGGCCGCCTCGGCCCAGGGGCGTACGTGGGTGATGATCGGCGCGTTGTCGGGACCCGACGAGCCGGGGCGGCTGTGAATACCGAAGAACGGAAATCGTTGGGCATCGTAGCGGCCTTCCAGGTAGCGGCGGAGGTCGTCGAACTAAGCGGCATACCGCTCTCCGGGCGCCGGGGCGGGCGGCCAGCCGCCAGTCACCGCGAACCAGTGAACGAGCTCTTCCCTGTCCGTGATGGCCTGCCAGACGACTTCGGGCGGAAACGACAGCACCGCATCCGCGCCGCTCTCTTCCGCGGATGAAAAGTGCACGGGTTCCACCGCACGCACCTCCGATCAATCACCATCGGCCGTCCACGCTGTCTTTCCGCGGGGGGGTCGTGCTGTCCTCCCGTCCAATCCCTCGAGCGAGCGCGGGCGAGCGCAGCGCCGCTAATTGCACTAGTACCTACGATTGTTGAAGACGGGCGGACTTCGGGAACCCTCGGCTTAAGAGAACCTTAAGAAGGTCATAATCCTCCATTAACCACCGGCACCCATCCTGTCTCTATGCTGAGCATGGGCGGAGGGGGGGTTCCCATGAACGCATTTCTCAAACGACTGCCAAGAGGAAGGTAGACATGGCCAACCATAATCCGCACCGGTGGATCTCTTGGATGCTATTTTGGGTGTTGCTGGCGCAGATGTTTCTCGCACCGCGTTTGGGGTCGCGAGCGCCGCGCCAAGAACTCCCCTACAGCGCCTTCCTCCAGAAGGCGGCCAACAGTGAAATCGCTGAGGTGCAGGTCTCTGGGCGAGTACGCCAAGTCGTTCCGGCACGACAAGTCCGGGATCGTAGTCTCCTGGAGCGTCATCGGTGACACTATTCAGATCGGCCTTCAAGCAGAGAGTGACGGATGGGTCGGCTCGGCTTCCTCGCCCAGAAGACGAAGGGCAAGTTCGCCGCCGACCAGTACATCTTCACCAGCGATGACGGCAAGCCGGTGGCCCACGATCTCTATCAGGCGTCAGCGGCCGGGCGCCCGGTCTCCGATGAAGAGGCGGGTGGAAAGAACTCCATCCTTGCAGTTGCCGTGGTTCGCGACGGCAAGAGCTGGACCGTCGAGTTTACGCGCAAGCTCAAGACGGGCGAGAAGACGGATATGGAAATCACCCCGGGGAAGAAGTTCGTACTCCTGCTGGCGGTGGGACCCGCACAGATCTGGAACGTGCCGCACAAACGGACCGCGCGCTGGGAGGTGGAGGGGTTTGCCTTCTAACTGCCGCGTCGGCCCTCGGCGGTGAGCCAGCGGTGTATGTGTTTCTTATCCCGCTGCTGCTCGGGTTCGCCCTGGGAGGTGCCAGCGCGTTTACCGCAGCCTTCTCCCGGCGATGGGGCGAGCGGCGCGGCCAGATGGCGACGATGATCTTGCGGAACGCGCTGGGGATCCCCTTGTGGATCTTCGGGTACATCCTGGGCTGGCGGGCCCCGGCGCGGTTTCTCTTCATCCCAGGCGGGGCGGTGCCGGTGCTGGGGTGGTTGCTCATCGCCGTCGGCGCGGTCCCCGTAATCTGGGGCCACCTGCAGTTGGGCCTGCGCACGCACATGCCGTCGATGCGCGACACGCTGGTGCGCACCGGATTGTACGCGCGCGTGCGCCATCCTATCTACGGCGGCGGGGTGGTGATCTTTGGCGGACTGGTGCTGCTGCGTCCGACGGCGACGGTGCTCGTGGCCTCCGCCCTGGGGATCGGCTGGGCGCTCGTCCAGGCCCGGCTGGAAGAACTGGACCTGGTGCAGCGGCTGCCGGCGTACCGCGAGTACATGCGGCAGGTCCCCCGCCTCTTCCCGCGTCTGAGGCGACGGTGATGACCAGGTCGTTCCGCCTTGCACCTGAGGTGAGCGTGTGGGTCCTGTTGGCCGTCCTGGTGCTGGTCACGTGGGGATGGAGCGGGGCGGCGGCGGCCGGCGCGGCGGCGCCTCTCCCGTCCATCGACGGCCGCATCGCCGAAGGCGAGTACGCCAGCCACTATCAGGCGCGCGGCATCGGGATGGAACTGCACTGGACGATCGACGGCGACTTCATCTATCTGGGCCTGCGCGCGCCGGCCCGCGGGTGGCTCGCCATCGGCTGGGATCCCACGGGGCCGATCATGGAGGGCGAGGACATCCTCATCGGCTACATCCGGGGGAAGGAACTCTTCCTGCAGGACTACTTCGCCAACACCTCCGTGACCCACGCCAACGACGTGAGCCTCGGCGGGCGGGATGACGTCCTGGAGGCGTCGGGCACGGAGGACGCCACCGGCACAACCATCGAATTCCGCCGCCGGCTGGACACCGGGGACAGGTTCGACCGCCCCCTTGGGGCTGGGGCCCACACGGTGCAACTGGCCTACGCCCCGAACGATGACTTCGTGACCTACCACGGGGAGAAGCGGACGGTGGTGAAGATCGACTTCCTGGCCGGCGGCGCGGCGGAGACGGGGCTCTTCGCCCGGCCGCGCACGCTGGAGGCGGGGAAGAGCCCGTTCCTCTCCTGGCTGCTCACGGTGGCGACAGGGGTGATCCTTATCGCGGGCGTGACACTGGTCTTCCTGCTCTGGCCTCGGCGGGGCGGGGAACCGCCGCGCCGATAGAGACCGACGATGCCCGAAACCGGCCGCGTCGCCTGGCACGTGATCACGGCAGAGCTGCACACCGGCATGCTCACCCTCGCCTTCGCCAGCGCCGTCATCCACCTGCTCGGGGGCTGGATCACGGGCGGGAATGCGGTGTGGCGCGCGCTCGTCCGCCTGGCCGAGCCCACCGCGCTCCTGGCGGCCATCGCCGGCCTGCTCTCGCTGATCGCCAGCATCGTCACCGGGTTCCTGTACACCTGGCCGGTGGAGGTCCTGCTCACCTCCTCTGTCGTGTTGAATAAGATCGCGCTCACGGCTTTCGCCTTGACGTTCTGGGCCGCGTTCATCGTGATCCGCGTGGTCTATGGGCCCCAGCTGTGGGTGCGGGGGCGCGTGCGCTCTCTCTACGTCGCGCTGGCTGGCGGGGGTTTCTTCAGCCTGATGCTGGTGGGCTCAACGGGAGGACACCTGGCCGGGAAGCGCAGCATGCTGGACGCGGTGCTGCACTCCCTGGGCATCAACACGCATCTCCTCTTCACCTTCTCCCGGCCGGCCGTCTACGTCCTGGTGACGGCGGTGGCGTTACTGCTCCTGGCCGCGGTGGTCGCCCGGACGGCTAGCTCCGGGGCGCCCCGTCGGTCTCGAGGGAGTCTGGGAGTGGATCCGTGAGGCTCTCGGGCGGCGGGGTGACGTCACGCAGCCACGTGGTCTTCTGCTCGGCGGGGGTGCGGTGACGCTCCGGGATGAGATCGGGATAACCGACGTAGACCACCCCCGCGATCCGGCGGTCCGCCGCCAGGCCCAGGAGGACTCGCAGCGCGTCGTCGTGGATGAGGCCGCCAGTGCGCAGGTAGGCACCCAGGTCCAGGCTCGCCGCGACCAGCAGCATATTTTGCACGGCCATCATGGTAGCGGCGTAGTCGTCTTCCGTGAGCGTGGGATCGGGGGAGACGCGGGTCGTGACGACGATGACGACCGGGGTCTCCAGGACCTGCTCGAAGACTTTCTGCGCCGCCTTTTGAGCCTCGGGGGCCTGGGGGTTGGGGAAGAGCGTCAGGCGGAAATCGCGCCGGATCTCCGCGAATCGCGCCTTCGCCCCATCTTCCAGGACATAGAAGTGCCACGGCTCGGTGAGATGGTGGTTGGGAGCCCAGACCGCCGCTTCCAGCAGCATCTCAATGGCCGGCCGGTCCACCGGGTCTGCTTTAAACCTGGGAATGCTGCGGCGGCTCTTGATCAATTGCAGGATTTCCATCGGTTCCCCTCCCGCTGTTGTCGGGAACACCAGGCGCGACGTACCGGCAGCAGTATAATATCCGCACCTGATCTGACGCGGTTACTGGGAAGAGACATGCCGAACACGTCGACCCGGTTCCTTCTACGCCCGCATGACTTGGTGGCCGTGGAGGGGCAGACCTGGGTCACGGACTTCACTTCCCCAGTGATCACGGTGGTGGCTGTGCCGATGCTTACCCCTCGTGCGCGCATCCGGTTGCCCGCGGTTGGATATGATCTCGCGCTCCGGCCCACCGGGGAAGAGATGTACGTGGTCGAGGCTTCGAGCGACAGAAAACTGGGCCGCGTGAGTCTTGGAGGCCCTCCGCATCACGTAGCGGTGGACGGCGGGCGGGCCTATGTGGCTACGGGTCCGCCCGGCCTGGTCGTCATCGATACTGCCCGGCGACAGATCATCGCACGCGTGCGGGTCGGCCGGCATCCGCACGACGTGGTGAGCGCGCCGGGACGCTGACCGGGCTATCTTCGGGAAGCGCCGGCATCCGGCGCGATGAATTGCACATCGACGGGGAGGGAATCGAGGTGAACGTTGACCAGATGCATACCCGGGCCGCGGCGACGACGCGGGAGATCCTGCAGCGCCTTTTCGACGCGGATGCGTCCGTTCTGGCCGTCCGGTTGTGGGACGGAACCCGCTGGCCCGCTGACGGCCCCGCCGCGCCCGTCACCCTGACGCTCACCCACCCGGGCGCTCTCCGGCGGATGATGCAGTTTCCTCTGGACGTGGCGCTGGGCGAAGCGTTCATCCGGGGCGACTTCCAGGTCGAGGGCGACCTGGAGGCGGCCTTCGACATCGTCCGCCGGGTCGGCCGCCCCGGGCCGCGCGAGGTCCTGGCTCTCGGGCGCCTGGCGGCCCGCCTGCCGAAGACGCAGCCCCCCGATGCGGCGCCGCTACGGCCGGCCCGCCTGCAGGGCGCGAAGCACTCGCGGGAGCGCGACCGGCGAGCCATCTCCCACCACTACGATGTGGGCAACGACTTCTTCCAGCTCTGGCTCGACCGCCGAATGGTGTACTCCTGTGCGTACTTCTCAACGGGGACCGAGGACCTGGATACCGCCCAGGAAGCCAAACTGGACCTGATCTGCCGCAAGCTCCGGCTGCACGCTGGTGACCGCCTCCTGGACGTGGGCTGCGGGTGGGGCGGGTTGGTCATGTACGCGGCGGAGCGCTATGGTGTGACCGCGTTGGGAGTAACGCTCAGCCGGTCCCAGGCCGAGCTGGCCGCGCGGCGGATCGCCGAGGCGGGACTGACCGCACGCTGCCGCGTGGAGTTGAGGGACTACCGCGAGCTGGCCGGCGAGGAGTTCGACAAGGCGGCCAGCGTCGGGATGTTCGAGCATGTGGGCCGGGAGAAGCTTCCCGCCTATTTCGCGGCCGCCTTTTCTGCTTTGCGCCCGGGCGGCCTCTTCCTCAACCACGGCATCTCCACCGGCCGGCCGGGGGGCGAGTGGGCCGTCACGGGGCGGTCCTTCACCGACCGTTACGTCTTTCCGGATGGCGAACTGGTCTCTGTGAGTGAGGCGCTGCGCGCCGCCGAGGACGCCGGGTTCGAAGTGCGCGATGTGGAGAGCCTGCGGGAGCACTACGCCCTGACCCTGCGCCACTGGGTCCGGCGCCTGGAGGCCCGCCGGGCCGAAGCCGTGACCGCGGTGGGCGAGGGGATCGTGCGGACCTGGCGGCTCTTCATGGCCGCCTCCGCCTACGGCTTCGCCTCCGGCCACCTGTCCGTCTACCAGGCGCTGCTGGTCAAGCCGGACGAGCGAGGGCGGAGCGGCCTGCCGCTCACCCGGACGGACATCTACGCATAAGGAAACCTTGAGGCCTTCTCTTAACGACTGTGCAGGTCACCGCTACCCACGATGATCGCCGACGCTACGCGGCAGAGTCCCTCGGTTCATCCCGCGGGTGCGTCGGACAGGAATGCTAGTGCGGGCGGGACGATTCATCGCCCGGGCCCGATGCCGGAAGGTGAGGTGCAACCGGGGACGTCGCCGTGAGTCTCGTGGAGAGCTATCTGCTGTTGAACGGCTACTTCACCGTCACGGAGTTCCAGGTCCAGCGGCGAGACCCCGGTATTCACGTAGTCCCGTACGCTGAGCTATGATGTAGCGCCCTAACTTCACAGCTTTTTCATCACGGCTCCACGGCCAGTTCACCGCCCTCCGTTACGCTTGACCCAGATCCTTTGAAAGGGAGCGTGAGGGACATGATGGGTGGGTTCGGCTTCGGTGGGTTTGGGATGATTCTCTGGATCGTCGTCCTGGGGCTCGTGGTCTGGGCGGTCGTCAGCGCGGCGACGCGCCGCGAATCGCGTGAGGCCACGGACTCGGCACGGGCGGTCCTGGACGGGCGGCTCGCCCGCGGGGAACTGACCATCGAGGAGTACGAGAAGCTGCGCGCCACGTTGCGCGCCTGATCCCGTGACGCTGGGGGATGCCGGGGCGGCCTACCGCGTTTCGGGAGTCCCCCCCGCCGGATCTTCTCTCCGCGGAACAGCGCGATGATCCAGCCGATTATCGCGACGGTCAACAGCCCATACGCCGCCCCCACGAGCGGTGAGGTGTTGGCCAGCACCTGTCGGCCGGCATAGATTTGCAGGGCAACGACCGCAAAGAGTACGCCGGCGATGACACCGGCGGCGCGGGTCCAGATCGCCAGGACAGGCAGCAGCAGTACGCGACGAGCGACCCAGGCGAGAGATGGCCCGCGCCACCTTGGTAATGAGGGTATCTTCAGAACCTCACGACGGGCGTCGCCGCTCCAGGATTGAATAGATCTCACGGCGATGGCGGATAGCCCACACCGTCACCGTATGCCCTTCGATCTCGTAACAGACGCGATAGTCACCGACCCGGATCTTCCAAAGGCTGATCAGTGAGCGCCGGAGCCGTTCACCGTATCTGGTCGGCTCGGTCATCAGACGGGCCTCGACAGCTCGGATGATGCGCGCACGCAGATTCCGGGGCACGCGGGGGAGATCATCGGCGGCGACTTCTGGCCGGTACACTACCGCGTAGCGGCCAGACACCGGCTACGCGATCCTGAAGCGTCGCTTCACTTCCGCGTGGGGGATCGAGCGCGCCGGGTTCTTCCGCCGCTGCTTAACGACCTCTTCCAGGGCCGCATCCTCGAGCAGCTCTAGCGCCTCGCGCACGAGATCGCGGACTTTCTGGGAGAGGGAGACACCGTCCTGGGTCGCCAATCGTTTGACCGTCTCGTAAACAGGCGGTTCCAATACTGTGTTAATCCTGGGATGCGTAGAAGGCATTCATCGACGCCTCCAGGGGCAGTGTAACACAAATGTTCAACCACAGACAAGGCCGGCCGTCTAGAACGGGCCTCACGCTGGCCATCCGGCTTGTGCCAAGATTGCTGGGCACCTCAAGGGTAATGCGTCAGGAGGTCGGCCAGCGCCGGCTCAGCCAGGGCCTCCGGCGCCTGCAGCCACAGGACGTTCCTGCCGCTTTGATAGTAGATGTGCCGCGCGCCGAGCCCCGTGGTGGAGAAGACCGTCCGGCCGTGGATCTCGCGCGCCTGCGGCGCGGCGAAGACGTCCGTTCCCGTGGCCATGCGCCGGTTCATCCGCCACAGCAGGGCGGTGGCCCCGAGCGCGCGGCGGGAGGTGGTGACCCAGAGGACCATGTCCTGGCCGTAATGCGCGACCACGGCGTCGGCGGCGTCGATGCGCCGGCGGTGCAGCCGGGCGACCTCCTGCAGGGCCGCCGGACCCTGCATCGACACCGTCAGCGGCACGCCGGCCAGCAGCGCCGGGGGACGCAGGTCGCCGGCGGTGGAGTGCCCTGTGGTCGGGGTGCCGGTGTTGGCCAGGAACGCGGCCGCGATCACCGCCAGGACTATCACGATGCCCAGGCCAGTGACCATCCGGCCGACGCCGGCGCTCTTCCCCCGGCGAGCCTCGCGGACGGCGGGAGCCTGCTCCATCCTGGCCTATACCTTCATTTGGGAGTGCCCTGTCGTGTCCGCGCTCGGTTCACCGCCAGGGCCTGAATTGCCGGTGCTTGAGTTGTCCGTCAGTTCTCGCAACCGGCTCATGTACCGGGCTCGTTGCCGCCGGTGGGTGGCATCGGGGATCCCGCCCGCGTCGTGGAGGTCATCCAGCGCGGCAACCGCTCTGATCAGATTCTCTCGCGTCGCGGGAGTGCGCCCTGCCGTGCGCCCGCGGCGCCCCAGCAGCGGGGAGGCCAGGGCGGCGAGGAGCAGGCCGGCGAAGGCGGCCACCAGCAGGCGGCGATTCACCCGCTCGCCCACCGGCAGGCCGGAGAGGTCCAGGGTGATCGGGGTGCCGCGCGCCAGCGCCTGTCCCGAGAAGCGGGTGTAGGTGCCCTGTTCCGTGGTCACCGGAGCCTGGCGGACCAGCGACGCCACCGTCAACTGGGCGGCCGGCCCGCCGAAGACCTCGACGACATCGGCGGGGAAGTCCAGGGTGCGCACAACCGTCGCGCGGTCGCGGACGATCGGCATCGTGTAGCTGAAACCGACCTCCCGCGTGCCCGGTTTGACGTCCATGGTGTCCACGAACCCGCCTGGCGCGGTGAAGACGCAGCACTCCATCAGCCCATCCATGTAGGACAGGTTGGCCGCGCCTTCGGGGAGGCGAAACGATAGAGTCTCCCGCCGGCCGTCTTCTCGTACCTTGGCCCCGACGTATGTCCGGTCCGTGGGATTGGCGAAGACGAGCAGTTCCGTGATCCGGACCACACCCTGCCCGGGCTCCACGATCAAGTGCTGAACGTTCACCCGGAGGACGGAGAGATCCGTCGTCGGCTCATAGACCCCCATCGTTATCTGCCGGGCTGTCTCACCCGCCTTGAAGGTGATCGGCCGGCTGTCGTAGTCACCGCCCTTGTACTTTACGTTGACGACGTACGTCCGGGCGGGGTCCGGGGCGACGGTGAAGGCAAATGCCCCACGGGCATCGGTGGTCGCCGTCTGCTTGTCAGCCTCGGCGTTGTTGACATAGGCCGTCAGCGTGACCTCCTGCCCCGCGACCGCGCGGGCGCTCCCCCCGGTCAGATTCTGGACTGTTCCGCGGATCGTGGCCTGGGGCGCGGGCGCGGCGAGGGCCGCCGCAACCGGGAGCAGGAGGACCACGGCCAGGAAGGTGCCGGCAACCGCGCGGTTCACCGCGCCACCTCCACGCCCGCCGGCGTGCCGCAGGCGGGACAGAAGTGGGCCTGCCGCGACAGGGCCTCCCCGCAGGCCGCGCAGCGCCGCTGGCCGCGCGCGGCGGCGATCTCCGCTTCGAGGAGCGCATCCAGATCTTGCGCGCGATTCTGCTTGCCGCTGTCGGCTGCGGCCACCGGGCCCATCCCGCTCTCGGCCTGGGTAATGGCCTCCACCGCTCTCGTCTCGTAACGGGCGCGCAGGACGGCGTGATCCTCCGGCGAGATCTTGCCCGTGGCGTAGTCAAACTCCAGCTCGCGGAGCGCCGCCAGGGCCATCTCTTTCTCCCGCCCACGGTCCGGGGGCGGGTCGGGGATTCCCGCGCCTCCGTCGGCGCGGCGCAGCAGCGGCCAGAGGATCAACGCCCCGGTGGCCGCAAGAACCAGAATCATGGCAGCCAGTTCCATCAGCGCGCCTCACCCATCGAATTTCCTCAGTTCCTCTTCCAGCACCCGGCGCTGCTCCGGGCTGAGCGCCGACGCCGACGCGGGCAACTGCGGGGACGGACGCCGCGTCCAGGCCGAGGCCAGCAGCAGGATTACGACCGCGCCGGTTAGCAGCGCCGCATACGGACCCCACCAGGCCAGCAGGTTCAGCCCGCGCCGGGGCGGGGCCGCCAGCACCTGCTCGCCGTACTGTCCCACCAGTGCCGCGGTGATCTGCGGAGGGGTCTGGCCGCCTTCGACCAGCCTGCGGATCTCCCCCAGCACGCGGTCGCGGGGCCCGCAGACCGCGTGGGTGCACGAGGCCAGGGTCAACCCGCACCCACACTGGCACATGTACTGCGTGGCCAGCCGGTCGACCGCGGCCGCCACTGTGGCCGCCTCCGCCGCGTGCGCATGCGCCGGGGTCAGCACGATGCTGAGCGCGGCCACAGCCGCGACGGCGGCAACAGCCGCAAAGGAGACGCCCAGCCCGACGCGCCTCATCCCTCCGCTCCCACCAGGTAGCGGGCCCGGGCGCGCAGCGCCTCGCGGCGGTCCGGCCAGAAGGCGACGATCGCGCCCAGCGACAACAGTACGCCGCCGACCCACATCCACATCATCAGGGGGTTGACGATGACCTTGAAGTTAGCCGTCCCGTCGGCCCCGACGCCGGCCAGGATGACGTAGAGGTCCTCCAGCATCGTGGAGCGGATGGCCACTTCGGTCATCGGCTGTTCCTCGTGCCCGCGGTGGATGTTGCGCTGCGGGTTCAATACCGCGATCGGGTCGCCGCCGTTCATGACGGTCAGCGTCGCCGCGGTAACCATCGCGCTCCGCGTCGGGTACCGGCTGATGCCTTCGTAGCGGAGGGTGTACTGGTTGATGCCCACCGTCTGTCCGGGGCGCAGGACGGCTTCCTGCTTGGAGGAGAACGCGCTCCCGGCCATCCCGGCGAAGAGCAGGACCATCCCCAGGTGGACGATGTACCCGCCGTAGCGCCGCCGGTTCCGCAGCACGAGTTGCCCCAGGGCCAGCGGGTAGGGCTCGCCGTGGCCGCGCCGGACCATCGCGCCGCGGTGGAAGTCCAGCAGGATGGTCGCCGTCACGAAGGCCGAGAGGGCGAACGCGGTCACCGCCACCGGGTGGCTCATCCCGGCGACGATGAGGACGATCGCCGTGAGCAGCCCCAGGGCGGCGGGAAAGAGGAAGTTCCGGGAGAGATTGGCGAGCGACGCCTTCCTCCAGGCCAGCAGCGGACAGAGCCCCATCACCAGTAGGAGCGCCAGCCCGATAGGCACGTTCACCTGGTTGAAGAAGGGCGCCCCTACGCTGATCTTCACCCCGCGCACCGCCTCCGAAATCATGGGGAAGATCGTCCCCAGAAAGACGGAGAAGGCCGCGCCCACCAGGATCAGGTTGTTGAACAGGAAGCTGGACTCGCGCGAGACGAGCGAATCCAGGTCCCCGGCCGACTGCAGCCAGGGGAGCCGCAGCGCCAGCAGCGTGAAGGCGACGATCAGGGTCAGGGCGATGAAGGCGAAGAAGAGCGGCCCCATGGAACTGAGGGCGAAGGAGTGCACCGAAGAAAGCACCCCGCTGCGCGTCAGGAACGTGCCGAAGATGGCCAGGCCGAAGGTGAGGATGATGAGCACCAGATTCCACACCTTCAGCATGTCGCGTTTTTCCTGGATCATCACCGAGTGCAGAAAGGCCGTACCCGTCAGCCACGGGAGCAGGCTGGCGTTCTCCACGGGATCCCAGGCCCAGTAGCCGCCCCAGCCCAGCTCGACGTAGGCCCACTGCATCCCGAAGAGGATGCCCAGCGAGAGGAAGAACCAGGAGACCAGCGTCCAGCGCCGCGTCGCCCGGATCCACTCGTCGTCGAGGCGCTTCGTGGCCATGGCGGCGATGGCGAAGGCGAAGGGCAGCGTGAACCCGACGTAGCCCAGGTATTGCGTCGGCGGGTGGAAGAACATCCCGGGGTTCTGCAGGAGCGGATTCAACCCCTGACCGTCGGGCGGCACGAACGGCAGCCGCGCGAACGGGTTGCTGACTGCGGCCAGCAGGAGGGTGAAGAAGGCGGAGGTGCCCATCACCGTGGCGATGACGTACGGCATCAGCTCGCGGTAGTGGGCCTGCCGCCAGACCGCCAGCGTCCCGAACCCGGCGAGCAACCAGGCCCAGAAAAGCAGGCTTCCCGCCTGCCCCGCCCACCACACGGAGACGGTGTACCAGAACCCCAGATCGCGGCTGCTGTACGAGGCGATGTAGGCGTTCCCGAAGTCCCGGGTCAGCGCCTGATAGAGCAGCAGCCCGGAGGCGACGGAGAGCAGGAGGAAGAGCGCGTAAACGGCGTTGCGGCTGCTCGCCGCCAACTCGGCCCGCCGCAACCCCGCGCCCAGCAGCGCCGCCACCAGACCGTAGGCGGAGACCAGCACCGCCAGCGCGATGGTGAGGTTCCCCAGTTCACTCATCGACATGCCCCCATCTAGACGCCCCCCGGCTTGGCTTCGAACTTGGACGGGCACTTGGCGAACAGACGGACGGCGGTGAAGGTCGTCCCATCGTAGGTGCCTTCCACCACCGCCTCCGCGCCGGGCTTAAACGTGTCGGGGACCACGCCCTGGTAGACCACAGGGATCTGCCGCGAGCCGTCGCTCACGGTGAAGGCCAGCCGCCCGCTGACCTGATCCCAGTCGACGCCGGGCAGGACCTTTCCGTTCAGCCGGACGGACGCCCCGACCACCGCCGGCCCGCGGTCGAGGAGTTCGCCGACGGTCAGGTAATAGGCCATGCTGCTGCGGGCTCCGGAGTAGGCCAGGTAGGCGCCGGCCGCCACGAAGAGCACGATGGCGACGGCGAACTTCTTCTTGGCCCGGCTCATGGTCTTCGCGCCTGCCGTAGCGCGTCGACCTCGGCCTCCAGGGCCCGGCCGATGCGGTGCAAGCGCAGCACGTAGAGGAACAGCCCGGCCCAGACGATGGCAAACCCGATGAACATGGCCAGAAGCGGCGTCATCACGAGACCTCCTGGGCCCCAGCCGTCCAGCGCGCGGCGGGACGCCGGGACTCGTCGTGCTTCAGTTCCGCCAGCGCATCCGCGGCCGCCATCTGCCGGCGGCGCACAGAGAAGAGCGCGACGTAGAACACGGTAAAGGCGGCGACATTGACGAGCAGGGCCTGCAGCATCGCCGGGTGCAGGCCGGAGCCGAAGCCCTCCGGCCGGATGACCACCGGCAGCGGGTGCAGCGAGCGCCACCACACCACGGAGAGGTGAATCAGGGGAATGTCCAGGAACCCGATCACGCCCAGCACCGCGGCAAAGCGCGCGGCCTGCGAGCCGGTGCCCCCATAGGCGCGGACCATCAGCGAGACCACATAGATCAGCCAGAGCATGAACGTGGTGGTCAGCCGCGGGTCCCAGGTCCACCAGGTTCCCCAGGCGTAGCGCCCCCACACCGAGCCGCTCAGGATGGCCAGCGTGGTGAAGACCACGCCTACCTCGGTGCTGGCGTGCGCCGCCAGGTCGAACGCGCGGCGGCGTGTGAACAGATACCCTAGGCTCGCCCCGAAGACCACGGCGAACGCCAGGAAGCCGATCCACGCCGCGGGAACGTGAACGTAGAAGATCCGCTGGGCGTTCCCCATCGTCACTTCTTCGGGGGCGTAGAGCAGGGCCATGAACTGCCCGATCACGATCAGCACTAGTCCCAGCCAGATGAACGCGACCGACCGATCCGGCCCCGCCCTGGCCACCACCACCCGCTTCTCCGCCGTCACGGCCATCACTCACTCCTCCAGGAGAAAGTCAAACAGGAGATAGCCGAGCACCACGAACATCAGGTCGAAGATCGCCAGGATGCGCAGGCCCGGCAGGACGTCCAGCAGCGTCCGGCCGGCCAGGATCCCCATCGTCGCCTTCACCCCACTGATCAGGACCGGCGAGGCGATGGGAAAGAGCAGCACCGGCAGCAGCACCTCGCGGATGCGTGTGTTCACGGAGATCGCCGAGAAGATCGTCCCCACCGCCACGAGCCCCACGCTCCCCAGCAGCAGGACGAGCGCCAGCGGCAGCAGATAGGGCAGGAGGGCGACCCCCGAGATCACCGCCATCGCCGGGAGGATCAACGCCTCCACCACCAGCAGGAAGAGCAGATTGGCCGCCGCCTTGCCCAGGTAGATCAGGCTGCGGTCGCTCGGGAAGAGGCGCAGCGCCTCCAGGCACTGCTGGTCCCGCTCCAGCACGAAGGAGCGCGAGAGCCCGAGCGTCGCGGCGAAGGTCAGCGTCACCCAGAGCATCCCCGGCAGCAGCGCCAGGGCCTGCGCCGGCGAAGGGGAGAAGGCGAAGTTGAAGATGACCGCAGCGAGGAGCGCAAAGACCCCCATGGCGGTCAGGATCTCCTTGGTCCGGAGTTCCAGCGTCAGGTCCTTCCAGACCAGCAGGCCGACCGTGCTCAATGCACCCATGCGCTGCTCCGGACGAACTCCGCGTAGAGCTGCCCCACGGCGTGCTGATCTTCCAGCCCGTCGCGGCTTTCGTAGGCCACCGCCCCGTCCACCAGGATGACGATGCGGTCGGCCAGGGCCAGGCCCTGCTCGATGCTGTGGGTGGTCAGCACGATCGTGCGCTCCCCACGCAGGTCCGCCAGCAGGTCCGTGAAGAGGCCCGCGGCTTGCCGGTCGAGCCCGGTGTACGGTTCGTCCAACAGCAGGAGCGGCGGATTGTGCACCAGGGCGCGGGCGATGGTCAGCCGCTGCAACATGCCGCGGCTGAAGGTGCGCACCAGGTCGTAACGGCGCGCGCCCAGTCCGACCGTCTCGATCAGTTCGCCGGCACGTCCGGCGGCATCCGGCAGGCCGTACATCCGCGCCGCGAAGAGGAGGTTCTCCGCCGCGGTGAGCCCGCCATAGAGATAGCTGTGGTGGGAGACGACGCCGATCAACCGCCGCAAGTCGTCGTCGCGTTGGGGGTCGCGGCCGAAGAGGCGCAACCGGCCGCTGCTGGGACGCATCAAGGTGGCCAGGATCTTGATGAGGGTAGTCTTGCCGGCGCCGTTGGGTCCGAAGATGACCAGAGATTCCCCGGCCGGAACCTCCAGGGTGACCCGCCGCAAAGCCTGCACGGCGCCGAACGCCTTCTCCAGATTTCCGGCCTCGACCGCGTGCACCGGCTCACCGTGAATGCGCTGCGCGTTCTGCAGGGCCAGTCTAGGGAGCACCCGGAAACGCCGGTATCAGGCCCGTGCCTGATTCTGGAGGGCTTAACAAAAGCTTAACATTCACCTAAAGGCAGCTTAACCACGAGGAGAGCAGCGGGAACGTAGACTCGCCCCGGACCGCACACCGCTCACGCGGCCACGACTTTGCTGCATCGCGGCGAAGCATGCTGGCGAAACGCCGGGGTCGGGAATCCTCTGCTCAGCCCTCTCAAGCTGATGGAGAAACTGGAGAGCACGTTGGCCTTCGGCCGGTGGCCGCACCCCAAGTGAGAGGCCCCGCCCTCGCGGCCCTGCTGGGGGTCCTCATCCTCCTGGCGCTGGCGCCGCGGTTCGGTTCGCGCCTGTTGAGCGAGCGCCCGGTGACCGAGATCGGGCACGCGCACGCCCTGGCCGTCGATCCGGTGAATCGGACCGTCCTCTGGATCGGCGGGCACAACGGACTCGTCAGGGTCACGGCCGGCAGAGCCTGGCGGCAGATCGGCCGTCAGGGATACGACATGATGGGGTTCGTGATGTCTCCTGCCGGGCGGGGGACGATGCTCACGAGCGGCCATCCCGGTCCCCGCGACCGCAGGCCCGAACCTCTGGGCGTGGAGATCAGCCGGAACCGCGGCCGAACCTGGCGTCCGCTCGCGCTGGCCGGGCAGGCCGACTTCCACGCCATGGCCGTGAGCACGGCCAACCCGCAAGTCCTCTATGCGTGGAACGTCTTTGGCCGCGAGGGGCTCTACCGGAGCCGCGACGGCGGTCGAAGTTGGACGTCGTTGGGAGACCGAGGGCCGCAGCGAATCTTCGCCCTCGCCGCCCATCCGGAGCGACCCGAGGTCGTCCTCGCAGGCACCGCCGGCGGCCTCCTGATCAGCGAGGACGCGGGAGAGACCTGGGCGACGCTCGCGAGTTCGCTGCGGAAGGGCTCGATTACCGCGGTGGCCACCCACCCCCGAGACCCGCGCATCATCTACGCCTATGGGATGGAACCCGGAGTCGGCCTCGTCAGGAGCCAGGACGGGGGCCGGACCTGGACCAGCCAGGGGTTCTTTCTCGGCGAGCGGGACGCGGTGGAGGCGCTGGCAATTGACGCGGAGGACGCCGGTATCGTCTACCTCGCCACCTTCATCGGCGACCTCTACCGCTCCGCCGACGGGGGCAAGAGCCGGGAACAGTGGACGTCCCGGGGTAAGGTCCTCTTGAGGAACCCCTGAAACCGCGATTCCACTGCTGCGCCCCGGCGGTCCGCTATTCTGAGGTCATGATGGGATTCTTACAGCCATTCCCAGGCCGCGCGCCGATGCAGGCAACATGAGCGTGCCCAACTTGCGGGCTCCGTCGGGTGAGCCTGCGGGGGCCGACACGAGTCGACAGAACCGGGCAACGGCGCTCACCCGGGCGCGCTACGATCGCATCGCCCGCCTCTACGACGCGATGGAGGCGCCAGCGGAACGCCGCTACGGCCGGTGGCGCCGGACGGCTCTGGTCCCTGGTGGAGGGGCCACGCGTGCTCGAGGTGGGGGTGGGCACCGGAAAGAACATGCCCTACTACCCCGCGGGCATCCGGGTAACCGCCGTGGACCTGAGCGGACAGATGCTCAGTCGCGCCCGTCGGCGGGCCCCGCACTTGCGCCTGCCAGTGCCACTGGTGCAGACCGACGTCCAGGCGCTGGCCTTTCCGGACGCGGCCTTCGACACTGCCGTCGCCACCTTCGTCTTCTGCTCTGTGCCCGATCCCGTCCGCGGGCTGCGCGAGGTCGCCCGCGTCGTCCGGCTGGGCGGCCTGGTGGTGTTGCTGGAACACGTCCGAGCGGAGGGCCCAATCCTGGGCCGACTGATGGACCTGCTCGACCCGCTGATTGTCCGGCTCATGGTCCGCACATCAACCGGCGCACCGTGGACAATGTTCGCCGGGCCGGGTTGCGCATCGAGCAGGTTGAAGACCTGGGTCTGCGCGGGATCTTCAAGCTCATCGTGGCCAGGAACCCTTAAGGATGCCGGGACGCTGTCGAGCCTCAAGGAGATTCCATCCCGGTTGCTGGCCGATGTCTTCGTCTTCACGAACGGCGTGAAGGGCGAGGGACCGTTTGGGTTCCAGCCGGAGGTCGTTGATGCCGCCCCCGGAGATCCTCGCTACACTCCGCTGCGCCGGGTGAACCTGGTGACATGGAAGGATGGCGTGCGGGCCCGCGTGCTGCGCTCGGTCGAAGAGGTACAGAGGGGCCGGGCCAGGAGCGAGGTGACGGTGGCGCATCCGGGCGTCGTAGTAAACATGCCTTTCCTGACCTGGTCCGGCGGACAGCGCTAACGGCAGCCTTCCTGAGCCCGTTTGCCTACAAGAGATATAGTGGAGCGCTCACCAGACGGTGGTTCACGGGATCCGCCGCCAGTCCGAACGACTCCAGGGTCACCGCACCCAAGCGTGCTTCCGTCCCGTCGTCGCCCACCACGCAGACGCTGGGCCGGACGCGGCCGTCGAGTCGCACCGTCACGATGGCGAGGTCTCGGAGCACGCGGCGGCCGTCAGCGAGCACGAACTCGGCCTGCTCCCGGGGGCTGATGCCGAGCTGTGCAATCAACGGCCGCGGGAACATGCTATACGTGGCCCCCGTGTCGACAATGGCTTCCACCTGAGCGAACGGCCCGGCCTCAGTCGCCGCAATTTCCACAGGATGTCTGAAGGTGCCCACCGATCCAACCTCTCCGTACCATCATATGATATCGACCGGGTTCCAGGAGATTTCAGCATGCAACTTCGTCGTCGATGGACGCGTCCCGCAGCAGCTTGCTCTGGCGCTCAAAGGCCTGCCGGGGACTCCGCGGCTCCTTCATCAGGCTGATCTCCTGGGCGAGGAGGCGGGTAAGGTGCAGCGTGTGGATCTCCTTCTTGCGACTCTGGCGCACATACAGCGGGTGATCCTTTTGATGCAGATGATGGGGCCTTCGTGAAACCCCTCCTGGCCATCGGGCCCGAAATGATCGAGACAGCAGGTCACGCCGGCCTCGCCAATTCGAACCCGCTGGACGACGGCATCGGGGGTGAGCCTGCGCACGCGCGGCTTGTGCTTTCGGGGCTGGGGAGGAGGAGGGGCCGTACTCGCGGAGTCCTTCCAGATCCATGCCCGCGCCGTCGTCCGAGACACGCACCTCCTCGTCCGTAAGCATGACGTGCACTTCGGTGGCATCGGCCTCATAAGCGTTGTTCAAGGTCGAGGTCTCCATGGTGTCAGTCCCCCTCGAGCCCTGGGGGAGGACCGACGTCCGCGCCGGTGGCAGCCGCGGCCGCGCGCCAGTCCACAGCCTGAGCGACACCGACAGGATCTCCTCGTCGCGCTTCAGCGTGAGCGTTACCCGGCCGCCCGCCTCGTATCTGGGCACCAGGGGATAGAGCGGGGCGAACGACAGGGGACTGGGAGGAACCGGTTCTCCGTCCACCGCCAGGATCTGGTCTCCCACCCGGATCCCCGCCGCCTCCGCCCAGGGCCGCACGTGGGTGACCACCGGCGCGTTGCTCGCACCGGCCGTGCCGGCCACGTCCGCAGGCCGAAGAACGGGAAGCGCTGGGCATCGTAGCGGCCTTCCAGCCAGCGCTGGAGGTCGACGAAGAGGGCGGCGTACCCGGCCGAGTTGTCCTCCAGGTCCGCGTCCCACTTCCGGTCGTCCGGCCCCCGCCGCACCGTGATACGCAGCCGGGTTCCTTCCCGGGCCTCGGTCAGGTCCCACATGAAGGCGCGGCCCGTGTAGAGGCCGCGCGTCACCAACCGCCGCGGCGGATCGAGCGCCACGTATTCAAAGGCCATGTACCCGAGACTCGTGCTGCGGATCCAGTACCGCGCACCGGGTTGTGGAGCAGGTGGCCAGCCGCCAGTCACGGCGAACCAGTGCACGAGCGCTTCCCCGTCGGCGATGGCCTTCCAGACGACTGCGAGAGCGAACGACAGGATCGCTTCGGCGCCGCACTCCTCTGAAGATGAAAATTGCATGGGTTCCACTGGCCACACCTCCGAGTTAGATTAGCGCCTCGTTGGAGATCTCATGGGCGAGACTGGAAGACAAGTGGTAGATGTGTGTTACACGTCGGAGGTCGTCTCCCTGCGGCGCGGGACGCCCATCCTGCTCCTTTAACCGAAATTTAATCGCTGTTTTACGTCCGCTTAAAGAACGCTGAGCATACCCGGCCTATCCTGAGGCCAGCGCCCGGCAGGGACGAGTTCATCTCAAGAGGCAGGTGGGTATGGTGTTCGAAGGCACACCCGGCATCCTCGAGGCGGTTGGCAACCTGGCGACAAGCCAGGTGCGGATCTCGACAGAAGTGACCGCTCCCCCGCTCTCCGACGAAGAGCGCGAGTACCGGTTGCTGATGCGCAAGTGGTGGTTCGGCGCCGTCGTCGGGGTCTTCACCATGATCTTCTCCTATCCCTGGCTCCTTCCGTACCTGCGGGACATCCTGCCGCGGGGCAGCGAGCAATTGCGGTACCTGTGGATGTTCATGGGGGCGCTTAGCCTGGCGGTGCTCGCTTACAGCGGCAGCCAGTTCTTCACCGGCATGTGGGCCAGCCTGCGCCGCCGGCAGGCGAACATGCACACCCTGATCGCCTTCGGCACGGGCGTGGCCTGGATCTACTCCACCATCGCGGTGCTCTTCCCGCAGATTTTCCCCGAGGCCGCGATGACAGAAGTCTACTACGACGTCACCGTGGTGGTGACGGCGCTGGTGGTGCTGGGCCTGGCCATGGAGATCAAGGCCAAGGGTCGCACCAGCGACGCCATCAAGAAGCTGATCGGGTTGCAGGCCAAGACGGCCCGCGTGCTGCGCGACGGGCAGGAGGTGGCCATCCCGGTCGAGGAGGTCGTGGCCGGCGACATCGTCATCGTGCGGCCCGGCGAGAAGATCCCTGTGGATGGCGTCGTCGTCAGCGGCAGTTCGGCTGTGGACGAGTCGATGATCACCGGGGAGTCGATTCCCGTGGAGAAACGCGAAGGCGACGAGGTGATCGGCACGACGATCAACAAGACCGGGGCGTTCCGCTTCCGCGCCACCAAGGTCGGCAAGGACACTGCCCTGGCCAGCATCATCCGCATGGTCCAGGACGCCCAGGCGACCAAGGTGCCGATCCAGCGGATCGTGGACGTGGTCAGCGGCTACTTTACCCCCGCGGTGATCATTCTGGCCATCGCCGGATTCGTCGTCTGGTACCTCTTTGGGCCGGCCCCGGCGCTCACGTACGCGCTAGTGGTAGCCGTGACCACCCTGATCATCGCCTGCCCCTGCGCCCTGGGGATGGCCACGCCGATGTCGCTGACCACCGGCATCGGGCTGGGCGCGCAGAACGGCGTCCTCATCCGCGGCGGTGAATCACTGCAGCGGGCGAAGGAACTGCGGACGATCGTGCTCGACAAGACCGGGACGATCACCCACGGAAAGCCGGCGCTCACCGACGTCCTGGTGGTCAACGGCTTCGCGGAGGATGAAGCGCTGCGCCCGGCGGCGGCCGTGGAGAAGGCCTCCGAGCACCCGCTGGCCCAGGCGATCGTCGAAGGGGCGCAGCAGCGCGGGCTCACGCTGAGCGAGGCCCTCGACTTCCAGGCGATCCCGGGGCACGGTGTCGTCGGCACGGTGGACGGGCGCACTGTGTTGCTCGGCAACCTGAAGCTGATGCGTGAGCGCGGGATCGACGTGGCCGCGCTGGAAGGCGAAGCCCGCCGCCTGGCCGACGAGGGCAAGACGCCCATGTACCTGGCCATCGACGGCATCGCCGCGGGGATCGTCGCCGTCGCCGACACGGTCAAGCCCGATTCAGCCCAGGCGATCGCCGCCCTGAAGAAGATGGGCATCGAGGTCGTGATGATCACCGGCGACAACGAGCGCACCGCCCGGACCATCGCCCGGCAGGTCGGCGTCGATCGGGTCCTGGCGGAAGTGTTGCCTCAGGACAAGGCCCACGAGGTCCAGAAGCTGCAACTGGAGGGCAAGGTCGTGGGCATGGTCGGCGACGGGATCAACGACGCGCCGGCCCTGGCCCAATCCGACGTGGGCTTCGCCATTGGCACCGGCACCGACGTGGCCATCGAGGCCAGCGACATCACCCTGATCAAGGGCAGTCTGCGCGGCGTGGTCACGGCCGTGCAGATCAGCCGCGCCACCATGCGCAACGTCTACAAAAACCTGGTGGGGGCCTTTATCTACAACACCATCGGCATC
>Ga0209172_10002190_pt1 | contig 36068 bp, 44 predicted proteins | sample LarsenN4metaG_FD_184113 | JGI IMG/M metagenome (GOLD analysis project Ga0209172, IMG submission 184113) | Hot spring sediment bacterial and archeal communities from British Columbia, Canada, to study Microbial Dark Matter (Phase II) - Larsen... ... | reverse complement strand
CTGATCGCCGTCGCCCGCAAGTTGCTCACCATCCTCAACGCCATCGTCAGGGATCAACAGCCATGGCGCGCCCCGCAAACCGCTTGACTCGCAAGACAGTCGCTGAAGACCCGCGCTCCTTTACTGCGACAACTTGTGCACGCTGTTCGCCGTCGCGATGCGCGCGCCGGCGTCGCTGACGAAGTCCGCACTCATGAACACCAGCGATTTCGTTTTGCGCGTGACGCCGACATTGATGCTGCCGGCGTCTGCGCGTTTCAGCATGTCGATGGTGACGGAGACGAGCGCGGTCTTTTGGCCCGCTTCCCGGTCGGCGGCGGCTTCGAGGGCGTTCAGCATGCGCGCGGCGATGGCGGAATCGGTCATTTCTTGCGCCCGATCGCCAGCATGATGCGCTCGTGCGCCTTTTCCAGCGGCGCCCATTCGCCGACGCTGGCCTTCTTGCCGGGCTCGAGATCCTTGTAGTGGGTGAAGAAGTGCTTGATCTGCGCCACGAGGAGCGGCGGCAGGTCTTCGTGCGTCTTCACGTCCTTGTAGAAGGGATTGAGCGCATCGACGGGGACGGCGAGGATTTTCTCGTCGACGCCTTTTTCGTCGTCCATCAACAATATGCCGACGGGGCGTGAGCGGATGAGGCAGCCGGGAACGACCGGCATCGGCGTGACGACGAGGATGTCCAAGGGATCGCCGTCTTCGCCGAGCGTGTTGGGGATGAAGCCGTAATTGCTCGGATAGAGCATGGACGTGTGCAGGAAGCGGTCGACGAAGAGGGCGCCCGACTTTTGGTCGAGCTCGTATTTAACGGGCAGGCCGCCTTGTGGGATTTCCACGAAGGCGTTGACCTCGTGCGGTGGGTTCGGGCCGGGACTGACGAAACGAATATCCATGATGATCAGCCATTTGGAAGGAAGTAGATGTCGTAGCCTTCGGCGGCGAATGCTTGAAGCGCGTCAATGTCGCGAAGATGCTGTTCGCCATCTTCAAGCGGCGCCAGTTCGGCGCGGAGTGCTGCAAAGTCGATTTCTGATGCCGTCACCTTATGCTGGTTGAAATCCCATGGATCGCGGATTCCCAAAGCGGCGGCGAATGCCACTCCAGCTCTAGTGCCTTCGACAATTCCGAAAAGTCTACGCACAACAGGTGTCCCAGCCTTCGTTCCTGCGTAGCGGTCCGGTGGGTACTCGTAGTGCTGGGTCAGTTCTTGCTTGAACGGGCCGATCACAATCAATTCCGCGCACATTACCATGGTTCACATCTTCTTTCGCAGCGGCGCCAGATCTGGAAACGCCGACTCGCGTTTCTGCGCCTTCGCGGCAAACGCCTCCATCATGTGCGGCGGGGCGAACATGCCGGCTTGCCAGGTGGCGATGTAGTCGAGGCCGTCGGCGATGGAATGGTCGCGGGCGTAGTTGATCATGCGCTTGGAGCCGGCGACGGCGACGGGGGCTTTTGTGGCGATCTCGGCGGCCAGCTCCATGACGTGTGCGAGCATTGCTTCTTGCGTGGGGAAGACGTCGTTGACGAGGCCGATCTCCTTGGCGCGTTGCGCCGGGAGGCGGCGGCCGGAATAGGCGAGTTCGCGCACCCAGCCTTCGGGGATGAGTTTGCAGAGGCGCGGGAAGGTCCCGACGTCGGCGGTCATGCCGATATTGATTTCGGCGATCTGGAAGAAGGCGTCCTCGGTGCAATAGCGGATGTCGCAGGCGCTGGTCATGTCGACGCCGGCGCCGATGCAGCCGCCCTGGATCGCGGCGATCACGGGCATGCGCACGTTGTCGAGGCAGGAGAAGCTGTCCTGCAGCGTGAGCACGAATTGGCGGAAGGCTTCGGCGCGCGCGTATTGGTCGCCGGCGCCGGCGCTCATGCCTTCGCCGTCGGTGAAGACGGAGATGTCCATGCCGGCGGTGAAGTGTTTGCCGGTGGAGGAGATGACGATGACGCGCGCCTTGGCGTTGTCGTTGATGTCGTTCACGATCGCTGGCAGCTCATTCCAGAAGGCACGCGGCATGGCGTTGAACGCCTTGGGGCGGTCCAGCACGATGTGGGCGATGTTGTTTTCGATGCTGATGTCGAAACAGGATGGCTGGGTCATGCGTGCCCTCCGCAAAGGCAATAGGGCAATAAGGCAATAGGGCAGCAGGGAGAAGGGCGCGCGCGTTCGCGCAGGGTAGCCACATACTGCCCTATTGCCCTATTGCCCTTCCGCCTAGCTCTTCGGCGCCTGCGCTTCGCGCCAGGCTTTCTCCCATTCGCCGTTGAGCCCGTTGGCCCACATCGTGCGCAGATATTCGGCGGCGCTCTTGTGGCCGTCCGCTTCCATTTTGGCGGAGGTCATGCGGATCAGGCCCGCCATCTTGTCCGGCGCCACCGCGCCGCTGACCACGAGATAAGCCGCGAGGATCTCGAAGGCGTATGAATGGGCGCGCAACACTTCCTCTGGCACATAATTCTTCGACATACCGCAGCTCCTTGTGATCCTTACGTCCAAGGCCAAGCCGATTAGCCGTTGGCTTGCGCGAGCGCCATCCCCGTCGGCGCCGCCCGCACGGCTCGCGACAGGCGCGCCAGCTTGCTTCGACGCGCAAGCCTCGCCATGGTCGCGCCCGTGAACGAGACTGCCGCCCCGATCGAAAGCTTTCGCCGCGTTGCGTTCGAGCTGCCGGGCGGGCGCATGGCGGGCATCGCGTTCGGCGCAGAGAAGCCGACGCCGGATATCGTTTTCCTGCACGCCACCGGCTTCAACGCGCGCACCTATCGCACTCTGCTCGAGCCGTTGGGCGAGCGCTTCGCAGTGCTCGCGCTCGATGCGCGCGGACATGGGCTGAGCATGCTGCCGGCGAAGACGTTCGGCTATACGTCCTGGCGGCGCCATCGCGACGATCTCATCGCCGTGCTCGAACACTTCACCGCGCCGGTAACGCTGGCCGGACACTCGATGGGCGCGACGGTGAGTCTGCTCGTCGCCGGCAAGCGTACGGATCTCGTCGCGGGCCTCGCGCTGATCGAGCCGGTGATTCTCTCTGCGGCGGGCTATGCGAGCTTTCAGCTGCCTGGCGCGCCGCTGTGGCGGCGTTGGACGATGGGCTTGCCGCGCGGCGCATTGAGCCGTCGCGCGCGGTTCGAAAGCCGCGAAGCGGCCGTGCAGGCGTTCACCGGCCGTGGCGTGTTCAAGGCGTTTCCGCCCGAAGCGATCGCGGACTACGTGGCCGACGGTTTGGTTGAAGACAAGCGCGGCGGATTCAAGCTCGCCTGCACGCCGAAATACGAAGCGGCGACTTATTGTGCGCAGCGGCACGATCCGTGGGAGGCGCTGCGCAAGGTCACCGATCCGCTGGTGCTCTTGCGCGCCGAACGCCACTCGACGATCTCCGAAGCCGCCGCGCATCGCGTCGCGGCGATCAAACCCGATTCGCGCATCGCAACGGTGGAAGGCGCGGGCCACATGCTGCCGATCGAGCGCCCGGACCGCGCGCGCGCGGCCATCGAGACGGCGACGCTCTTGGCGAAAGCCGGCCGCAAATATCACGACGCTGAGCTGGAATGAGAGCCGCCGCTAGCGGCGGATGGTGACCGTGACGCCGGTGAAGCTCTGGTCTTGCGAGAACGACTGCGGGCCGATCTGGGTGGATTCCTCGCGCTCCACATAAGCAAGCGAGGCTTGCACGCCGTTGCGCTCGTAGGTGACGCCGGCGGACATGTCGCCGATCTCGACTTGCTCTTGCAGTGCGAACGCCTCGCCGCGGCCGCCGAATTCGCTGCGCGTGCCCGGACGCCAAGTCAGCGCTTCATTGTCGGACGCGACGAAGGCATAGACGGACGAGCCGCCGTCGTTGTTGTTGCGGCGCCCGACGAGACCGCGGCCGACGCGCAATTCAGAACCGCTGCCGCGCCGCGCGATATCGCCGTTTGCGTCGGCGCCCAGCGTGGCCCGCTGCGCCACCGAGACGTCGACGGGAGAATCGCCGCCGCCGGCGGCGAGGCGCAGCTCGAGCCGACGCGGCCCTTGCACATCCGGCAGACCGCCCTGCGGGTTCGGAGAAAAGCGAACCGTCGCATCGTCGCGCACGGAAAGATCTAGCGCGGGAGTCTCTGGCGTGAGGTCCGAGGGATCGTTGAATTCAACGGACGGGGAGTCTTGCTGCTGCTGCGCGCCGGCAAAGCCGGCCCCGACCAGCGTCGCCGCCAGCGCCCCGCCTGCCAGCAGGGCATTCCGGAAAAACCCCGGTCCACCCATGGAAGCCTCGTTCCGATACGTTACCGCTGAGGCAATGCATACTGGCTGCCACAGGTTCCTGGGCATGTTAAGCCTGATTGGCGTCACCGGCGGTCCCTTCTGCAGTGCCGCGTTCGGGTGTGGTTCTAGTGCCGCATGGTTAGCGTGAAGCCGGCGAAGTTTTCGTCCTCCGTTATGGTTTCGGCGCCGGTGTGGACGCTGACTTCGCGCTCGACATAGGCCAGCGAGGCCTGCCAACCGTTGGCTTCGTAGGTAATGCCCGCCTGCAGGTCGCCGATTTCAACGCGATCCTGCAGGGCAAAGCCGCCGCGCGAGGCGCCGAATTCGGTGCGCATGCCGGGCTGCCAGATCAGGGCCTCGTCCTCGGAGGCGGCGAACAAATACCACTTCGGTGCGGTGGAGGGGGTGTCGCGGCGCATGCTGCGCAAGCCCCGGCCCAAGCGCAGTTCGGAGCTGCGGGTTTGACGCTCAACGTCGCCTGCTTCGTTGAAGCCCAGCCCGCCGCGCTGCGCGAACGCGACATCGAAGCCGGATGCGGCGCTGGCCACCAGAGCCAGTTCGTAGCGCCGATAATCCTGCTCATCGCGCGCCCGCGGTTCTGTTGGCGCAAACTGCGAGAAGCGCGGCTCGAAGCCTTCGCTGAGGCTGAGATCGAACCTGTTGCGGAAAGCTTCGGAGGGATCGGCGAAGCTGACGCCGTTCGCGCCGACAAAGGAAGCTGTGGGGCCAGCCGCGTCTTCGGCGGTTGCTACATTGGCCACAATACTGAAGAAACCCGCCAACCCAACGACCACGAGCTTGCGTAAAAGCATCGCGATCTACCTCCCATCCCATGAGTTTGCGGTAAGCATGGTTACTGAATTGTTGCCGCGCGTGCAGGTGAATTGCAGGAGAACTGCAGTGTGCAGTGCAGCACACGCTATTCGGCGGCGCTTCGCGGGGCGGCGAGCGAGCGCTGCATGACGACGACGTCGAGCAGGCGGCCGAACTTTTCGCCGACATTCGTCAGCGTGCCGACGTGCTTGAAGCCGAGCTTGTGGTGCAGCCCGATCGACGCGGCGTTGGAGCTGTCGCCAATGAAGGCCAGAACTTCGCGGACGCCGTCGCTGCGGAGCAGCATTAACACTTCGCTTAGCATCAGAGCGCCCGCGCCTTGGCGGAGCGAAGTCGGCGCGGAATAGACGGAGACCTCGAACGTGCGCGAATAGGCGGGGCGGTCGCGATACTGCGCCGCGTACGCAAAGCCCATGACCCGACTCAAATCGCCGGTCGGCGAGGCCACCACGAAGGGCCAGCCCTGGCCAACGATGCGGCTCCAGCGGGCCGTTATCTCCCCGAGGTCGGGCGGGTCAAGCTCGAACGAGCCGGTCCCGGTGAGCACGTGCTGGGCGTAGATCAGCTGCACGAACTCGAGGTCCTGCTGGAAACAGGGCCGCGCGATCAGGGCAGGGCGGTCGGGGCTCATGGGGCAATGGGTCCGGTGGCGCCCTTTGCCGCCGCGGGTCAAGGGCCGTTCACGAGATGCCAACCGCGTTCGGATAAAATCGGAAGCGAAATGCTTAAGGTGTGGGCGGGACGGGTCCGGGCGTTAGGCTTGGGGCTGGGGGCGGCGGCGTTGACCGCCTGCGCGTCCGTGCCTGCGCCGATCACACGCGCCTTGCCGGACAGCCAGATCGTCGAGGCGCCGCCGAACGAATTCGGCGACGCCCCGCGTGTCATTGACGCCTCGGCCAATCTGCAGTGCGTGCCGTTCGCGCGCCGGCTCTCGGGAATCGAGATCTACGGCGATGCGCACACATGGTGGCGGCATGCAGCCGGGCGCTATCCGCGCTCCAACTCGCCGGCGCCTGGGTCGGTGCTGGTGCTCCGCGGTTATCGCACAGCCAACCGCGGACACGTCGCCGTGGTGGCGCGCGTGGAGTCGGAGCGGGTCGTCATTGTCGACCACGCGAATTGGCTGAATGGCGGCGAGATCAGCGTCGGCGTTCCAGTGCTCGACGTCTCGCCTGCCAATGACTGGAGCCAAGTTCGCGTCTGGCATATTCCCGGCGGGCATTGGGGCGGGCGCGTCTACGCGGTGCAAGGATTCATTCACCCATTCGCATTGCACGCCACGATGGCTGAAGCGGCGCGTTAAGACTTGTAAAGATCAAAATGAGATGATCGTTAACTCTAATGCTCAAGCGAGCAAGAACAACATCTAGTCTTACTAGACTTTGTTTACCATAGCGAACAGAGCTTTCGAAGAGTTCAGTCGTACAATTAGTCTTTCTTTAACGCCGTGCGCGTGTTTCTGTGTGCCAGTTTGGGGCATGAGCCCGCCTGGGCTGACAGGACATGTTGGACACTCGCGCGATTCTTCTCGCGACTGCGGCGCTTGCCGGCTTCGCCGCCGCGCCGTCCGAAGCAGACGCGCTGACGCCGTTGTCGATGGATCTCGCCATCGACCCGGCGATCAGTGAGGGACCTTCCGAGCACGCCAGGTTCGCGCCGCGCGCGTTCGAGCGTGCGCCGGACGAAGCCTATGAGCCGACGGCGCGCATCACCAATAGCCGTGCGCGCCTGCAGTGCGTGCCGTTTGCGCGCCGCGAGTCGGGCGTCGAAATTTTCGGCAACGCGAACACGTGGTGGCGCCAAGCGCAGGAGCGTTACGAAACCGCGTACACGCCGGACGAGGGCGCGGTGCTGGTGCTCGAAGGCTACGCTACAACCAGCCGCGGCCATGTGGCCGTGGTGAAAGAAGTCGTCTCGCCGCGCCTGATCATTGTCGATCATGCAAACTGGCTGAATCGCGGTGAGATCACGCGCGACGTGCCTGTGATGGACGTATCGGAAGCCGGCGATTGGAGCGAGGTGCGCGTGTGGCATGTGCCCGGGCGCCATTGGGGCGCGCGGACTTACAATGTTCAGGGCTTTATTCTGAACATCCTCACCGAGGCCGCGCGGCTGGAGGCGGTGGACGCCCAATCGGCGCGCCACGAAGCCTTGGATGCTGCGGTTCCAATCGGCTGAAACTCGCCAAAAGTGAAGCGTTCGCCCGTTCCATCCGCGTACAAGGCGAGCTAGCCTCTCATGCGTCGGCGCGGGGGCGCGGCGTGGGGGAGGCGATCATGGTCGATGCTGCCGTTGCAGGCGCGCCGCCGGCAAGAGCGAAGGCCGCGGCGAGGGCGCGCGCGCGCAAGAATCTGCTGGAGCATCTGACCGACAGCCCGCTGTTCAAGTTCTTCATCTTCATGTGCATCGTCGTGAACGCGCTGATGCTCGGGTACGACGCCAACTTCGGTCCGGAGAACGCGTATCGCGCCCAGATCGAGCAGTGGAATCAGATTTTCCTCTACATCTTCACGGTCGAGCTTGTGCTCGAGTTTCTCGCGGCGGGGCCGCGTCGATGGGCGGGAAGCGGCTGGAATTGGTTCGACTTCGTCATCGTCGCGATCTCGTGGGGTTCTGCGGCCCCGGGCGTGACGGCGTTGCGCGCGTTCCGCGTCATTCGCGTCTTCCGACTAGTTTCCAACGTGCCGCAGATGCAGCGCGTGGTCGAAGCGCTCGTGCGCGCGATGCCCGGCGTCTTTGCGACGATGTCGATCCTGGTGATCGTGTTCTATATCGGCGCGATCATGGCCACGACGTTCTTTGGTCAGGAGTTTCCCGAGCGCTTCGGCGATTTGCAGCGCTCCGCGCTCGTTCTCTTCCAGCTCACGCTGTTCGATGATTGGGGCAACATCGTCTCAGAGGTAGGCCGCGTCTATCCCTGGGCCTGGGCGTTCTTTCTGGCTTTCACCGTGCTTTCCGCCTTTGCGGTGCTCAACTTGTTCATCGGCGTGATCGTCGACGCCGTGCAGGAGGCGCGCAGTGCGGAGCTATCGCAGGAGGTGAAGGAGATCGAGCGCGACGTCTCCGAGATCGAGGAAGACGTCGAAGACATCGCCGAAGCTCAGGAAGACGCGGCCGCCGTGCAAAAGCGCATCCTCGATGAAGTGCGTACGCTGCGGGCGGAGATTAGCGCGATGCGAGGGGCTGCGCCGCCGCCGCAGGGCTAGCCGCGCAACCAAGGAACGGGCAATTACCGCCACGCGTTCTGCACGGATGCGGAATTCGCTCTTGCGTTGGTGCGTCCAAGCAGCCGGCGCCTCTGCTCTCGTCGCATGCGCCGGCGGACCCGTTCTGCCTGAGAGCGCGGGCTACGGCCCCAACCCGACCTTGCCCGAGCCGCGCCCGCAAGCGATCCCGCTGGTCAATGTGGCGCCTGCGCAGGGGTGGGCTCAGGGCGAAACGCCTGTGCCAGCTGCCGGACTTGCCGTGAACGCGTTTGCGTCCGGCCTTGACCACCCGCGCTGGGTCTACGTGCTGCCGAACGGCGACGTGCTGGTGGCCGAGAGCAACGCGCCGGCCAACCGACCGGAGGAGAACCGCGGCTTGCGGGCATTCTTCATGGGACTTGCGATGCGTGCGGCGGGCGCGGCCGTGCCGAGCGCCGACCGCATCACGCTGCTGCGCGACGCCGACGGCGATGGCGTCGCCGAGACGCGCGAGATCTTTCTGCAGAACCTGCACTCGCCGTTCGGCGTGGCGCTGGTTGGCAGTGATCTCTATGTCGCCAACACCGATGCGATCGTGCTTTTCCCGTATCGGACGGGACAGACGCGCATCACCGCCTCGCCCATGCGAGTTGTCGCGCTGCCGGCCGGCCCACGCAATCACCACTGGACCAAGAACGTGATCGCGAGCCCGGATGGCGCGCGCCTCTACGCAACGGTTGGCTCGAACAGCAATGTCGCCGAGCACGGCATGGACGAAGAAGTGGGCCGTGCGGCGATTTGGGAGATCGATCGCGCGACCGGCGCGCACCGCATCTTCGCCAGCGGCCTGCGCAATCCTAACGGCATGGACTGGGAGCCGACGACGGGCGTACTGTGGACGGTCGTCAACGAACGTGACGAGCTCGGCAACGACCTCGTGCCAGATTATCTGACCAGCGTGCGCGACGGCGCCTTCTACGGCTGGCCCTATTACTATTACGGCAGGCATCGCGATGAGCGCGTGCCCATTCCCGCGAACGTGCGCCTGCAGGCCGCGACTGTGCCGGACTACGCGCTCGGCTCGCACACGGCCGCGCTTGGCCTCACATTCTATCGCGGCGAGGCGCTGGGCGCGCGCTATCGCGGCGGCGCTTTCATCGGCTTGCACGGCTCGTGGAATCGCGCCGAACCCAGCGGCTACAAGGTCATCTTCGTGCCATTCGCCAACGGCAGGCCCAGCGGACCGCCGCAAGACATTCTCACCGGCTTCCTCGACGAGCGGGAGAATGCCAACGGTCGTCCCGTCGGCGTGGCTGTCGATGGGCGCGGCAACCTCCTGGTCGCCGATGACGTCGGCAATGTGATCTGGCGCGTCAGCGCAGCGCCGTAGCTCTCGCGATCAACACGGGCGGCGCGAGCACCGCATTGATGCCTTGGATCACGCCGTTCGTGGCGCTGACATCCTGCATAGCGACGAGTTGATCGTTCACGCGCAGCCCATCGCGTCCGTCGATCGTCAGGTGATAGCCGCTCGCCGCTTCCACGCGCACGATGCGACCGCTCATGTTCTCGGTCGTCAGGCGCCCGCGGACGACATGATGACCGAGCAGGGCCCGCAGTTCGTCGCTGTTCTGCGGCAGCATCAGCCGGCGCACTTCGGTCTGATCCATGTGACGGAAGGCTTCGTCGGTCGGCGCAAAAATGGTGAACGGCCCTTCGCCGCGCAGCGTCTCTTCGTACCCGGCGGCTTCGACGGCGGCGAGAAAGCGCGTGAATTGGCCCATGGCCGCGGCGACGTCGATGACATCGCCTGACGGATCCGGTGTGAGCGTCTCTGCCACGCCTAACGGTTCGCCGGTCTTTGCGGCGGCGGGCGCGAGCGCCATGGCAAGCGCGGCGAGGCAGGCATGGACGGGATGCATGTCTCTGAACCCGTGGCGCGGCGCCTTAGTTTCGCCCACGCGGCGGGGTGGCGCCAGCAGGCGTCATCGGCGAGAATGGGCCAATGTCCGTCTGGTCCCGCATCGTCGATTTGGCTGGCCGCGCCTTCGATCCTGAGGCCGATCCGCCGGAATTCCATGAGGAGTGCGCGCCGCGCCCGAACGACGTTGGCTTCACCGCGGCGGTGATCGGGCTCGCCGCCAAGATGGCCAAGGCAGATGGCTGCAGCAACGAGGCGGAGATGGCTGCCGCGTCGCAGGTCTTCCGGCCCCCGCCCGGGGACGAGGAGGCGTTCCGCCGCGCCTTCATGCTGGCGGCACAGACGGTCTTAGGATTCGATTCCTACGCGAAACAGATCGGGCGCAAGTACCGTGCGCGCCCCTGCCTGCTCGAGGATGTGCTCGACGGGCTCTTCCACATCGCCGGCGCCGATGGGGCCGTGAGCGAGGCCGAGCTGGCCTATCTGGAGGACGTCGCCAGCCATTTCGGGTTCACCGAGATGGAGTTCCGCCGCATCAAGGCGACCAATCTCGGCCCGGAGGCGGGCGATCCCTACGCGGTCCTCGGCCTCTTGCCCGGGGCGACCATGGAGGAGGTGCGCCAAGCCTGGCGGCGCGCGGCGGCCGAGAATCATCCCGACCGCATGTTGCAGCGAGGCGCGCCGCCCGAGTTTGTGGAGATCGCCCGCGACAAGACGGCGGCCATCAACGCCGCCTACGCACGCATACGTGATGAACTGAGCGTCGGGGCAAAGTAGCCACACGCACTGAGCGCCGCGAGCGCGCCTTATTGAACCCCCATCCTGGCCAGCCATATTGGAACGAAGGAGTTCCGGAATGAACCCGACCGCTGACTTCGGTTCCACCGCGTTAGGCGCCTTCGCGCGGGCGGCGGGCCTAGCGGCGCTTACAATAGGCGCGGCGCTGGCGGCAGTGTTCGCCTTCGCGGCCGCGCTCGTGGTCGGGTTCATGATCCTCGGCGCTGCGATCGCCATGCGCTTTGCGCCGCGCCGCCAGCGCGCGTCAGGGCCGGAAGTGCTGGAGGCGCGCCGCACGCCGACGGGCTGGGTCGTCGAGACCGCAACGCGTCCGAAAGCCTGAGCTTTCGCCGGCCGACGCTTGCCGGCACAATGCCGGCGCGATGACTCGCATTATTGAGCGCCTTTCCCCGAACTTCGACGCGCGCACGCGGCCGATAGATCTTGTCGTGCTGCACTATACCGGCATGCAGGACGCCGAGACCGCGCTGGCGCGCCTGACCGATCCCGAACCGATCGCCGGCAGATATCCGGGCCCCTGGCAACCGTTCGATGTGGTCGCCGATGCGCCGCTGCCGCGGGTGAGCGCGCATTACGTTGTCGATGAAGCAGGGCAGATCTACAGCCTGGCGCCGGAGGAGCATCGCGCCTGGCACGCGGGCGCTTCGAGTTGGGAAGGCGAGGGCGACGTCAACGCGCGTTCGATCGGAATCGAGATCGTCAATGGCGGCCACGATTTCGGCCTGCCGGATTTTCCCGATGCGCAAATCGAGGCGGTGATCACGCTGCTGCAGGATGTCCTCGCGCGCTGGCGGCTCACGCCCGCGCGCGTGGTGGCGCACTCCGACATTGCGCCGGAGCGCAAGCTCGACCCAGGCGAGAAGTTTCCGTGGAAGCGGCTCGCCGACGCCAGCGTTTCCATCTGGCCGAAACCGATCTCGCTTCGCATCGAACCCGGCGAGGACCGCGTCGGGCGGGTGCAGCAGCAGCTCGTCGCCATCGGCTACGGCGTCGAGATGACGGGGGCGATGGACGCCGCCACGCGCGCCGCGCTGCGCGCGTTCCAGCGGCGGTTCCGGCCCTCGACCATCGATGGCCTAATCGACGACGAGACGCAGATGCTCCTCTCGGCGCTGGCGCAACAGCTCGCTTCCACCTAAGTAACGAGAGCCAGTCGGCCGGACGGCCGCGGCTGCAAATGCTGGAAACGGCGCAGTCGAGGAAAGTCCGGGCTCCACGCGGATACGGCGGCGGGTAACGCCCGCCGGGAGTGATCCTAGGGATAGCGCCACAGAGATCAGTCTGCCGAAAGCGCCTTGGTCGAAAGGCCATGGGCGCAGGCGATGGTGAAACGGTGGGGTAAGAGCCCACCGCCGCGACCGTAAGGAAGCGGGCACGGCAAGCCCCGCCGGGAGCAAGACCGAATAGGAGCACGCGTCGCGCAAGCGACAGGCCCGTCCGCGGGTTGTGCTCGGGTTGGTCGCGAGAACCGCGCCGCGAGGCGTGGTCCAGAGGAATGGTCGTCCCCTCCGAAGCCTCGGCGGAGGAGGGACAGAACCCGGCTTACAGGCCGACTGGCGTTTTTCTCCCTTAAGGCTCGTCGCGCGTCGCCGCTTGCGCGGGCGCGTGTTAAGGAAGCCCGGTTCAAACCGCGGGCGGGCATGAAGCGAGCCGTCTTTATTTCCGTCTTCTGGGCGTTCGCTTACCCGGCGGCGGGGCAGCCCGATGCGCGCATGACCGACACTGAAATCGGTCCGGTGCGCGCCGGCATGCCGATCGCTGAGCTGCGCGCGCTGGGACACCCGTACACGACACGCTCGGTGAATGAGGAGGGCGACGACTACACCGAGTATTCGGTTCGGATCAGCGCCAGCGCGGAGGTCATAGCCCTCGATGTCGATGGCCGTGCGATAGGCGTGAGTACTCGCTCATCTTCGTTCAGCACCGATCGTGGAGCGCGTGTCGGCGCTACGCTGGAAGAATTGCAACGATTATATCCAGAGGGCCGCTTACATATCGGCGTTGAGGAGGGGCATGGCTTTCGCTTCTTTTCCTTCCGCACGCGTGATCGCGAGCCGAGCGGCATCTTCTACTTCGACGCTGAGCGCCTTCCGCAAAGTTGTTTTGCACCGCCGAGAGCGTGTCCGACTGCTGAGGCTGAGCGCGCAGTGGAGTACGGGACGGTCTACGAGAATCCGATGACATCGCTTCGAGCGCGCGCAATTGGCCCGGTACTTCTTGGCATGACGGAAGCGGAAGTCGCGGCGCTCGGCCTGCCGCTGCGCAGTGAGCAGGGACGCACCATTGTGTCGGTGGCTGAGGGGCGTGAGGTGACCGTTACGTTCCGCGACGGCCGCGCCTGGGAGCTCACGACGAGATCGCAGGGCTTCGTCGCCTATCGGGGAGGGCGGGTCGGCGCGACGCTGGATCAGCTGAGGCGCTACTATCCCGAAGGCCGCGAGGGCAGCGACGACCGCTACATGACCTTCATCATAGCGCCGGGTCATGCCTTCAGGTTCGACCCCTGGGGACGTACAGACGCGTGCACCCAGTGGAATGGGCGGCCGTGCCCGGAATTCGGGCTGACCCATGCGGTCGAGTATTCCGTGACCGACGAGCGCTAGGTAAGCGCGGCTTTACCCTTCCGCTACTTTCGGCAACGAAAAGATCAAAGCGGATGCCCCACGCCCCGGTTCTCCTGACCGAAGCCATCGACGCGCTCGCGGTGAAAGCGGGCGGGCTTTATTGCGACGCCACGTTCGGCGGCGGGGGCTATTCGCGCGAACTCCTGGCGCGCGGGGCGCGGGTCGTTGCGCTTGACCGCGATCCCGACGCTGTGGCGCGCGGCGCCGCACTCGAAGCGGCGCACCAGAATCGCTTCACAATCGCGGCGAGCCGGTTCGGCGATCTGGATCGGATCGGCGACGAATTGTTCGATGGCGTCGTGTTCGATCTCGGCGTCTCGTCGTTTCAGTTCGACGAGGCCGAGCGCGGCTTCTCGTTCCAGGCCGACGCGGATTTGGACATGCGCATGGAGAAGGCAGGACCCAGCGCCGCGGACGCCGTCAACGGCTTGAGCGAAGGCGCGCTCGCGGAGCTGATCTATCGCTATGGCGAAGACGATCAGAGCCGGCGCATCGCGCACGGTCTCGTGCGCGCGCGCACGGAGGCGTCGATTACGCGCACGCTGCAGTTGGCGAAGATCGTCGAAGACGCCGTGGGCGGGCGCAAAGGCGCGCGCACGCATCCGGCGACCAAGACGTTCCAGGCGCTGCGCATGCTGGTGAATGATGAACTCGGCGAACTGGCGCGCGGGCTCTCCGCTGCCGAGCGCGCGCTGAAGTCGGGCGGGCGGCTCGTCGTCGTGTCCTTCCATTCGCTCGAAGACCGGATGGTGAAGACCTTTCTGACCGAGCGCGCAGCTGCGCGGGGGCGGGGGTCTCGCCACGCGCCGGACCTTCCCGCGACGCGCGCGCCCAGTTTTGTGCTGGAGCAGAAGCGGGCGACTTCGCCGAACGAGGCGGAGATCGCCGCCAATCCGCGCGCGCGCTCGGCGCGCTTGAGGTGGGCCACGCGCACAGACGCGCCGGCGTGGGATGAACTCGAACCGCCGGCGCTGGCGCCGCGCGCGGAGGCGGAATGGACAAAGCTCTCCTGAGGCGCGGCTTCTACGCCGTGGCAGCGCTGATCATCGCAGCGCTCGCTGTCGGGCTCTACAAGGCCAAGACCGACGCCGCGCGCACCGATGCGCACGTGCGTCGGCTACAGCAGCAGATCGAGCAGAGCGAAGCCGACTTGCGCGCGCTGCGCGCTGAGATCGCCGAACTGGAAAGCCCCGCGCGCATCGAGGCTCTGGCAGAAGATCGTCTCGGCGTCACCGTCGGCAGCGAGAGCGCCGTTTTGCCCGAGGCTGCGCTTGCGCGGCGCCTGCCGCCGCCTCGGCCGCAAAGGCGCGATGAATGAAGCCGCTCGGCGCCGGCACGGTTTTCGCGCCGCGCGAGAGCGCGATCGAGGCGCTGGCGGAGGCGGCGCCGGCGCGCAATCGCGTGCGCTTTCTGGCGCTTGGCATTTTCGCGGTGTTGCTGCTGCTCGCGGGCCGCGCGGTGCAGTTGGCGCTTTCTGGCGATCCGCTGGCGGAGCCGCGTCGCGTCGCGATTGCGGCCACGCCCCGCGCCGATATTGTTGACCGCAACGGCGTGCTGCTCGCCACCACACTGCGCGCCTACGTGCTGACAGCGACGCCGTCGCGGGTGTGGAATGCAGCGGAAACGGCGGCCGCCTTGCATCGCGTGTTTCCCGATCTCGATCGCGCCGCCACGGTCCGGCGTCTGAGCGACAGGTCGCGCCAGCTCGTCTACCTGCGCCGCAGCCTCTCCGAAGGGGAGCGCGCGCAGGTGCACGAGCTCGGCCTTGCCGGCATCGGCTTTGAGGCGGAGAACCGGCGCGTCTATCCGCAAGGGGCGATGGCGGCGCACGTGCTCGGCTTCACCGATATCGATCTCAATCCCCTCGCCGGCGTCGAACGCGGTTTGGACGCGCAGATACGCGCCGCCGGGGAGGCCGGCCGCACCGTGCGCCTTTCGCTGGACGTGCGCATCCAGTACGCGCTGGAGACCGAGCTCGACGCCGCGGCGCGCGCTGCCGGCGCATCGAGCGCTGCGGGCGTGCTGTTGGACGCGCGCACGGGCGAAGCGCTCGCGCTCGCCTCCTGGCCGCGCTTCAATGCGAACGATGCAGGCGCAGCCTCCGATACGGTGCGCCGCGACCGCGTCGCGGGCGACGTGCACGAGCTGGGCTCGACGATCAAGCCGTTCACGGTGGCGATGGCGCTGCAGGAACAGGTGACGAGTTCTGGCGAATTGTTCGATCTCTCTCAGCCGTTCGATATCGACGGCCACGTTATCGAAGATCATCAGCCCATCCGCGGCCTCGCCAGCCTGCGCGACATCCTCGCACGGTCCTCCAATGTCGGCGCGGCGCGCCTCGCACTCCGGCTCGGCGCGGCGCGGCAACGCACCTACCTGGAGCGGCTTGGCCTCACGCAACCGGCGCGGCTCGAACTCGGCTACAACGAGGCGCCGCTCGCCCCGCGGACGCGCGGGCGACGCGACGTTGCCGGCCTTGGCTTCGGCTACGGTCTCGCTGCGACGCCCGCGGCGCTGGCGGGCGCCTACACGGTGTTCGCGAACCAGGGCGCCGTTGTCGCGCCGACGCTGATCGCGCGCGCGCCGGACGCCGAGGTCGAACGCCGCCAAGTCTTCACGCCGGACGTGACGCGGCAGGTGCTGAGCTACCTTCGCGCGGCGGTCGTCGACGGCACGGGACGCGCCGCCGACGTGTCGGGGCTCGCTGTCGCCGGCAAGACCGGAACGGCGGAGAAGTGGGGCGCGCAAAGCGGCTACGACGACAGCCGCAATTTCTCCTCATTCGCGGGCGTCTTTCCCGCGCACGATCCGCGCTACGTGATCGTGGTCGCGCTCGACGATACACGCGAAGGCGCCGCGGGCGGCGCCGTCGCTGCGCCGGTCGTCGCGCGCACGCTGCGGCGCATCGCGCCCATGCTCGGGCTCAGGCTGGAGCCGGGCCCGGCGGCGCGCTAGGGAGAGGGCATGAATGCCAAGTTCGTCATTCCGGGGCTCGGCGACAGCCGAGAACCCGGAATCCAGATACACACAGGGTGCAGCATTTGCCCTGGATTCCGGATCGCGCTTCGCGCGTCCGGAATGACGATTTAGAGCAGCGCGAATGAGGCTGTCCGACTTGTTCGATAGCGGCGTTCCCGACACGGCGCGCGATGTGGAGATCGCCGGACTTACCGCAGACTCGCGCCAGGTGAAGCCGGGCTTTTTATTCGCGGCGCTCCAGGGCGTCGCCGCGCACGGGCGCGATTTCGTTTCCCAAGCCGTGGCGAATGGCGCGGCGGCCGTGCTGAGCTCGGGCGATCTTGGCGCCGACCCCGGCCTGCCTCACGTGATTGCGGACAATGCGCGCCGCGCGTTCGCGCTTGCGGCGTCGCGCTTCTATCCGCGACGGCCTGAGACCCTGGTCGCGGTCACCGGAACTAACGGAAAGAGCTCCACTGTCGATTTCCTGCGCCAGATCTGGGCGAGCGCGGGAACGCGCGCGGCGAGCCTGGGCACGCTGGGCGCGATCGGCCCGAGCGGCGTCATTGATCTTGGGCACACGACGCCCGATCCCGCCGCCGTGCACGCCACACTGACCCAGCTCGCCGACGACGGCGTCACGCATTGCGCGATGGAAGCGTCGAGCCACGGGCTCGAACAGCATCGCATAGACGGCCTTACGTTCGCGGCGGGCGCGTTCACCAACCTCACGCAGGACCATCTCGATTACCATCGAGACATGGACAGCTACCGGGCAGCCAAGATGAAGCTGTGGCCGCTAGTGCGCGATGGCGGCATTGCGGTGATCAATGCGGACGCGGCCGAAGGCGAGGCGTTCGAGCGCGGCGCGAAGGCGCGCGGTCTCCACGTCATGCTCTGCGGCTGGCGCGCGCCGCGCGAAGGCGGGCTAAAGATCGTGGAGATTCAACCGCGGCCAAATGCGCAGCTGATGACGTTGCGCTGGGAAGGCGAGGAATCCGACGTTGAACTGCCGCTGATCGGCGAATTCCAAGCTATCAACGCGGTGACAGCGGCGACGCTCGCGTTGTCACTCGGCGAAGCGCCGGAGAAGGTCTGGGCAGGTATGGCCAAGCTGAAGCCGGTGCGTGGACGCATGGAGCATGTGGGGCAGAGCAAGTCCGGCGGGCACGTGTTCGTCGATTATGCGCACACGCCCGACGGGCTCGACGTGCTGCTCCGCGCGGCGCGTCCGCACGCGCCGGGGCGCATCATCGCGGTGTTCGGCTGCGGCGGCGATCGCGACACGGACAAGCGGGCGAAAATGGGCGCGGTCGCTGCCCGGCATGCGGATATCGTGATCGTCACCGACGATAATCCACGCGGCGAGGATCCGGTCGCGATCCGCGCGCAGATCCTCGCCGGGGCGCCCAACGCGATCGAGATCGGCGACCGCGCGCAAGCCATTCGCGAAGGCGTGTCGATGCTGAAACCCGGCGATGCGCTGATGATTGCCGGCAAAGGCCACGAAACCGGGCAGATCATCAAGGGCGTCACCTATCCGTTCTCGGATCAAGACGTGGCGAAGGCGGCGCTGGAGGCGCAATCGTGACTGAACTCTGGACGGCGGAAGAAGCCGCGCGCGCCACGGGCGGACGGTTGGCGCAGGGCGAGTCTTGGACCGCGTCCGGCATTTCCATTGACACGCGCACGCTGGAGCCCGGCGATCTGTTCGTGGCGTTGAAGGACGTGCGCGATGGGCACGACTTTCTGGCGCAGGCGTTCGTCAGCGGCGCCTGCGCCGCGCTGATCTCGGATGAAGGCAAGGCCGACGGACTGGGCCCCGTGCTGGTTGTGGCGGACGTGCTCGTCGGCCTGCGCAAACTGGGCGAGGCCGCGCGCGACCGCTGCGCCGCGAAGCGCGTTGCGGTTACCGGCTCGGTCGGAAAGACATCCACAAAGGAAGCGCTCGCGGTCTGCCTCTCCGCCAGCGGGCCAACGCATCGCTCCGTAAAGAGCTACAACAATCATTGGGGCGTGCCGCTGACGCTAGCGCGCATGCCGCGCGCAAGCGCGTTCGGCGTATTCGAGATCGGCATGAACCATCGCGGCGAGATCTTGCCGCTGGCGCAGCTGGTCAGGCCGCATGCCGCGCTGGTGACGACCATCGCGCCGGCGCACGTGGAGAATCTAGGTTCGCTCGAAGCTGTGGCCGACGAGAAGGGCGACATCTATGCCGGCCTCGAACCCGGCGGCGCCGCGCTCATCCCGAACGAGGCGCCGCACGCGAGCCGGCTGATCGCGGCGGCTGAACGCAATGGCGCGACTCTGGTGCGCTTCGGGCGAGAGCCGGAATGCGAGGCGCGCCTGATTTCATTCGCGATGGATGAGAACGGCTCCACTGCCGAAGCCGAAATCCTCGGCCGCGCGATCCGATATCGCATTGGCGTCGAGGGCGCGCATTGGGCGCTCAATTCCGTCGCCGCGCTCGCCGCGGCAGACGTCGTCGGCGCCGATCTCGATGCGGCGGCGCACGCGCTCGAGCATTTGCGCGCGTTCGACGGGCGCGGCGTCGCACAACGTATCGAGGCGCCGTTCGGCGCGTTTCTGCTCGTAGATGACGCGTACAACGCCAATCCCGCCTCGATGGCCGCCGCGTTTTCCACACTCGCGGCGCGCAAGCCCGCCGCGGGCGGCCGGCGCATCGCCGCGCTTGGGGATATGTTGGAACTCGGCGCCGAGGAGCGCGCCTACCATGCGGCGCTGGCACAGCCGATCGAGCAATCGGGCATTGATCTCGTGTTCGCCGCCGGCCCGCGCATGTCGGCGCTTATGGACGCGCTTCCGCCCTCGCGCCGCGGCGGCTATGCCGAGAACGCCGACGCGCTGATTCCCGTCATTGCGAACGCGTTACGTTCCGGGGACGTCGTATTGGTGAAAGGCTCGAACGGCTCCAAGATGAGCCGTGTCGTTGCAGCGCTCGCGGCGCTTAAGGGGGAAGCGAATGCTTGAGCTCTTGGGCCAATTCGAAGAGCGCTCGCAATTCTTCAACCTCTTCAACTACATTACCTTCCGCGCGCAAGGCGCGTTCTTCACGGCGCTCATCATCGCACTGTTCATGGGCGCGCCGTTCATCCGTTGGCTGCGCAAGAAGCAAGGCAAGGGCCAACCGATCCGCACGGACGGTCCGGAGGGCCACCTGCTGACGAAGAAGGGCACGCCCACCATGGGCGGTCTCATCATTCTTATCAGCTTGATGGTCGCAGCGCTGCTCTGGTCCGACTGGACCAACGCTTACGTCTGGGCGGTTTTGCTGGTGACCTTCGGATTCGGGCTGATCGGCTTCATCGACGATTTCGCGAAGGTGACGAAGCAGCATCATGGCGGCCTTTCCGCCAAGCTGCGTCTCGGGTTCGAGTTCACGTTCGCGCTCATCGCCGCGCTGATCATGCTTGCTGCGGAATGGATCGCGACCACGCCCGCAGGTCCGCACGATCCGGTGGGGTTCTTCAGCGCGTTGATGGCGGGTGAACCGTTGACTGCGGTAGCGCTGCCGTTCCTCTCGGGCTGGGGCGTGCAGCTGTTCGCGTTCTACGTCCTGTTCGCCATGATCGTGGTCGTGGGCTTCGGCAACGCGGTGAACCTCACCGATGGGCTCGACGGTTTGGCGATCGGGCCCGTGCTGATCGCGACGGGCACGTTCGGCGTGATTACCTATCTCGTGGGGCGGGTGGACTATTCGGCGTATCTGGGCATTCCCCATGTCGCCGGCGTCAGCGAGTTGGGCACCGTGCTCGCTGCACTGATGGGCGCGGGACTTGGTTTTCTCTGGTACAACGCCCCGCCGGCGCGCGTGTTCATGGGCGACACCGGCTCGCTTGCACTGGGCGGATTGCTGGGCTCTGTGGCGGTGGCGACCAAGCATGAAATCGTGCTCGGCATCGTCGGCGGCCTTTTCGTGCTCGAAACACTTTCAGTGATGATCCAAGTGCTGGTGTTCAAATTTACCGGCAAGCGCGTGTTCCTGATGGCGCCGTTCCACCACCACTTCGAGAAGCTCGGCTGGCAGGAACCGACCATCGTGATCCGTTTTTGGATCATCGCGGTGATTTTCGCGCTGGCGGGCCTAGCGACGTTGAAGTTGCGTTAACGCTGCGAAGCAGGGCAGTAGGAGCGCTTCCGGAGGCAATCGTGCTCGTGAGAATCGGCAATCTGCAGTCGGCAATCCGCAGCCGGATTGATTGCGCTGGAAATGATTGCCGACTGCCAACTGCCGATTGCCGGACTGGGCCATGATTCCAATCACGGAATTCAAGGGTAGAGACGTCGCCGTGTTCGGGCTGGCGCGCACCGGGCTCGCCGCCGCGCGCGCGCTGAGCGCCGGCGGCGCGCGCGTGCATGCCTGGGACGACAGCGATGTCGCACGCGCCAAAGCGGAGGCTGCCGGCGTGCCGGTGTCGGACATCAACAGTCGCGACTGGCGTAACTTCGCAGCGCTCGTCCTTTCGCCGGGCGTGCCGCTGACATTCCCGGAGCCGCATCGCGTCGTCACGCTCGCCGAGGCGGTGGGGGTGCCGATCTTGAGCGACATCGAGCTGTTCGCGCGCGCCGTGAACGCGCTTCCGGCGACGCACCGGCCGAAGCTGATCGGCGTCACCGGCACCAACGGCAAGTCGACGACATCGGCGCTGATTGCGCACATCCTCAAAGAAGCCGGCAAGGACGCACGGCTCGGCGGCAATATCGGTGCAGCCGTGCTCGACCTGCCGCCGCTGCACGCCGGCGCTTATTACATCGTCGAACTCAGTTCGTACCAGCTCGATCTCACCTCGAGCTTGCGGCTCGATGTTGCGGTCTGGCTCAACACGACCCCGGATCATCTCGACCGGCATGGCGACATGGCGGCGTATGTCGCGGCCAAGAAGCGCATCTTCCTCAACCAAGGCGCGGGCGATTGGGCCGTGATCGGCGTCGACGACGCGTACTGCGCGGCAGTCTGCACCGAACTGATGCGCGCCGGCGTGCAGACGGTGGCGCCGATCTCCTCGGGGCAGGCGCTGGGCCGGGGCGTCGCGGCTCTGGATGGCAAACTGGTCGACGCGCTGTCCGGACGCTCGGAAGTCGTGGCCGATCTGTCCAAAGCGCCGGCGCTGCCAGGCAAGCACAATTCGCAGAACGCCGCTGCGTCCTACGCGGCGGCCCGTGCCTTCGGCGTCGATCAGCGCATCGTCGCGCAGGCGCTGACGACCTTTCCCGGCTTGCCGCATCGGCTAGAGCGCGCGGGCTTGGTTGAGGGCGTGCGCTTTATCAACGACAGCAAGGCGACTAACGCGAACGCCGCCGCGCAGGCGCTGGCGGTTTATCCGCGCGTCTATTGGATCGCGGGGGGCGTCGCCAAGGAAGGCGGCATTGCCGAGCTGGCGCCGTTCTTCCCGCGCGTGGCGCGCGCCTATCTCATCGGCCAATCCGCCGGCGATTTCTCCGACACGCTGCGCGGCAAGGTCGCCGTGACGATGGCCGGCAATCTCGAGGCGGCGGTGAAGCTCGCGTTCAACGATGCGCGCGCCTCGGGCGAGCCGCACCCTGTCGTGCTGCTTTCGCCTGCCTGCGCTTCATTCGATCAATTCAAAAGCTACGAAGATCGCGGCGAGCAGTTCAAAAAATATGTCGACGCTTTGGCTGAGGCGCCGGAGCGCAACGGCGCCGCGGCCGGAGGCAAGGCGTGACGGCGGCGATCGCCGAACGCTTCGGCGCGGCGGTCGAGCGCTGGCGCACGTACGACCGGCCATTGCTGACCATTGCCGCAGCGCTCTTTGTACTCGGCATCCTGTTCTCGATGGCGGCGAGTCCTGCGGCCACTGCGCGCATCCGCATCGAGGAAGCGTTTTACTTCGCCGGCAGGCAAGCCGCGTATGCCGCGCTCGGCGTCGTTGTGATGTTCGCCGCGGCATCGCTCGATCCGCGCCAGCTCAGACGCGCGGCGACTGTCATCGCAGCGATCTTCCTGCCGCTGTGCGGGCTTGCGGCGTGGCTGGGACCAGAAGTGAAAGGCGCGCAGCGCTGGTTCGATTTCGGCGTCTTCTCGCTGCAGCCCTCCGAAATCCTGAAGCCAGCGCTAATTGTGGTGTGGGCCTGGATGCTGAGCGAAAGCATGCGGGCGCCGCGCTTTCCCGGCCGCATTGTATCACTCGGCATCTTCGCTTTGACCGCGTTCGCGCTGCTGGCGCAGCCGGATATCGGCCAGACGGCGCTGCTCGCGCTGGTGCTCGGGCCGATGCTGGTGTTGTCCGGGTTGGCGCTGCGCTGGGTGCTCGGCGGCGCAGCGCTGGGCGGTCTCGGCGCCTGGGCGATTTACAGCTTCTATCCGCACGCGCGCGAGCGTGTTGATGCATTCGTGAGCGCCGGCGAGCCAGGCTACCAGGTCGGCCGCGCGCTTGACGCCATCGCCGCAGGGGGCGTGTTCGGGCGTGGGCCCGGGGAAGGCGTCATAAAACGGTCACTGCCGGATGCGCATGCTGACTTCGTGTTCGCGGTTGCTGCGGAAGAGTTTGGCCTGCTCGCCTCGCTCGGCCTCATTGCGCTGTTCGGCGCGCTTGCCTTCCGCGGCCTCTCTCGCGCGAGCCGCCTCAACGATCCATTCGAACAACTGGCCGCAGCGGGACTGGTCACTTTAGTTGTGGCGCAAGCCGCGATTCACATGGCCGTGAACCTGAGCCTGTTGCCGGCCAAAGGCATGACGCTGCCCTTCATCTCGTTCGGCGGCTCCTCGATGGTTGGTTCGGCGCTGTCATTGGGGTTCTGCCTTTCCCTTCTCCGCAACCGTCCCGGCGCCTACCTCTACGCCGGGCGCAGACGCGATTAATGTTGTGACGAAAAAGGTCGTCGTCATCGCAGCGGGCGGCACCGGCGGACATCTGTTTCCCGCCGCCGCATTCGCCGAGGAGATGTTCAGGCGCGGCTGGCGCGTGGTCCTGATGACCGACGCGCGCGGACGCCGGTACGCGGAAGGCTTCCCGGCCGAGCGCATCATCGATGTGCGCGCCGCATCGCTTACGGCCAACCCGATCACGCTCATACCCAATGCGTTCAAGATCTGGCGCGGCATCAACGAGGCGAAGCGACACTTCACGCACCTCGGGCCATCGCTTGTCGCAGGCTTCGGCGGCTATCCCTCTTTCCCCGCGTTGATGGCTGCGCGCGCGCACAAGACGCCGATCCTGATTCACGAACAGAACTCCGTGCTCGGACGCGTCAACCGCTCGATGGCGACCAGCGCGGCGATTGTCGCGTGCGGCTTCGAGCGCCTCGAGTTGCTGCCGCCGAAAGCGCAGGACCGTAAACATGTGGTCGGCAATCCGGTGCGTCTGCCGATCTTGGCCGTGCGCGAGCGGCCGTATCCAGAAGCGCCGGCCGGGGGCCGGCTCAATCTGCTGATCATCGGCGGCAGCCAAGGGGCGCGCCTGTTCGGCGAGGTGATCCCGGAGGCGATCGCGCTGTTGCCGCCGCCCCTGCGCGCGCGGCTCGATGTCGTGCATCAGGTGCGCGAGGAGCAACTCGCGGCGGTCAAAAAAGTTTACCAGCGGGCGAAAGTGAATGCGGAGGTGGCGCCGTTCTTTGCCGACATGGGCCAGCGCCTGGGCGCAGCACACCTGGTGATCTCGCGCGCCGGCGCCTCGTCGGTGACAGAGCTGCAGGTGGCTGGGCGTCCGGCGATCCTGGTGCCGTTCGCGGCGGCGGCCGACGATCATCAGACCGCCAACGCCGAGGGCCTCACCAGCGTCGGCGCGGCCGATCTCTTCACCGAGGAGGATTTCGAACCCGCCGCGCTGGCGGCGTGCCTCGAGCGCCGCTTGGGCGACCCGCACGGGCTTGCTGTCCGCGCAGCCGCGGCGCGGGCTGCGGCCAAGCCAGAGGCCGCGGCGAGCTTGGCCGACTTGGCGGAATCCGTCGCCCTCTAAATCTTCTCCGCCTTGCATCCGAAGGAGGTCTGAGCGGCGGTTCAGGGCAGACGCGCCGCTTCCGGCGCTCGAAGGAGGGTGCAATGACGGTCGAGGTCGAGCTCTTTCGCGATTTCTGGTGGCTGACGTTCCCGGTCTTCGGGATGGTGATGGCGTGCTGGGGCATGGCCAAGGAAAACCGTGCCGCCGATGAAATCATCGAACGCGCCCGCCGCGACCTGGAGCAACGTCCATGAACTTCGAGGAATTCTTCCGCGACTTCTGGTGGCTGATCTTTCCCCTGTTCGGGATGTTCCTCGTTCTGACGGGCGCGTTCAAGGACGAGGCGCGCGCGAACAAGGCCATGGACATGATCAAGTCTTACGTCGACCAGGGCAAGGACCCGCCGCCGGAGCTGCTCCGCCTTGCCGGCGTGGAAGAGGCGAGCAGCAAGCAACCGCAAGGTCGCAACTCCGGGGCATGGACCTTCATCGTCTTCACCGCGCTGGCGGCTGGCTTCGGCGCTGGGTGGTACTTTCTCGTCAGGGGCGGAGATGACGATGTCGCGTTTGCGTTCGCGACAGTGACTGTCACCATGGCGGTGCTCGCCCTGGGCGCGCTGCTCATTCTCATCTTCGGCCGCAAGTCGTGACGCGATGGATGGGGGCGAAGAGGCGCGCCTCATCGGACTCGCGCGCCGAGGCGACATGCACGCGTTCGGGCGTTTGGTGGATGCGCACCAAGCTGCCATTCGCGCTTTCTTGCGCCGGCTCGTGGGCAACGCGGCCGACGCTGACGATCTCAGCCAGGAGGCGTTCGCGCGGACATGGGAAGTGCTTGAGCGCTACGATGGCCGCTCGTCCTTGCGCACGTTTATTTGCGGCGTCGCGTTTCAGTATTGGCGCCGAGCGCGCCGGGCAGGCGCACGCCGACAAGCGCGCGAGGACGCCTATGCCGAACTCTCGGATACCCAAACGCAATCCGACCCACGCATGGCGCGGCGCCTCGCTTTGCGCCGCGCGATGGAAGAGCTTCCCGAGGATCAGCGCGCCGCGCTGGCGCTTTGCCTCGGTCAGGATTTTACTCACCAGGAGGCGGCTGAAGTGCTGAACTTGCCGCTGGGCACGGTGAAGAGCCATATCAACAGGGGACGCGCGCGCCTACAGGCGGCGCTTGGCGTCTCGGCGGAGACAGGGCAATGACCGACGATCTCAACATTGCCGAAATGCTGGGCGAGGCGCCCAAGACGCCCGACCCCGGCTTCCGTATCGACGTGCTCGCGCGCGTGGGCGCCCGCGCGCGCCGCCGCGCAGCGCTCGATCGCGCCTGGAGGCAGATCTTCACGTTCACGCTGATCGGCGCGGTCTTTCCCATCGCCCAGGCGCTCGGCCTGACCTGGCAGAGCGCGCAACCGCTGGTGCTGACCGGCGCGGTGCTCGCGCTCGCTTATCTGTTTGCAGCGCTGACGATCCAGGGCCCCCGGCCGCTGCTGGCCCGTTCGCGCGCGGTGCTGCGCGGCGTCTAGAGGCGCCTTTCAGCTGCCCTCTTCACGCGCCTATACTGGCGCGTCCCCGGGGAGATTTCATGATCCGCCGCGCCATTCCTTTCGACACCGGCCCGCTGCATTTCGTCGGCATCGGCGGCATCGGCATGTCCGGCATCGCCTCGGTGATGAAGACGCTCGGCTACGAGGTGACGGGTTCGGACGCCAAGGATGGACCGAACATCGAGCGGCTGCGCGGGCAGGGCATCTGGGTCGCTATCGGCCACAAGGCAGAGAACGCGGCGAACGCCGGCGTGGTGGTGATTTCTTCCGCCATCAAGAACGGCAACCCGGAGGTCGAAGCGGCGCGCGCGCGGGGCGTGCCGGTGGTCAGGCGCGCCGAGATGCTGGCCGAGATCATGCGTCTTAAATGGACGGTGGCGATCGGCGGCACGCATGGCAAGACCACGACCACGTCCATGATCGCCGCGCTGCTGGACGCCGGCGGCAAGGATCCAACCGTCATCAATGGCGGCATCATTAACGCCTACGGCGCCAACACGCGCATGGGCGAAGGCGAGTGGATGGTGGTGGAGGCCGACGAAAGCGACGGCACCTTCACGCGCCTGCGCGGTACAGCCGTCGTCGTGACCAACATGGACCCCGAGCACCTCGACCATTATGGCTCAGTCGATGCGATGAACTACGCCTATTGCCAGTTCGTCGAGAATATCCCGTTCTATGGTTTCGCCGTGATGTGCGTGGACCATCCGCAGGTGAAGGCGCTTGCCGACAGAGTGCGCGATCGCCGCATCATTCGCTACGGCTTCGGCGAAGACGCCGACGTGCGCGCGGTGAACGTGCGCGTGTCCCGCGAAGGCGCGACGTTCGATGTCGTGGCGCGCCGCCAGGGGCAGGGGCCGGGCGTGACGCTGCACGACCTCTTCCTGCCGGTGGCCGGCAGGCACAATCTGCAGAACGCCATCGCGGCGATCGCCGTCGCGCGCGAGCTGGGCGTGACGGATGCGGGCATCCGCAAAGGGTTGAGCAAGTTCGCCGGCGTGAAGCGGCGCTTCACCACCGTCGGCTATTGGAACGAGGTGCGCATCGTCGACGATTACGGCCATCACCCGGTGGAGATCGCCGCCGTGCTCGCCGCTGCGCGCGAGATGACGCAAGGGCGCGTCATCGCCATCGCGCAGCCGCACCGCTACACGCGCCTGCGCGATCTGTTCGGCGAGTTCGCCGCGTGCTTCAAAGACGCGGATGTAGTAGCGATTGCGGATGTTTATGCGGCCGGCGAGGTGCCCATCGAGGGCGTCAGCGCCGACTCGCTAGCGGAAGCGATCCGCACGGGCGGCAAGCGCGAAGCGGCGAGGCTTGCGAGCCTGGACGCGCTCGGCGACTTCGTCCGCGCAAACGCAAGGCCCGGCGACATCGTCGTTTGCCTCGGCGCCGGCGACATCACACACTACGCCAACGCGCTGCCGGCCAAGCTCGCGGCGGCCGCGGCGGCGTGAGCGTCCAGGTCGAGGACTGGGGCGTCCGTCGCCTCGACCGAGACGAGGCGATTGCTTGGGCTGATATCGAGAGGATCGAAGTCGTCACCACAGACGAAGGCCCATGGCAGGAGGACTTCTTCTGGTTGCTCGAAAGCGCCGAAGAGAAGGGCGTGGCGATTGGCGGTGACGAGGCGGAGGCTTGCAAACTCCTCGCCGTACTTCAGCAGCGATATCTTGACCTCGACAACGAAGCCGTCATTCGAGCGGTGGGTTCAACGCAGAACGCCAGGTTTCTGATCTGGCGTCGGCGCAGATACTGAAGCAGAAACCGTTCGTCGCTCTCCCGGCGCGTCCACAGGCGAGTGACGCCAGGCCGATTTTGAGCTATATTGGCTGTATGGACGCTCGCCACATGACCCAAGGCGCCGAAGGCTTCCCGCGTTTGCGTTTCACGAACGCCGACGTGCGCCAGCTCGTCGAAGCGGGCGTGATGAGCCACAAGGACAGGGTTGAGCTGATCCGGGGGGAATTGGTTCCGATGGCGCCGGAGTTCGACAAGCACCTAAGAGCCCGTTCGCACATCATGCGAATTTTCGTCCGTTCGCTCGGGGACGAGTTCCTTGTCGCTTCCGATGGCAGTCTCTTCCTGGGCGAAGACATCGAACTCCGGCCAGACCTCCATGTTTTTCCGGCAAGCCTTAAGAGTGACGAGATTGGCGGCCGGGACGTGCTGCTGGTTGTCGAACTTTCGTCGTCCACGCAGCGCAAGGACTTGCAGCTCAAAGCGCCCATCTATGCCGAGCATGGCGTTCGCGAGCTTTGGGTGATCGACCTTGAAGCCCAGAGCGGCTTGGTTTTCGATCGCATCGATGGCAGCGCGTACGCTCCGGGCAAACCCGTCGGGCCGGACGACGTTCTGGCGCCGCAGTTGATTCCCGGCGTTTCGTTGCGCATTCGCGACTTGTTCTGATTCGAAACATTTGACCCCGCCCGCGACTCTGCGCAGCCGGGTCTAATGCCCGACGCGCATCGCCCGATCCGACCCCGCGCCGCCCTGATCTACGATTTCGACGGCACGCTGGCGCGCGGCAATCTTCAGGAGCGCAGCTTCATTCCCGACATCGCCGGCATGAGTCACGCCGATTTCTGGATGGAGGTGAAGCGCTTGGCAAAGGCCGAGGACGCCGACGAGATCCTTGTTTATATGCACCTGATGCTCGACCGCGCCCGCGCCGCTGGCAGGCCGGTGACGCGCAAGCAATTGCAGGAGACCGGCGCCGATCCGGATTTCTTCGACGGCCTCGATCACTGGTTCGAGCGCATGGACGCGTTCGCGGACGATCTTGGGCTCGAGCTCGATCACTACGTTATCTCGTCCGGCATCTACGAGATGATCGAGGGCTGCCCGCTGTTCGGGCGTTTCCGTCAGGTGTTCGCCTCGCGCTTTCTCTACGACAAGAAGGGCGAAGCGAAATGGCCGGGCGTGGCCATCAATTACACGACCAAGACGCAATTTCTCTTCCGCATCAACAAGGGCATCGAGACGGTGTGGGACACCGAAGCGATCAATCGCTGGATGCACAACGATGCGCGCGCACTGCCGTTCGAGCGCATGATTTTCATCGGCGACGGCGATACGGATATTCCCTCGATGAAGATGGTGACGAGCCAGGGCGGCTGCGCGGTCGCGGTGCTTGACCCCTATCAGTGGACCGAGCCGCGCAGCATCGACAAGATCAGCCGGCTGATCGCCGAAGACCGCGTTAGCTATGTCGCGCCGGCGGACTACCAGCCGAAAAGCCAGCTCGACGTCATCGTCAAGGGCGCGCTCGGTCGCATCGCCCGCCGCGCAGGGCTCCCAGTGGAGGCTTAGGGAGTCTGAGAGGTATCGCCGAAATCGGATCCCGATCGACCTTCTGGGGAGCAGGCGGTCGACGCTTTGCGAGCAGCTGCCTCGCGCACCGAAGATGGCCTTCGCACGCGATGCTTTGGCCCCTACAAGCACCACATCCCCACAGCCAGCACGATCAGGAAATCGAGCCAGCGGGCGAATCGCGGGTAGAGTGCAGCCTCCATTTCGCGCCGGCTGCTGCAGTTTCGGCGCCGGACGCTGTTTGTGAATAACGGAGCACGCGTGAGCTTGTTCTTCGATGCGGCTTGGTTCGACACAAGGCTCCGCGAGCGCGGGCTTGACCGCGCGGCGCTCGCCGTCGCGTCCGGGCTCGATCGCGTCGAATTGCACCGCATCTTCACCAACGAGCGCGCGGCCACGGCCGAAGAGCTGAATGCGTTTGCGACAGTGCTCGGCGCGGATCTTTTGGAAGTAACTTTGCGTAGCGGCGTGGCCAATCGCGAGAGCGATGGCGTGCGCGGCGCGGAAGGCAGGATCGAAAGCATCGAAGCGCGGCTGGATGCGATCGACAATTGGCTGAAGGAATTCGAGACCTGCAAGAAGGCCGTCGGAGAGTAGGCGCTTCAGGCTTTGAGATCGAACGCGACGCCGGCCCGCGGCCGCTTCGGCTCGCCGCCGTACCGGCCTGTCCCGAGGGCTTTCGGCCCTGCGAGTTGATTGATCAAGGTAACGACAAAGCGCGGATCGAGCCGCGCGCGAGCCGCCCGCCGGTCACCCTGGCGCCGGTCCCCGCGGCGCTGCTCGCCGACTTCCTCGAAATCGGCGTCCGTGACGCAGCGGAGATGGGCAGCGGACATGAGTTTGCCGCTGCATCGCGCGTGCCAAACAGGAATTAACCGCTTAACCTCCCTGGGAAAGGGAGGCGGCGATGAGCTTCAAGGAGTACGCGGCGTTTGACGGCCTCGGCCTGGCCGAACTGGTGCGCAACAGGGATGTCACGCCGGCTGAGCTGCTCGAAGCCGCCATCGAGCGCATCGAGCGCCATAACGGCGCGCTGAACGCTGTCGTCCACAAGGCCTACGACGAGGCGCGAAAGACGGCCGCTGCACCGCTTCCGGACGGCCCATTCAAGGGCGTGCCGTTTCTGATCAAGGACCTAGGCGTCAGGGTTAAGGGCTGGCCGCGCACGTCCGCCAGCCGTTTTGCGCAGATCGAGGCCGACGTCGAAGACAGCGAACTGATCAAGCGCTATCGCGCCGCCGGCGTCGTCATGGCCGGCAAGACCAATACGCCCGAGTTCGGCATTCCCGGCGTCACCACCTCGGCGCTCCTGGGCCCATGCCGCAATCCGTGGAATCCCGACCACATCTCAGGCGGTTCCTCCGGTGGCGCGGCGGCGGCGGTGGCGAGCGGCATGGTCCCGCTCGCGCACGCGAGCGATGGGCTGGGCTCGATCCGCATCCCGGCCGCCTGCTGCGGCCTCGTCGGCCTCAAGGTCACGCGCGATCGCAATCCAAACGGCCTGCACGACACCGACCGCGTGATCGGCTTCTCGGTGGATCACGTGGTCTCGCGCACGGTGCGCGACAGCGCCGCGATGCTCGACGCCACGTGCGCGCCGCAGCCGGCGAGCCCGTACGCTTATCCGCATCGCGAGCGGCCCTACATGGAAGAGATCGCGCGCGCCCCCGGCAAGCTGCGCATCGCCTGGTCGAGCGAGACGCCCGCCGGCGATCCGGTGCATCCGGACGTGCAGGCGACACTCGAGCGCACGGCGGAAACGCTGAAGGCGCTCGGCCATGATGTACGCGAGGAGGGCCTGGGCATCGATTTTCGCGCGCTCTACCGCGCGCAGGGCCTGGTTTCCGCCGCGAACTTCTCCGCCAACATTAGGCGCTGGATCGAGATCAAGGGCCGAGAGCCCGGCAACGACATCGAAGGCTTGGCGCGCCGCGCTTACAACGCCGGTAGGCATATCACAGGCCAGGACGCGCTCTGGGCGATGCAGGAGCTGCGCTTGCGCACGCGCGAAATCCTGCAGCGGTTCGAGAGGTTCGATGTTTATCTCACGCCCGTCATGTGCACGCCGCCGCCGCGCGTCGACTTCCTCGACACGCTGATGGAGGACCTGAAGGAATTCGACCGCCGCCAGCGCATCACCTTCGGCTTCACTCCGCCCTTCAACATGACCGGCCAGCCCTCGCTCTCGCTGCCGCTCGGCCAGTCGCGCGACAACCTGCCGATCGGCATGATGTTCACGGCGCGCTACGCTGACGAAGCGACGCTCTTCCGCCTGGCGGCGCAGCTGGAAAAGGAGATGCCTTGGAAGGAGCGTAGGCCGCCGGTGTGGGATTGACGGCTCGGCATGCTTACAAAGGCGCTCTATCTGCTGCTAGCGCCCGCCGCTTTCATTGCGGTTCTGTCCTTCTGTGCGACCGCGCGGGTGAGCGTCCTGTGGAAATGGATGTCGTGGGTGGTGTTCCTGACTGCGACGATCGTCGGCGGACAGTATGTGTTTGACGGTTGGGCGATCACGCCTGCGCTGATCTTAGTTGTTATTATCTGGTCGATGCTCGCGACCTTCGTCATCATGAGGCGCGGCCCTCTCGGACTCCTAAGATTGATCCGAGAAGAACGACTAGGGCGAAGGCCGGACGGAGCTTCCTAGCTAAGTCCTAATCCGCTCCTCAAGTCTTCCGCACGGTGTACACGATCGCCTCCAGCGGCAGGCGCGCGCGTTCTTTGCCGAAGCGGTCGGTGAGCTTGTCGACGAGCCAGGCGACCACCGCATCGGGATCGACGCCGCCGGCGAGCAGGTCGGGCAGCATCGGATTGCCCCACACGGCGCCGTGGGCGAAATGGCGCCAGTCGCGCACCTCCTTGTCGATCCGCACCAGGTCGTGCGCGACGTCGCTGAAGCCGGCGCTGGCGAAATCGTCCCTGACGCGGGCGATGTCGGCGTAACCGAACGGGGTCTTGTAGAATTGCGGCGGGTTGTCCGGCAGGAAGTGCGCGCCGCTTGAGTGCGCGATCTCGCCGAACGGATTGGCCTGCATCGTCCCCCAGACATTGAACAGCAGCGTCCCGCCAGGCTTGAGCACGCGCCGCGCCTCGCTGAAGGCGGCCGGCTTGTCCGGGAAGAACATCACGCCGAACTGGATGACGACGAGGTCGAACGCGTCATCGTCGAACGGCAGCGCCATCGCGTCGGCCTGCCGGAACGTGATGTTCTCGGCGGACCCGAGCTTTTCCTTTGCGATCTCCAGCATCGGCTCGTTGAGATCGGTCGCGACGATGCGTGTGGAGGCGGGAAGCGCCTTGCGCAGGGCGATGGTCGAGATGCCGGTGCCCGCGGCAATCTCCAGCACCTCCTTGCCGCCGATGGCGGCGGCGCGGCGGGCGAGATCGGCGGCGTAGTCCTCGAAGATGATCGGGCCGAGATGACGGTCGTAATAGCGCGGAATGTCGCCGGTGAATTGAGCTGCGGGTGTCGTCATGAGTGCGCCTCCCTTTGGGGCAGTCCCGAGCCTGCCCCAAACCGTTACGCCCCGCCCATGACCGCCGTTACGCTCAGCTCTTGCCGCGGCTCATCGCGTCGAGCTGTTTCTGCATCGCTTCCATCTGCTTGCGCAGTTCAGCTAGCTGCTCGTCCTTGCTCGGCTCTTCCTCGGCCGCCGCCGGTTTCGCTGCGGCCGCGCCCGCTGCGAACGGCGTCCACATCGAAAGCGCTTGCTGGAACAGCGCCATGTTGCGCTGGGCTTGTTCTTCGAACGCCGCCATCGGCGTGGTCGCGCCGAAGGCGCGCGACATGTTCTCGCGCATCTTCTCCTGCGCCTTGGCGAAGTTCTCCATGCTCATCTCGAGGAAGGGCGGCAGGAAGCCCTGCATCTGGTCGCCATAGAAGCGGATGATGCGGCGCAGGAACTGCACCGGCAGCAGACTCTGCCCGCGGCTCTCCTGTTCGAAGATGATCTGCGTCAGCACCGAGCGGGTGATGTCTTCGCCGGTCTTGGCGTCGAGCACCACGAAATCGATTCCCTCGCGCACCATGTCCGACAGGTGCTCGAGCGTAACGTATGTGGATGCCGCCGTGTTGTAGAGTCGCCGGTTGGCGTACTTCTTGATGACGACGGGCTCGCCCTGAGCGCCTGCCTCCGCGCTGGTTTCAGTCGGCGCTGGGCCGGTTGCATCCGCCACGGGTGAACCCTCTTTTCCTTGGCGGTCCGCGCAACAGCGCTGATGCCATTTGGCGCCCGCGAAAGCGCGGACCGGCGGGAAAATCGGCTGTCCTTCGCCGCAATGCAAGACAAAGCCGCTGTTTTCGCCTGCCATAGGCGCCGGCCTCACTTGGATTTCGCGCGCCGCTTGTGCGATAGGGGCGGCCAAGTCTCCGTTTCCGCCCAAGGCCTTCGTCGTTTCCAGGAGCCGTCCCCATGACCCAGATCGTCATCGCTTCCGCCGCCCGCACGCCCGTCGGCTCGTTCAACGGCAGCTTTGCTGCAACGCCCGCGCATGAACTGGGCCGCGTCGCGATCACAGCCGCGCTGCAGCGCGCAAAAGTCGATGCGAAGGAAGTCTCCGAGGTGGTGCTGGGCCAGGTGCTGACGGCGAACCAGGGCATGAACCCCGCGCGCCAAGCCAGCCGCGCCGCCGGGATGCCGGATGAGACGCCAGCCTGGTCGCTCAACCAGGTATGCGGCTCCGGTCTGCGCGCTGTGGTGACGGGCTATCAGCAGATCAAAGCGGGCGACGCGAAGATCGTCGTGGCGGGCGGTCAGGAGAACATGACGCTTGCGCCGCACTGCCAATACCTGCGTGGCGGCGTGAAGTTCGGCTCGCTCGAACTCATCGACACCATGATCAAGGACGGCCTCACCGACGTGTTCTACGGCTATCACATGGGCATCACCGCCGAGAACGTCGCCGAGAAGTGGCAGATCACGCGCGAGGAGCAAGACAAGTTCGCCACGCTCTCGCAGAACAAAGCTGAGAAGGCGCAGAAGGAGGGGCGGTTCAAGGACGAGATCGTCGCCGTCACCGTGAAGGGGAGGAAGGGCGACACCATCGTCGAGCAGGACGAATACATCCGCTCTGGCGCCACGCTCGAAGCCGCCGCGGGTCTGCGCCCCGCCTTCAAGAAGGACGGCACCGTCACCGCCGGCAACGCGTCGGGCATCAACGATGGCGCAGCCGCCGTTGTGCTGATGACGGCCGAAGAGGCGGATCGTCGCGGCATCACGCCGCTTGCGCGCATCGCCTCGTGGGCGTCGCGCGGCGTCGAGCCGAGCGTCATGGGCACCGGGCCGATCCCCGCTTCGAAAGCGGCGCTGGAGCGCGCCGGCTGGAAAGTGGACGATCTCGATCTGGTCGAAGCCAACGAAGCCTTCGCCGCGCAGGCCTGCGCCGTGAACAAGGACATGTGCTGGGACCCGGACATCGTCAACGTCAACGGCGGCGCGATCGCCCTCGGTCACCCCATCGGCGCGTCCGGCGCGCGCGTGCTGACGACGCTGCTCTACGAACTCCAGCGCCGCAACAAGAAGCGGGGGCTGGCGACGCTCTGCATCGGCGGCGGCATGGGAATCGCGATGTGCGTGGAGCGGTAGGAGTCCTCCATCTCGGTCTGGCGGCGCTCGCCTTGTCGGCGAGCGCCTGCGCTCGGCATGATGCGGGCCAGGCGTCGCAACGCGCCGCAGCCGAACAAACCTACGAACAGAATACCGATTTGCTCCCAGCGGAGTTGCGGAACGGCGCGCTTGCCTCCGCTTCGCCCGAGCAACTGCGCCAAGCCCTTTGGCAACACGGCGCCGGCGCCGTGGTGGCGTCCTTGTTCGGCCGCGACAGCGATCAGGGCTGGGACCGAGTGCTCGCGGGCATCGCCAGCGGTGAACAGGCATGGCTCGACCTCGCGCCGATGCTGCGCCCCGGCACAGACGGCCACGCCGGGGAAGGGTTGAGCATCGCGTTGTCAGAAGCGCTGCAGCACAACGCGCCAGGCGTTCTGCGGTTGGTTGCCGTAGGCAACGAAGACGATCGGGTTTGCAGCATACTTGCCATTGAGCCGACGGACCAAGAGGTGGCGAACTTCTACGCGGCGACCATCCCTGCCGTGGAAGCAGTGCGCGAACCCGACTTGCAGGCAGTCAAAGCAGCGTGTCTCGCTTCGCTCCGGGAAAGCCAGCGTCAAGGCTAGTGTTCGGCGATTATGACGAAGCACCGCATCTACTCCATCAGCTTCGCGAGCGTCTATCCGCACTATGTTGCCAAGGCGGAGAAGAAGGGACGCACAAAGGCGGAGGTGGATGCGATTATCCGTTGGCTGACGGGCTATAGCCAGCAAGCGCTGAACGCGCAGATCAAGAAGCAGACGACCTTCGAGGACTTCTTCGCGTGGGCGCCCAAACTCAATCCCGCGCGGTCGCTCATCACGGGCGTGGTCTGCGGGGTGCGGGTGGAGGAGATCGAAGAGCCGCTGATGCGCGAAATCCGCTATCTGGACAAGCTGATTGACGAACTGGCGAAGGGAAAAGCGATGGAGAAAATCCTGCGCAGCGCCCCTGATGCGCGATCTCTCGGCCGAAGGTCAGACGCATGAGCGCGGCATCCCCGCGGGTGGGGAGGGGGATGCGACCGATGTCGATAGCACGTGAAGATGTCCGGTTTTCGTAGCACGCCAAATGTCCGCCGCTTTGCCGCTCGGCCCGTGCGGGCTCGGCCGCCGGGCGGGCTCAGGCGGCCGATTTCTGCGCCTCCTCGATCAG
>Ga0209172_10002187_pt1 | contig 36137 bp, 31 predicted proteins | sample LarsenN4metaG_FD_184113 | JGI IMG/M metagenome (GOLD analysis project Ga0209172, IMG submission 184113) | Hot spring sediment bacterial and archeal communities from British Columbia, Canada, to study Microbial Dark Matter (Phase II) - Larsen... ... | reverse complement strand
CGCAGCGGAGCGGAGGTCGAGGTGAGGATCGCACCCAGCCGGAGCAGGCCGCCGCGATGCAGCCGTCCGGCGTCCTCCACCTTCTCGAACCGGCCCGGCGCGGCGAACTTGACGTCGAGGCCGTAGAACTTCGCCAGCGGCTCATTGAGGAACGAGTAGCCGGCGAAGAAAATCTCGCGCACCGGGCGGTCCTTCCGGACGATGTGCTCGAAGAAGGCGACCGCCTCCTCGTACATAGCCGACCGCACCTCCGGCGTAAACTCCGGGAAGCGGGCGGCGTCGACGCCGCGGTACTCGTCGAACCGGTAGAAGCCGAGCCACTGCCCGAAGAACTCGGTGGCGAACCGGCGCGCCTTCGGATCGGCCAGCATGCGACGGACCTGGGCGGCGATCCCGGCGTCCGTGTGCAAGTCGCCGCGCGCCGCCGCCCGCCTCAGTTCCTCGTCGGGCAACGACGACCAGAGGAAGTAGCTCAGCCGGCTCGCCAAGTCCACGCCGCTCAACCGTCCGCCGCCGGTCTCCACGGGCTGTTCGAGGCGGTAGAGGAAAGCGGGCGACACCAGAATGCGCGCGATCAGCGCCCGGATCGCCTTGGCGTGGTCGAGCTTGGCGCCTTCGCGCGACCGGTTGTAGAAACCGCGGAGACTGTCCTTCTCCTTGTCCGACAGCGGCCGCCGCCAGGCGAGTTCGGCGAACCGCAGGCAATCTTCGATGTGCCGCGGCTGGGCCGCCTTCTGCATTGCCGTCAGTGCGTCCAGGTCCGCCTTCAGCTCCCGCGCGTACCGGCGCGGCTCCTCCGGCAGGGATGCAATGTCGGCCGCGGTGAACTCCGCCACCGGTTTGCGGAGGCCGATCCTGAACTTTTCCGCGACGAAGCTCCAGAAGGCGTCATGGTATTCAAAGGAAGTCAGCAGGTCGCTCCATGCCTGGTCCAGTCGCGCGCGTGTGGCGTCGTCGAGCATCTTCTCAACCAGGAACCGGTCTGTGCGGTAATACTTCAGCTTCGTGTGATAGCGGTCCCGCTCCGGCTGGTTGTAAGTGTTGTCGAAGGGGGCGGGGATCGGGTCCTTGTCGGACGGCGTCGCCTCGCCGTGGGAGGTCTGGGGCAGCGCCGCGGCCAGTTCGAGGACGCCCGCCTTCCACTGCTCGAACCCGGCGGTGCCGCTGTGCCCGAGCAGGGCGGAAACCGGACGGCCCCGGGTGAGATCCTCGCTTTCGGAAATCGTGCACCGGACCACGGCGTCGCCGGTCTCCGGAGGGCCGATTTCCGCCTCCATCTGCACCTCGACGGCCGAGGCGTCCGGCGCGGGCACAACCTGGAAGAAGAGCGGCGCGCTTCCGCCCGGGGTCACGAAGGCGGTCGACGCGCCGTACTGGCCGTCTTCCCGCCGCTCGATTCCGAGCTTGCGCAGGGAGTCGGGGTCCAGGGCGGCCGCCAGTGGGATCTGGGGTCCCGCGCTGCGGTCCTTCTTGCGGAATCGCACGGTCGCGTTCCGCCAGTGGATCACCGCCCGGTCCCGGGAGCGCGGGTTGACCGAAATGGCCGACAGGTGGATCCGCGCGGGGGTCTTACCGTCGCTCCGCGCGAAGAAGCGGAACCGGTGCCGTGTCGCCGCGGCCAGCGACTCGCCGGTCAGCACCAGCGCGCGCTCGTCGCCCTCGCCGCCTTCGGCAAGCGCGCCCGCGCCGAACAGCCAGCGCGGCCACTCAAACAAGGCTTTCTGGATCTCGTGACACTGCTGGCGGACCCGGCTGTCATTGGAGCCGTCCGGCGCCGGCAGGTTGCGCCAGCGTTCCACCGTCTCCGAGGTCGGGTACGTGGGACTCGTCTGGCGCAGGACATTCCAGATGTGTTCGGCAAACCGGGCGCTGAGTCCTTCCTTTGCTCCGAGGTCGGCCAGCGTCGCCCGCGGCTCGCCCAGTTTTTCCCGGTGCAGGTACCGCCAGGAGACGTAGAAGGCTTTCGCGTACCGGTCCAGCCCATAGGGTTTGCCGCCCTCGCCGGAGGCGGCCCGGAACCCGTGCGTGCGGTAGATGGCGTTGATGCGGTCGATGGCTGACAGTTCGAACCCGCTCCGTCCGGGGTCGGCGAAGAAATAGAGCGGGCCGGCGCCGATGACGGCGTGGTCTGCGATCCGCCGCGCGTAGCGCAGATAGCGCTCGACGTCGGCGTCCTGCATGAATTGCACATCGCCGAAATTGGTGAACCCTTCCCCGCCCACCGAATCCGGCACGAAATCCCCGTCGACGTTGAACGAGGTGAGCCCGGTGAGGTCGCGGACCGTGGACACGTACTCGCTGGAGGTCAGCCGCCGGAGCGTCACGCGGCCCGGATCGCCCTCGTTGGCGTTCGCGTAGGCCGTCATGGCGGCCCGGATCGCGGCGATGGCCTGCTCGCGCCCGGCCTCGGGAGGCTGGGGCAGATTCGGCGGGGGCATCCGCTTCTGGCGGAGCACCCGGACCACTTTGTCCCACTGGTCGAAATGCCTGTCCATGGCCGGCCGGACAAGCATCTCCTCCAGGTTTACACCGGCGGCGGGGGACTTCGCCCCGTGGCAGCCGACGCAGTACTGCTTGAAAAATGGCGCGGCGGGCGGCGCGGCCGCGGCGGCGTTCACAACGGCTGCGAGGGCGGCCATCAGGGACGGCACGCGGTACGCAAACCTCCCGCTTCGACAAGGAAGTCGCATCGATTTTCCTCAGTTTATCATCGGACGGAGACCGGGATAGCAGGCGGGCGTCCTCGTGTCCAAAGAGCAGGTTGCCGCGCCGCAGCCCGCTGCTCCGCACCGAGTCGCGCACCAGCATGTCCATCACAATGGCGCCGGGCGCGCGACACTTCGGAAACGATGAGGTTTCCAGAAGGCGTCCATGCCAGTTTGTGGGGCGATTCGAAGACTGAGGGGGCGACGACAGCCTTCAGGCGCCCGTTCCGGCTCCGGTCGCGGCCAGGATCGGGTCGATCACGCGGCGGTAGACGCCGGCTGTGCGGAGCGCCATGCGTTCGAGCGTCCAGTCGCGATGGACGGCTTCGCACCCGTTGCGGCCCAGTTTCTGCGCGAGCGCCGGGTCGGCCAGGATCCTGTGCCAGGCGTCAGCCAGCGCCCCGGGAGAGTCGGGGTCGACGAGAAGGCCACCGCCGGTGGCTTCTATCATCTCCGGAAAAGCTCCGCGCCGCGGTTGAACCACCGGAACGCCGTTGGCCATCGCTTCGAGGACGGGAAGACCCTTCGGTTCGTCATAGGTGGCGGGCATGGAAAACACGTCGAGGCTTTGCAGGAATCGGATCTTGCCCTCGCGGTCCACTTCACCCCAGTGACGGAACTCGGCCTCGAGGCCCCACTCGCGAAATCGCCGGCGAACCTCTTCGAAGTAGGGCCTCTTTTCGGGAGCCATATAGCCGGCCACATGGAAGCAACACGGCGGCAGGCCGCCTCTCTCCCGTAAGGTCCGGTACGCCTCGGCCGCCACGTGGAGCCCCTTCTCCGGAGCGATCCGGCCCAGAAATCCCACGTTCCAAGTACCCGGCCTGGCGCGGCGCTCGAGGGAGTGGCCTTCGGTTGCGATGCCGAGAGGAACCACGTGCAGTTTCTCCTCGGGGATCCCCAGATAGCGCCGCATGTGGCGCGCCTCGTGATGGCTCACGGCGATAAAAGCGTCGACGTCGTCCACTTGCCGGCGGATGAGATCCAGCGCGCGCGCGCGCCAGGGCTCGGTGAGTCCGTCGAGAAACAGTTCCTCGCCCTGGAGCGAACAGACGACGGGCCGACCGGTGGCCTGCTTGAGCGGGCGGGCGAGCGCAATCAGCAGCGTGTAGGGCAGCGTCACCAGGTCCGGCGCCGGCTCGTGGAGAAGCCAGTCCACCAGGTTGTCGATTTCCTTTCGCTGCCGTCCCCCGGCGCCTTCGAGGATCGAGACGGTGAGGGCGCCCAGTTGCGCCGGATCCACCTCGACGCCCCGTCCGGCGAACAGGGAGATCACGCCGGGCAGGTCCCACAGTTTGTCGAGGAACTTGGGCGTCCGGCGGAAAATCGGCAGCTTCTGCTGGAGGTAGATGCTGATCCCGCCGAAGAAGACGCGGGGGGAGCTGACGTTGACATCGTCGGTGCGTGTGGGCGTGTAAAGAGGCAGCAGAACGACGTCGTGGCCCTGCCGGATCAGTTCCCGCGCCAGCGCGTTGTCGCGAAGACAGGAGCCGCAGTACATCGGGCCCGCGCCCGCCGTGATGGAGAGGATCTTCATTGACTGTGCGCCAGCCGGCGGACGTCCGCGGGTTCAGGCCGGCTGCGGTTCATAGACCTGGAAGGCGCGCCGGGCGTAGAGATGATCGAACAGGTTGCCTTCGTGCGGCTGATCCCAGACGATGCGGTTGGTCTGAATCGGGCCGAAGTTCAGCCTGCCGATTTCCGGCGACGCCAGCAGGCGCCGGCGGAAAGCCGGGTCATTCGTGATCGCCGTGAGCACGAGCGTGGGTCCCAGGACTTCCGGGATCTCCGACTGGTCCACTTCGACCACGCTGGCGAACGGAAACAGGTACTCCTTGTTGGCGAGTCCGTGGTCCTTCGAATTCACGTGGACAATGGTCGGCAGCAGGTAGTTGCACCCGTCAAACGTCGCCAGCCGGCCGCCCTCGCGGAACTTCGCCGAAACGTCTTCGGCTCCGGGTTCCGACAGCGCCTGATCCACCATCGCGTTGATTCGCACCGCCACGTTCGGGTCGGCAAAGGGCGCGATGGCCGCCTCCGGGTCGTCCGCCGGCCGCGGCCGGACGGCCGCCAGCCGGGCCGCGAGCGCTTCGGCGATCTCCCGGCTGTGGCGCGGCACCCAGACGCCGGAGGCGTTCACGCACGAGCGTCCGGAGTTCTCCGCGATCGAGGCGGCAATGAGGTCGATGTAGTCCTCCCACCGGTCGATCAGATCCTCGCCGATGACGACCTTGCTCCAGCCCGGCCCATGGACTTCGATCCGCGGATCGCGCGCGTACTGCCGGGTGGTCGACACGTCGCCGAACACCATGCCGCGCGAGCACCGCCGCAGGATCTCGCCGGCTCCGGCGTGATCGCAGGGATAGTAGCTGAAGGCCTCCGGCGGCGCCCCCGCGCGCAGAAACGCCTGGATGATCCTAAACGGCGACCACGGTTCGGACCCGCCTGGCTTCAACACGAGCGGAGTCTTCAATGCGAACGCCGGAATCCACAGCGAATGCACTCCGGGCGAGTTGCTCGGCAGCACCACGCCGAGCGAATCGCCGCGCCGGAAATAGCTGACCACCGAGCCGGCGGCCTCCCCGTAGCCGGAGTCGAGAATGTCGAGGTCGAGGTTCCGTGTGAGGCCACGGAGCACGCCGGCCATGTTCGCCATCACGCCGCCGATCTTCTCCATGTTCCGCCGGACCATGATCCACGGCAGCCCGGTCGTCGCCGAGGTCTGCTCAATGTAGTCCTGAACCGTCTGCGAAGAGTCCCCCAGGGGAAGCTCGTCGTTGAGAAAATGAACCGACGCCTTCTCGCAAAGCGCGATCAGTTCCCGGGTCCGGAACCCGGCCATCGCCCGGGCGATCTCGCCGAGCGCGAGCATGTCGCGGCGGATCAGGCCGGAATTGGCCATGCTGATCTCCACGAGCGGCTGCCGGGTGCGATGATGGATGGCCGTCGCGGTGTCGACGCTCCGGTAGGGGCGTCCCTGGCGAAGAATCGGCAGGTGCAACATTCTCAGTACACTCCTTCAACGACGGTGGTCTTGAATCGGGAAAACGGACGCACGTTCCGGACGCCGTCCCAGGGATACTGCTTGCACGGCGCCTCGCGCTCGCACTCGTCCCGTTCGAGGAACCGCGGGATGAAGGTCTCCCGGGTCAGCGTCGTGAGCCGGACGCGGCCGGTCGCGCCGTACGGAACCAGTTGCCGCGGATTGTCGGGATCCACAACTTCGAGCATCGCGCGCGGCGACGGCGGGTAGTAGATGATGGCCCAGTTGTCTTCCGGCGCGGGCGCCTTGTGCGTGGCCAGCCCCATCAGCGTGTTTCCGTACGTGGGCGCGAAGTAGATGTCGGGGCCGAGCAGCTCCTCCACCGCGAACCGGTGGAACTGCGGGGTCATTTCCGTGCCGCCGCAGAAGATCCCCTTGATTCCCATCTTTTTGAGCGAAACCTTCTCGCAGATCGCCTCGAGCAGCTTCGGCGTGGTGAACATGCACTGGATATTCTCGTGCGCGCGCATCAGCGTCAGCGCCTGGTCGACCACGTGCTGCTTGTAGCGCTCCATCATCTGCATCTCGCCCCACTTGATCAGTTTGATGACCCATCGGGGATCGAGATCCACAAGAAAGCAGATCCCGCCGCGGTACTGGCAGAGGTGCTCGACGGCCAGGCGGAGCCGGCGCGGGCCTGTGGGGCCCACCGAAATCCAGTCGGCGCCTTTGGGAAAATACTTGTCCGGCAGCGTGTGCGAGAAGTTCTCGTAGTCGATGCGGAAGTCGTCCATCTGAATCCGCGCCTTCGGAACGCCTGTTGACCCGCCGGTTTCGAAGATATAGGTTGGCTTGCCGGCGAGCCCTTTCGGAATCCACTGGCGTACCGGTCCGCCGCGCAGCCATTCATCCTCGAAGAAGGGGAACTTGTCGAGGTCGTCATAGCACTTGATCTCTTTGACGGGATCCCATCCCAGCTTTTCCTTGTAGCGGAGCCAGAACGGGCTGCCCGTTTTGGGGCTGAAATGCCAGCGGACGATTTCGACAGTATGCTCGTCGAGCTTCTTCCTTGCGGCCGCGCATTGTGAGGCGAGGGCCAGTTCGGCCCTGGTGGCTTTGGACATCACCTACGAGTATAGATCGCCGGCCCGGATCCGGGCCGCAAAAAGGCCGGGCGGACGCGGGCCGGTTGTCTCTCCCCACGCGGAGCCTTCCCCCGTCCGCGGCGGCGATTTCACGCACGGACTACGGCCGGCGCGTTACCATAAAGGGTTCAGGACAGTCTATCCGAGGTAACGTGACTCGAATCCTTTTCTTCCTCCTTGCCGTCTGCCCGTCGCTGACCCTTGAGGTGTTCGGGCAGACCACCCGCAGCACCGTGCGCGGCACGGTGACCGATCCTTCCCTGCGCCCCCTGGCCGACGCCAACGTCGGCCTGAGGAACACGGCTACCGGCGCGGCGCGCGAGGCCCGCACGTCCGCCGACGGCAGGTTCACCTTCGCCGCCGTGACGCCCGGCGAGTATCTGCTCTCGGTGAGCAGCGGGTCCGGCGCGCCTTACGAGGAGCGGCTGACCGTGCTTGTCAACCAGGACATTCTCGCCGAGATCCGGCTCGAGCCGGCGGCCGCCTCCCGCGTGGAGGTGACGTCCACGCGCGGGATGCTCAAGACCGAGACCGCGTCGCTGGGAGTGACGATCGAGAACCGGCTGGTGACGGGCCTGCCGCTCGACGGCCGCAACTTTCTCGAGTTGTCGCTGCTGACCCCCGGCGCCGTTCCCGCCGCCGAGGGCTCGGCCGGATCCACGCGCGGCGACTTCGCCTTCAATATCAACGGCAGCCGCGAGGACGGCAACAATTTCCTGCTAGACGGCGTCTACAACGGGGACCCGAAGCTGAATACGTTCGGCGTGGTCTCCGCGGTCGATTCGATCCGCGAGTTCGAGGTCGCCGCCAGCACCTACGACGCCTCCTTCAGCCGCAACGCCGGCGCGCAGGTGAACGTGGTGACGCGGTCCGGCTCCAATGAGATCCACGGCACGGCCTATGAATTTTTCCGCAACGGCGCCATGGACGCGCGCAACTTCTTCGTACCCGCCGGAGAGAAGGACCCGCGCTACCAGCGCAACCAGTACGGCTTCTCCCTGGGCGCGCCGGTGCGCCGGAACCGCACCTTCCTGTTCGGCGACTATGAAGGACGCCGCGTGCGCGAGGGAATCACCCGGGCGACCAACGTTCCCACCGCGCTCGAGCGCGCCGGCGACTTCTCGCAGAGCGGCATTCCTTTCCTGATTGACCTGTTCACCCAGCAGCCGTTTCCCGGCGCGCGCATCCCGCGCGAGCGCATTCACCCGATCGGGGCCGGCATCGCCAACCTGTACCCGTTGCCGACACGCGACGTGCGCGGACAGAACTTCGTCTCCTCGCCGGCACAGCGCGACCGAAACGACCAGTTCGACGCCCGCCTCGACCACCAACTTCGTCCCGCGTCGGATCTCTCCGTCCGCTACAGCATGGCCGACCGCAACCTGTTCGACCCGTTCGCCGGTGCGGCCTTCGCCAGCATTCCCGGCTGGGGCAACGACGTGCTGCGGCGTTCCCAGAATCTCATGCTGGCCGAGACGCACGCCTTCACTCCCTCCCTGCTGAACGAGTTCCGGGCCGCCTTCACCAGGGTTTCGCAGGGCGTGCTCGCCGAGGGACGCAACGGAATCCAGAACGCGCAGATCGGACTGCCGGTGATCTCCCGCAATCCGCGCGACGCGGGCATGAGCCTCATCACGGTTCCGGGCTACTCCAACATCGGCGACGACTACAACGCCCCCCAGCAGAGCAGCACCAACACCTTCCAGGTTCTGGACACCGCGACGTGGGTGCGCGGGCGCAGCATCGTGAAGCTCGGCTTCGACTTCCGCCGCCTCCAGCAGAACGCCTTCCGCGACGTTCAAGCCCGCGGCTTCATCAATTTCGTTGGTTTCACGGGCAACGCCCTGGCCGAGTTGATCCAGGGCATCCCCGCCGTCAGCGGAGTGGCGCGCCTCGACAATCCGCAGTACTTGCGTACCTCAAGTTACAACTTCTTTGTGAACAACCAGTGGCGCGCCACGGCCCGGCTGACCCTGACGCTGGGCGTGCGTTACGAATACAACTCACCTGCCGTGGACCGCTTCGACCGGGCCAATCTCTACGACCCGGCCTCCGGCCGGCTTACGCCGGTCGGCTCGGGCTCTCTACCGCGGTCAGGTTACGCCGCCGACCGCAACAACTTCGCGCCGCGCCTCGGTGTCGCCTACCGGCTCGGCGAGAAGTCCGTGCTGCGTGGCGGCTACGGCCTCTACTTTGACCAGTCCGCCCTCGCCCCGGGCGAGGGGCTGTACTTCAGCGCTCCCTATTACGACTTCCGCCTGTTTGTGTTCGACGCCCGCTTCCCGCTGCTGCTGCACGATCCGTTCCCGGCCAACTACCCGATTCCGATCCCCAACTCCGCCACCGCTTTCCAGCGCGACCTGCGGTCGCCCTACGTGCAGCACTTCAACTTCAACATCCAGCGGTCACTCGGCTCGTCGCGGGCCCTGGAAGTTGGTTACGTGGGTTCTAAGGGGACGAAGCTGCTTTCGGCGCGCGACCTCAACCAGCCCGGCCCGAGCGCGGCGCAGTTCAATCCGCGGCCGAACCCCGCCTTTGGCGACGTAACGGTCCTTGAATCCCGCGCCAATTCGAACTACCACTCCCTTCAGACCCGGCTTCAGCAGCGCCTTTCGCACGGTCTGAGCGTGCTCGCCTCCTACGCGTGGGCAAAATCGATCGACGACGCGAGCGCGTTCTTTTCGAGCACGGGCGACGGCAACTTCCCCCAGGACTCAAGGAACGCCAGGCTCGAACGGGCCCGATCGAACTTCGATGTGCGCCACCGCTTCACGATGGCGTACGCCTACGATCTGCCGCTCGGCAAGGGCCTGCTGCGGGGCGGATGGCAGACGTTCGGAGTCTGGACGTTGCAGACCGGGCGTCCCTTCACGGTCGCCCTGCCGTCGGCGGACGACAACAGCGGCACGGGCATCTCCGTGCTTGGTTTCGGCAGCAACGACCGTCCGCACGCTCTCCGCAACCCGGCGCTCGCCAGCCCCACTCCGGAACGCTGGTTCGACACGGCCGCCTTCGCGCGGCCGGCCCGCGGAACGTTCGGCAACGCCGGACGGAACATCCTCGACGGCGACGGCCTGCAATCGATCAACGCGTCCCTCGTCAAGAACTTCGCGCTGCGGGAAGCGATGACGCTCCAGTTCCGCGCGGAGTTCTTCAACTTTTTCAACCAGGTGAATTTCGACCTGCCGGATCTGTTCTTCGGATCGCCGACGTTCGGCCGCGTCAACAGCGCGCGGCCGCCGCGCCACGTGCAGTTCGGCCTGAAGTTCCTGTTCTGACCGGGCGCCCTGGCGCCGGTCCGCCAGCAATGGACGCAGTGTCGCCGCCCGACCGGTTCGTGCCGGGCGGCGATCACGCGGCGGGCCGGAGCGCCGGGAGCGCCGCCTGAGGCCGCCGTGCGGGTCCTGTCCTCGCCGCCCGTCCCGCGGCGGTGGGTTCCCGCCGCTTGCGGTACTCTGTTTATTTGCCAATCCCACTCAGGAGGCGGAACCCTTGAAATGGTTCGACTACGCCGCCCCGACTTCCCTGCCCGAGGCGGTGCGGCTGCTTGCCGAGCGTCCGCAGGCGCGGCTGCTCGCCGGCGGAACAGACCTGATCGTGCAGATGCGGGCCGGCCGCAAGGAGACGGACCTTGTCATCGACGTCAAGCGAATCCCGGAACTGAACGTTCTCCACTGGGATCCGGGCTCCGGACTGACGCTGGGCGCCGCGGTGCCCTGCCACCGGATTTATGAGGACCGCGCCGTGCGCGCCCACCTCCCCTCGCTCGCCGAAGTGGCCGGCATCATCGGCGGCACACAGATCCAGGGCCGGGCCTCCGTCGGCGGCAACCTCTGCAACGCCTCCCCGAGCGCGGATACGGCGCCTCTGCTGATCGCTCTCGGCGCCCGCTGCCGCATCGCCAGCGCCGCCTCGACGCGCGAAGTCGCGGTGGAGGATTTCTGCGTCGCTCCCGGGCGGAACGCGCTCGCCTCGGGCGAGATGCTCGTGTCGATTCACATCCCCGCGCCCCCGCCCCACAGCGGCGCGCAATACCTGCGATTCATTCCGCGCAACGAGATGGACATCGCCGTGGCGGGCGCCGGCGTGGCGGTCTCCCTCGACAGGGGAGAGTTCCGCTCGGCGCGCGTCGCGCTGGCGGCCGTGGCGCCGGCGCCCCTATTCGTGCGGGAAGCCGGCGACTATCTCGCCGGCAAACCCGTCAGCGCCGAACTGATCGCCGAGGCGGCCGAACTCGCGAAAGCCGCAGCTCGTCCGATCACCGACATGCGCGGCACCGCGAGATACCGGCGGCATCTGTGCGGCGTGCTGACGCGCAGGGCGCTTGAGGCGGCCGTGGCCGCCGCGCAGGGAGGACGGTAGGGATGGAATCAAAAGTCAGAGTGCGGACGACGATCAACGGAGAACCGGCCGAATTCCTGTGCGAACCGCGCCAGAGCCTGCTTGAGGTGCTGCGCGACGTCCTGAGTCTCACCGGGACGAAGGAGGGCTGCAACGACGGCAACTGCGGCGCGTGCACGGTCCTCATGGACGGCCGCATCGTGACCTCCTGCCTGGTGCTCGGGGTCGAAGCCGAAGGCGCGGTCATCGAAACGGTGGAAGGCATGGCGCGCGGCAGCGAGCTTCATCCGCTGCAACAGGCGTTCCTCGAGAACGCCGCATTGCAGTGCGGAATCTGCACGCCGGGATTTCTGGTGGCGGCGAAAGCGCTGCTCGACCGGGAGCCGCGGCCGTCCGAGCACCGCATCCGCTGGTGGCTGGCCAACAACCTGTGCCGGTGCACCGGCTACGACAAGATCATCCGGGCCGTCGAGCAGGCGGCCGAACTCATGGCGGCGAAGGAGGACAGGTAAGTGGCGGCAAACTACACGGTGATCGGCACCCGTCCGGTGCGGCATGACGGCGCCGACAAAGTGACCGGGCGCGCCCTCTACGGCGCCGATCTTCAGCTGGCGGGAACGCTGCACGGCGCCATTTTGCGCAGTCCGCACGCGCACGCCCGCATCCTGAAGATCGATACGAGCAAAGCCGAGCGCCTGCCCGGCGTCCGCGCCGTGGTCACGGCGGCCGACCTGCCTCAGACGCCGGACCGCATCGTCGACCTCGGCGAGGGCGACACGCCGCTCAGCTTCATCCGCGGCAACGTGCTGGCGTCGGGCAAGGTCCTCTACCGGGGACACGCCGTGGCGGGCGTGGCCGCGTCGAGCGTCCACATCGCCGAGGAGGCGTGCCGGCTGATCGAGGTCGATTACGAACCGCTGGCCTGCGTGCTGACCGCGCCGGAGGCGATGAAGGAGGGCGCGCCGATCCTGCACGAGTCGCTGCGGACGAAAGAGTTCGGCGAGGAGCGTCCAGGCGCCACCAATGTCGCCGAACACTTCCGGCACGTCCTCGGCGACGTCGAGGCCGGATTCCGGGAGGCCGATGTCATCCTCGACCGCGAGTTCACGACGTCGACGGTCCACCAGGGCTACATCGAACCGCACAACGTCACCGCGCTGTGGAACAACGACGGGCGCGTCCTGATCTGGTGCAGCACGCAGGGCGCGTTCACGGTGCGCGACACGACGGCCTGCGTCCTGGATCTTCCGGTCTCGCAGGTCAAGGTCACGCCGATGGAAATCGGCGGCGGCTTCGGAGGCAAGATTCCGGTCTACATGGAGCCGGTCGCGGCGTTGCTGTCAAAGAAGACCGGACGCCCCGTAAAGATGGTCATGCCCCGGAAAGACGTTTTCGAAGGCACGGGGCCGACGCCGGGCTGTTTCATGCGCGTCCGCATCGGCGCGCGCAGGGACGGAAGGCTCACGGCGGCGCAAGCCTATCTGGCGTTCGAGGCGGGGGCCTACCCCGGCGCGATGGTGGCCCCCGCCGCGATGACGGTGTTCGCTGCCTACGACATTCCGAACGTGACCATCGACGGCTTCGACGTCGTGGTCAACAAGCCTTCCACTGCCGCCTACCGGGCCCCGGGCGCGACCAACGCCGCCTTCGCCACCGAGACCGTGATGGACGAAATCGCTGAACAGCTGCATCTCGATCCGCTCGAACTCCGGCTCGCCAACGCCGCCCGGGAGGGCACGCGCCGCGCCGACGGTCCGAAGTACGGGCGCATTGGATGCGTCGAGGTGATCGAGGCGATGAAGAACCATCCGCACTATTCGGCGCCCCTCGGCGGACCCCACCGCGGCCGCGGCGTGGCGATCGGATTCTGGTTCAACGCGGGACTGCCATCCAGTTGCACGCTCAGCGTGAACGCGGACGGAACGGTGAACCTCGTCGAGGGGTCCACCGACATCGGCGGCACCCGCACTTCCATCTCGATGCAGGCGGCCGAAGTGCTGGGCATCCGCGCCGAGGACGTTCATCCGACCGTGGCCGACACCGACTCGGTCGGCTTCACGGCGGTCACCGGCGGCAGCCGCGTCACTTTCGCCACGGGCATCGCCGCGTACGAAGCCGCCCAGGACGTCGTCCGGCAGATGCGCGAGCGCGCGGCCAAACTGTGGGAAACAGACCCGTCGGAGGTCGAGGTGTCGGGCGGCGTCTATCGCGCGGCCGGAAGGTCGGCGACCTTTGCGGAACTGGCGGCGAAACTCGGAGAGACCGGCGGCCCTGTCGTGGGGCGCGGCGCGGTGAATCCGCCGGCGGTGGGCGGTTCCTTCTCGGGCTGCATCGCCGATGTCGAAGTGGATCCGGAAACCGGAAAGACCACCGTTCTGCGGTTCACCAGCGTGCAGGACGCGGGCAAGGCGATCCATCCGGCCTACGTCGAGGGTCAGATGCAGGGCGGCAGCGTCCAGGGCATCGGGTGGGCGTTGAACGAAGAGTACTACATGAGCCGCGACGGCGTGATGCTGAATTCCAGTTTCCTCGACTACCGCATGCCGACGGCGCTCGACCTCCCCATGATCGACACGTGCATCGTCGAGGTGCCCAACCCGGGCCACCCGTTCGGAGTCCGTGGAGTCGGCGAGGCGAACATCGTTCCGCCGCCGGCCGCGCTGGCCAACGCCATCTACCGCGCCGTCGGAGTGCGCATGCGGCGTCTGCCCATGAGTCCGCCGGCGCTGATGGAAGCCATCTGGGCGAAGCAGGGCTGACGCTGTGCCCACCGTGTTCATTCCCGCGCCGCTGCAATCGCTGACGGGCGGCCGGTCCGTGGTCGAGGCGGAGGGCGCGACGGTCCGCGAAGTGATCGCCAGCCTGGATCGCGCGTGGCCGGGGCTGCGCGACCGCATCGTCGAGGGCGGCCGTCTGCGCCCGAACATTTCGGTGGCCGTGGACGGCGTGGTGAGCCCGCTGGGCCTGATCGAGAAGGTGCCGCCCGGAGCCGAAGTCCACTTCGTGGCGGCGATTCGGGGCGGCGCGGAATCGCCCGGCGGCAGGAGTCTCCGAGGTCCTACTTGCCCTGCTGCTTTTGCGCGCTGAGATCGACGATCTCCTTCCCGCACTGTGTCTTCGCGACCGCGAGCACATTCCGGTATTCGGACTTGTCCAGCTGCAAAGTAAGCGTCTGGGCCTTCCCCTCGGCATCCTTGTAGTCCACGTACAGCCAGTGCTTCTTGCTCTTGGTCAGCATCACGATGCCCCCGGCGCCCAGCGAGGCGAGCATCACTATCGCGCCCTCTTTGATCCGCCGGCGCGACGCCAGGTCGTATGACAGCTTCTCGACCTTGTCATAGGGGATCACGACCGAGGAGCCTTTCCTGGGCCGGACGGTCAGGGATCGGCTCTGGCCGTCGAATTCGATCGTCGTCTGAATCTCCTTGCCCTTCTCGTCGAAGGTGCGGGACTTGGAGAAAGCGGCGCTGCTGCCGGAAGCCGGGATGCAGAGGGACAGACCGATCGCCGCGGCGATCATCATGCTGGAACGAGGCATGGTGTTTGAATCCTTTCTTTGGTTGCGTCCGCGCAGCCGGTGGACGGCTGGCTGACCGGTGTGATCGCGGCAGGCGAAAACGTTTTTCCGAACTGAAGCAGGGAGAGAAAAGCGGCCGATGAGGCTGCGGCGGTGCGCCGTGTCAGACTGATAGCCGCGGCTTCCCCGCCCCGGCCGGAAGGGGCCAGCTACCGGCCGGGGCTCCGCCGGGACCTCCGGTATGCCTGAAGCGCCATCGCCGACAGGATCAGCGCTCCCCCGGCCACCACGTTCGCGCCAGGGCGCTCGCCGTGCAGGATCCACGCCCAGACCGGGCTCAGCACCGGTTCCACCAGCAGGAGGAGCGAGGCTTCAAAGGCGGGAACGCCGCGAATCCCGCGGGTCAGCAGCACGTAGGCGAGCCCGATCTGGAGAAGCCCCAGGTAGAGCACCGCGGCCAGGTCGGCAGGGGCGATCGAACGTATCGTCAGAATCGAAGGAAGCCCGGCGGCGAAGGCGAGCGCGCACCCCGTGACGACCGTCGCCAGTCCCGGTTCGCGGCCGGCGCTGCTCCTCTCAAGCCACCGCAGTCCGCCGATGACCCCCGCCCAGGCGACGCCAGCGCCGGTGGCGATGAGGTTGCCCAACGCGGGATTGGGCGCGGTCGGCGACGTTCGCTCGCCGCCGGCGACCAGAAAGGCCATGCCAGCCGCGGCAAGCAGGATATAGGGCAGGTCCCCGCGGCCGACGTGTTCCTTGAGGAGGAACGGCGCGGCGATGGCAAGGTAGATCGGCGCCATGTCCTGGAGCAGAATGGCGCTGGCGGCGGTGGTCAGCTTGTTGGCGGCGACGAAGGAGATCGTCATCGCGGCGTAGACGGCTCCCAGCCCGGCAACGCGCGGAGTCCAGCTCCGCCGCGCGGCGGGGATCAGGGCGAGGATGGCGGCGGCGGCGATGCCGGCGCGCAGTCCGGCCACCTGCCAGCTCGACAGGGAGGCGGCCTTGATGACCGCTCCGCCGGTCGAAAACAGGATCGCGGCCATCAGAATCTGAAGACGCGGGACGAAAGCCGGAGACACTTCCCAGCAGGGTAACATTGAAAGACGGGGTGAACCGGGGCTGAAGATGCCGATTCTGCTCTTTCTGGTCATTTCCTTCGCGACCGCTGCGGCGGGGCAGGTGCGGCAGGGCGCCTTCTCCGCTCACGCCCTCGACAGCAGGGTGCGCGCCCGCATCGAGGGTTTCAGCGGCGCTGTGAGCCTCTATGCGCGCCATCTCGAGACCGGCGAGTCGTACGGGATCCGTCCGGACGAACGCGTCCGGACGGCGAGCACGATCAAGCTGCCCATCCTGGTGGCGGTGTTCGCCGCGGTGGAGGCTGGCGAAGCCTCGTGGACGGACCGGCTGGATCTGAGCGCCCTCGAACGGGCCGGGGGCTCGGGCGTCGTGCGGGAGATGTCGGAAGGACTGAAGCTGCCGCTGCGGGACCTGGCCCGCCTGATGATCGTTGTCAGCGACAACACCGCCACAAACATGATCCTCGAGCGGTTCACGGGCGATTACGTCAACAGCGTCATGGACAGGCTGGGACTGCCGCAGACCCGCTCGCTGCGGAAGATTCTCGGCGACCGGGGCCCGCAGGGCATCAGCGAGGCGGGGCGGATTCCCGACAACGAACGATTCGGAATCGGAGTGAGCACGCCGCGCGAGATGGTGGATCTGCTCGAGCGGATCGAGCGCGGGGAAGCGGTCAGTCCGGAAGCGTCGAGGGAGATGATCGCGATCCTGAAGCGCCAGCAGTTCAAGGATGGAATCGGGCGCCACATGCCGCACCCGGTGGCGAGCAAGAGCGGGGCGCTCGACGCCCTCCGCAGCGACGTCGGGATTGTCTATACGCCCCGGGGGCCGGTCGCCATCGCGATGACAGTGGACGGCATGAAGACGGACTACTCTCCGGACAACGCCGGCAACAAGCTGATTTCCGACGTGGCCCGGATTCTCGTCGAGGAGTTGACGAAGCCGAAGGCGCCGCCGGCCGTGGCTTTCGTGCTGCCCGAGGAATCGAGGCCGGGATGGGGGCGGCGGCAGGCCGCCTTCCTCGAAGCCGAGCGGGCCGGAATCGCCGGGCAGCGCTGACCGGTTGGCTCCGTTGCCTGGCCGGCCCGACCACGCAGCAGAAGATCGCTTGCGGATTCCCGCCGAAATTCAATGACCGCCGCCCCTGGCACTACAATGGTGCTTGAGTGGATAAGCGGCGCATGTGCCCGAACTGCCGGGCTTTCATTACGACAGACGACAAGGTTTGTCCCTACTGCGAAATACAGCTCGGCGCCCGGGCCATCGATCAGCGAATGCCCGACGCCATCCTGGGCGGACTGATTCCGCACGCCCGGTTCGTCACCGTGCTGTTGATGGTTCTCAACTCGGGTTTTTTCGCGACTTTGATGCTGTCCTCGGGCAACGCGGGCAACTCCGGCGCCCTGATGAGCATCGACACCCAGACCCTCTACCTGTTCGGAGGGAAGTTCAGCCGCGCCATCTGGTATGGCCACGAGCACTGGCGGCTGGTGACGGCCGGTTTCCTGCACGCGGGCCTGATGCACTTCCTGATGAACTCGTGGGTGCTGTTCGACCTCGGAGCCAACGTCGAGGAGGCCTTCGGGGCGGCGCGCATGGTGGTCATCTACTTCGTTTCCACCGTCACGGGCTTCCTGCTGAGCGCATGGTGGACCAACGCCCCCTCAGTGGGCGCCTCCGCCGGCATCTACGGCCTGCTCGGCGCGATGATCGCCTACGGCATGAGTCACCGGACGATGATGGGGAACATGATCAAGACTCACTACTCGCGGTGGGCCTTGTACGGGCTGGTGATCGGGATCCTGGGTTTCTTTCCGATCGACAACGCCGCGCACGTCGGCGGGCTGGCCGGCGGTTTCGCCACGGCGCGGCTGGCGGGCGAGCCGTCGCTGTTGCCCTGGCGCGAACGGATCTGGACCTGGGCCTGCGCGGCGAGCGTGGCTCTCACCGTGGCCGCCTTCGGCGAGATGTTCGTGAAGATGTCGCCGCTGTCCCGCCCCTGAGCCGGGGGCAGCGCCGGCCGGCGCCGGGACCCGCGGCTCGTTCACGAAACCGTTATCCCCGGAAAACAGAGTTGTCATGAGCGCATGGGATCCTGAGTGTGCCCATGAGGTCCAGACAACTTTTGGCAGCCTTTCTGTATGCCTTGCTCGCCTTCGCCCAGACCGACACAGGCTCCCTCAGCGGCGAAGTGACCGACGCGACAGGCGGAGCCGTTCGGGGAGCGGCCGTGAAAATTCGCAACCGCGCCACCGCGCTCGCCCGGGAAACTCTCACCGGCGCGGATGGACGTTTCCAGTTCCCGCTGCTGCCTCCGGGAGTCTACCAGGTGAGCGTCGAGGCGCCCGGTTTCCGGAGGTTTTCCGACAGCGAGGTGCGCGTTCAGGTGGCCACCCCAACCCAACTCGACGTGGAACTGCCGGTGGGAAGTGTTTCCGAGGCGGTGGAGGTCGTCGGCACGGCGAGCGCGCTCAACACCGAGTCGGTCGCGCAAGGCACCGTGATCAGCGAGGAGAAGATCGTCCAGCTGCCGTTGAACGGACGGCAGTTCATCTCCCTCGCCCTGCTGGTTCCCGGCGCCAACGCCGGCGGCCGCGCCGTCCAGCAGAACAACGTCCGGCTCAATCAGACCGGCGGCCTCAGTTCCTCCGGCGCGCGCACCAACAACAATCTTTTCCTGTTCGACGGGGCGATCAATACGGATCCCGACTACAACGCCCTGAGCTACGTTCCGATCATCGACAGCCTGGCGGAGTTCCAGGTGCAGACGGCGCAGTACTCCGCCCAGTATGGGCGCGCCTCGGGCGGTCAGATCAACGTGGTGTCCAAGTCCGGCAGCAACGAGCTTCACGGCTCGGCCTGGGAGTTCCTGCGCAACCAGAAGATGGACGCCCGTCCGTTCAACTCGGTCACGGACAAACTTCCGAAGAATCAGCGCAACCAGTTCGGCGGAACCTTGGGCGGGCCGGTCATCAAGGACAAGCTCTTTTTCTTCGCGGCCTACGAGGGGTTCCGTCTGCGTCAGGCGGGAGTCGGAATCACTACGGTCATCGTCCCGACCGCGGCTGAGCGCAACGGGAACTTCTCGCAGTCTCCCGGATCCTTCTTCGATCCGGACACCCTCGCCGGCGGAGTAAGACAGCCCTTCCCGGGCAACACGATTCCGCCCAGCCGGATCAACGCCGTCACCCGCGCCGCCGTCCATGCGATGCCGCTGCCGAATGTGGGCGCCAGCGGTTTTGTCAACGGCAACGCCGTGCGAAGCCAGAACAGCCACAACGGGTCGCTCCGCATGGACTGGATGTTGAGCCGGACCACCCACCTGATGGGCCGGCACTCGGCCTCCCAGGAGGACATCGTACAGCCCGATGTGGTCATCGATCGGGACCGCCTCGGCAGCGTCCGTCCACAGAACGCGTCGATCGGAGCCAACACCGCCTTCAGCGGAAATCTGGTCAACGAGTTCCGTCTCGGCTTTAACCGTCTGACCTTCGAGGACGGGTTGCCGGAACCGGTCTTTGACGTGAACGGAAACCGACAGTTGATCCCGCGATTCCGGCCGCAGGGATATCCCGTGATGGGAGGGGCCGGCGCCTTCACGGGCACCACCGGCGGCGGCACGGTCCTGACGCGAAACAACTCTTATCAGATTTACGACAACGTCAGCTGGATCCGTGGCAGCACGAGCTGGAAGTTCGGCGGCGAGTTTCTGCGCCTCGACTACGTCCGCAGCGAAGCCGCTGCCCCGCTCGGAGATTTCCAGTTCCTGCCCGGCTACACGAGCCGCACTGCCTCCAACGACGGCACGGGTAACGCCCTCGCCACCATGCTGCTCGGACTGCCCAACCAGGGCAACCGCCAGGTGACGCCCACGCGGATCGACGGCCGGCAGCACGCCGCCTCTTTCTATGCGCAGAACGACTGGCGGCTGGGGCCGAAACTGACGGTGAACCTGGGGATCCGCTACGAAATCGCCCCCCCGCTGTATGACACGCGCCGGCAGATTGCGAGCATCGACTTCCGCAACGTACCGTGGCCGCCGGCCATTTTCGAGAACGGTCCGCTGGCCTTCCACAAGCCGACGCTGTTCACCTGTGGGCTGGGCGGCTACCCGGACGGGTGCGCCTACACAGACAGGAACAACTGGTCTCCCCGAGTCGGCATCGCCTGGAGCGTCATGCCGAAGACCGTGATCCGCGCCGGAGGCGGAATCTTCTACGCGCTGACCGACTTCAACGGGCTGTTGCAACTGGCGCGCGGGCTGCCCGTCAACATTTCGCAGAATCTCAACACCCCCAGCAACTTTGTGCCATCGTTTCGCGGCTTCGACATCTTCGGACCCTCGGCCGAAGTGGGCCGGGTCGCGCTTTCCCAGGCCAGTCTTGATCTCTTCCAGAGGACCAGCTACTCTCCGCAGGTTTCCTTCTCCGTCCAGCGGGAGGTGTCGCGCGACACGGTTTTCGAAGCCGCCTACCTCGGGGCTTTCGGCATCAAACTTCAGCAGAACGTGCAGCCGAACAACGCCATGCCCGGGGCGGGCGCGGTGGATCCGCGGCGGCCCTATGCTGGTCTGACGCTCCGCGCCGCCATGGTGTTTCCACACTACATCAACGTGGTCTCGAACTCCGTTCCCGTCACGCAGGTGAACATGTACGCCCTTTCGGCTCAGTCAAACTACCATGCCCTGCTTTTGCGCTTTGAGCGGCGCTTCGCCCGGGGCTTCTCCCTGCTCAGCTCTTACACATGGTCAAAGGCGATCTCGAACGCGCCACAGTTCCGCAACGCCGGCGGCGCCAACGGCAGCGAGAACTCCCCCCCGCAGAACTCCTACAACCTGCGGGCGGAGCGGGGCCTGGCCGCCTACGATCTGCGCCACCGCCTGGTCAACACCTTCGTCTGGGAACTCCCGTTCGGCAAGGGCCGGCGATTTGCCGCAGGACGCGCCGCCGGAGCGATCCTCGGCGGATGGCAGTTGAGCGGAATCCTCCAGGTACAAACCGGTTTTCCCTTCACCATCAACATGAACGGCGACACGGCCGGCATCGGCGGTGGAACCGGAGGAATCCTGATTCGAGCCAACGCGGCGCCCGGACAGACTTACAAGCTTCCCGCCTCCGGCCGGACCACGGAGCGCTGGTTCAACACCGCGGCCTTCTCCATCCCTCCCGCGTTCACGTTTGTCAACGTCGGCCGCAACACGGTGGTCGGGCCAGGACTTGTGAATCTGGATACGAACATCTCGCGGTCGTTCCCGTTCGGCGAGCGGGTGCGTCTCCAGGTGCGGGGTGAGTTCTTCAACATGTTCAACCATCCGAACTACAACATCGTCGGCCGACTGATCAACGTTCCGGCGACGTCCGGCCGGGTGCTCAATCAACTCGATCCGCGCCAGATCCAGCTGGCGGCAAAGATCTCTTTCTGACCAGAGCGCGCGGAGCGGGATGATCTGATGGGCCACCAGAGACCTCACGTCATGAGGTCGACCGGAATCGTGACCTTCGCTTGGGCAGGTCCGGGATCCTCTATTAATTGACAGCAAAGAGGCCAAGCCGTCATCGACCGCTGTCCCAACGTCCGGCAAGACATCCTCAAATCCTGCCTCGACTGTGGACAACTGCGCTCGCCGAACCGACTTTGCCAGCTCGCCATCGGTGATCTGAAGAGGCGGATGGCCGCTCCGGGTCGCATGGCGCCTGGTGTACGTCGCGGCGGGAGCAGGATTCAGTTCCGCTTCTTGTAGCCGTCCAAGCCGGCGTCCAAGACACGGAATGTCCGACTTCTTTTCAAGCCAGCGGGACCAAGCTACCCTGCGTGAGCCATGACGGTTCCCAGCGCCTGAACGAACCAGATCCGGGCCTTCTCGCGGGCGCACCTTGGAAGCCCGATCCTTACCCGCCCTCTGCCAGGGATTCGGCGACCCGGCGGAAGCCCTGAGTCGTCGACGGGCTTCGCCAGGGGAGGCGGCCGCTGCGGATTGCCGTGGCCGCCGGGCAAGCCCCCGAACAGGGAAGCACGCTGCGTGTGGCTATCTCGCTAGTTCCGCGGATCTAAGCCTTGTATGTGCTCCGCCCGCCTTCGCTCGTTAGAAAAAAAAAAACCATAAGGAAACAAATTTTTTCGCTCAGACTGCAAGAAACCGCTGCGCCAGGCCCTCAGTGAAGTCAGAAAGGATTTCCAAATGCGAAAACCTCATGCCGTCGTTTTGACGGCCGCGTTGATCCTGTCGGGCTGCCTGGTCGAGCCAGGCACGCCGACCGGCGGCCGCCTGTTCATCTTCATCGACCAGTCTGCCTCCATCCGGCGAGACCAGCCCCGTTGGGAAACGGAAGCTCGTCAGCTTGCCACTGTGATCGAGCCTGGCTGGAACGTCACGTTGTTCGGCATCCACGATCAGACCCTGGGCAGTCCTCCTCTGTTCCAGGCCGAGGTTCCCGGGCTCTCGCCTGATGCCGGCATGGACGAAGCCATCGCGTCAAAGCGGGCCAAGCTGGCGGCCCGCAAAGGCCTCATCGAGGCGTTCCAGAGAGCGCTCTCGCAGACGGCACGGGCCAGGCAAACGGACCTCCTCAGCGCGATTGACCGCATTCCGCACGACCGAACCGGCCGGCCGACTCTGGCGGTGCATCAATCGCGCCATCGTGGCGGTGAGCATCTGTGTCACCGTGGACGGCGCGCTGTTCCTGCTGCTGGCGGTCGAAGAGAGCCGCAGCATCCGGACCCGCCGGCGGTGGCGGCGGCAGGTTCAGCGTTTGCGACTGGCCCGTGAATCGGCTGCGCAATCGGCCTATGAAGTGGAGGCTCGTTTGCGCGGGATGGAGCAGGCCTGGCAGCACGTGGAGTCGCGCTCCCACACGCTCGCCGAGCAGTACCGGCAGCAGTGCCTGTTCGAGCTCGAGCAGCGGCTCCACAAGATCCGCCGCGAGTTGCCGACAGAACAACTCGTCCTGTCCGGGTTGTGGGAGCGCTCCGCGGCCTGATTGGGCCGGACAGGTTGGACAGCCGCATTGGGGCGACGAATACTGACTCGAATCTCACTGCCGACACCCGGCGGTAGAATCACGCCTGTTTCTGCCTGTCGGCGATCATCTGAAAACGCAGTTTTCTGAACCCTAGTCGAGGCCGGCGACATCATCCGCGCCGCAGGCGCGAGTCATCCGTCCGATCATCACAACGACAATTCGGTGTAAGGTGTCCTGAAGGCGGGATGGATGGAACCCCGCCGTCGGAAGCGACGGGGTTCCGGGTCGGCAACCTTCGTCAGGTTACACAGAACAGGTCTAACCTGCCACGAAGCCGGGCCCGTTGTCCAGCGCCGCCACGCAATCAGCATGGCGGCGCACGACGAAGTGGTTCTGCGACAGCGGTTTTGCTTTGTTCCCGAATGCCGCGCCCTGTTCTTCCTCTGCCCCGAATGCGACCGCGGACAGCGTTATTGCAGCAACCCATGCCGCCAGCAGGCGCGTCTGCGCCAGCGGCGCGCCGCCAATCGCCGCCATCAACAAAGCCCGGAAGGCCGCCTCGATCATCGCGACCGTCAACGGCACTACCGCGAACGCTGCCGCCAGGCGAGCGTGACGGATCATGGTTCCATTTCGATCGCTTGCTCGGCATCATCCTCATGTGAACCCGATCCTGCACTCGCCTCGACTACTCCGCGCTGCCCGCACCCGCCTCACCGGCCGCCGATTCGACTGTGCTGCCGCATCTGTGGCCGCTCGGGACGCTTCATCGATCCATTTCCGGCCCTTCCGCGCCGAAGGTGAGGTCCGCGAATGATCAGTCCCGAAACCCGCGCGCAGATCCGCCGCTACTTTTATGCCGAGCATTGGAAGATCGGCACGATCGCGCGCCAACTGGGCCTTCATCCCGACACGGTGCGCAATGCCATCGAAACCGGACGCGTGGCCGCACAGTCGGTGCGCCCTTCCAAGCTCGATCCGTATCTCGGCTTCCTCCGCGAAGTCCTCAGCCAACACCCGACACTGCGTGCGACCCGCATCTACCAAATGGCTCGCGAACGCGGCTATACCGGCAGCGTGGTCCAGTTCCGGCGCGCCGTCGCCCGCCTCCGGCCGCAGATCCGCGAGCCGTTTCTGCGCCTGGAAACTTTCCCAGGCGAACAGGGACAAGTCGACTGGGCGCACTTCGGCCACGTTCAGGTGGGCCGCGCTCGCCGCGCACTGTCCTGCTTCGTCATGACGCTGTCCTATTCGCGCGCCCTCTATCTGGAATTCTTCTTCGACCAGACCACGGAGAACTTCCTGCGCGGGCACGTGCATGCGTTTGAGGCCTGGGATGGGGCGCCACGCGTGGTCCTGTACGACAACCTGAAATCCGCGGTGCTGGAACGGCGCGGCAGCCAGATTCTGTTCAACCCGCGGCTGATCGAGCTGACTGCCCATTATCATTTCTCCGCCCATCCCTGCCAGGTCCGGGCCGGCAATCAGAAAGGCCGCGTGGAGCGCGCCATCCGTTACGTTCGCGATTCCTTCTGGGCCGGCCGGAGTTTCACGACCCTGGCCGAGTGCAACCGGCAAGCCTGGATATGGCGCGACCAGGTCGCCCATCAACGGCGCTGGCCAGGAGAGGACGGCCGCGCTGTCCAGCAGGTCTTCGCCGACGAGCAGCCGCGTTTGATTCCACTGCCGGCGCATCGCTTCAATACCGATCGCGTCGAAAGCGTCTGCTCCCGCAAGTCGATCTACATCCGCTTCGATCTCAACGACTATTCCATCCCGCCTGACGCCGTGGGCCGGCCGCTCACCCTGGTTGCTTCCGATGTGGCGGTCCGGCTCTTGGATGGGACACGCGAGATCGCCTCTCATCCGCGAACCTACGATCGACAGCGCCAAGTGTTCGATCCCGCGCATCGCGAAGCCGTCCTCGCACTCAAGCGCAAGGCCTACCATGCCACCCCGGGCGGCCGGCTGGAATCCGTCGTACCCGAGAGCAAAACCCTGCTCGACGCGGCGTTTGCCGCTGGCGAATCCGCTGGCGCGCAGACGGCCCAACTGCTCAAACTGCTGGACGAGTATGGCCCCGCGGCTTTGCGCCGCGCCATCGTCGAAGCGCTCGCCCACGACACTCTCCGCGCCGCCTCGGTCGCGTTCCTGCTGCGCCGTCAGCCTCGGCCGCGGCGTGTGAGCTTGGACCTGAGTGGACATCCCGAAGCGCAATCCATCGACGTTCGACCCCATCGCCTGGAGACCTACGATGAGCTCGCCCGCGCCAAGAACGACGACCCCGAGCAATAGCCTTCCGGCGCAGTTGCAGCAGATCGGTCTCCGCGCTCTGCCCGCCGATCTGGATGATTTCCTGGCACGCGCCGCCAAGAGCCGTTGGTCGCCGCGCCAAACCCTGGAGCAACTGGCCCAGGAGGAAATCGCGGAACGCTCCCGCCGCAGCCTGGAACGCCGGCTGCGGTTGTCCGGCGTCAAGCGCTTTAAACCGATGGCCGATTTCGAATGGGATTGGCCCACCAAAATCGAACGCGACGTCATCGAGCGCGCGCTCACCCTGGATTTTCTGCCCGAAAATCGCAACCTGGTCCTGGTCGGCCGCAACGGGCTGGGCAAGACGATGATCGCGCAGAACCTCTGTCATGCGGCCGTGATGGCCGGCTACTCGGTGCTGTTCCGCTCTGCCGGCGCGCTGCTCGAGGAACTGCACCGCCAGTCTCCCGAAGGTCGCCGCTACAAGCTGCGCAAGTATGCCAACGTCGGACTGTTATGCATTGACGAGGTAGGTTATCTTTCCTTCGACGACAAAGCCGCCGACCTGCTGTATGAAGTCGTCAACCGCCGCTACGAGCGCAAACCGGTTGTCCTCACCACGAACCGACCCTTCAAGGAGTGGAACGAGGTCTTCCCGAACGCGACCTGCATCGTGACGCTGCTGGACCGGCTGCTGCATCATGCCGAGGTGACGGTCATCGAAGGCGAACGCTACCGCGTGCGCGAAAGCGAGCAGGAAACCGCCGCACGGCGGAGGAAGAAATGACCCCGGCCGCCGAGCCTGCTTACGTTGCCGCTGTGTTGGTGCTCTACGCGGACCTGCCGGACACGCCTTTACGGTCGAGCCCGCAAGACCAGTTCCTCGCCCGCCGCTGGTATCAGCAGCAGGTCTCACTGCCGGTCGTTGAATCGGCGCTGCTGCTGGCGTCACTCCGGCGGGCGGTTCGACCTGCCGAATCCCCGCCGCTTCCGCCCATTCGTTCGCTCGCCTATTTCCAGTCGGTGATCACCGAACTCCAACGCCAGCCCCTTCCCGACGGCTACCTCGACTACCTTCGGCTCAAGCTGCGACGAGTAGCGGCTGCCGACCCGCGTTCAAAAAACTCCGTTTTCTGATGATCGGCAACAGAGTCGATCCGGGTCATCGGCGTCGATGAAATCCAATATGCCAAGGGCCACAAATACCTGACTCTGGTCTACCAGATCGACCAGGGCCTCACTGGCCTGCTGTGGGTCGGCAGAGAACGCACCATCGAATCCTTCCCGGGATTCTTTGCCGTGATCGGCGCCCAACTCGCCGCGCAAATTCAGTTCGTCTGCTCGGACATGTGGCAGCCCTACCTGGACGTGATCCGCCAGAAATGCTCTCAGGCGCTGCACATCCTCGACCGCTTTCACATAGTCGCCAAAATGAACAAGGCTCTGGACGAGGTGCGCGCCGCCGAAAATTCGCAAGATCGCCCGCGAGGGCCACGAGCCGCTCCTGAGAAAGTCCCGCTGGTGCATCCTCAAGCGGAAAGAGAACCTCAGCCGCCACAGCTGTCAACCGCGCGCACAAGAAAGCACGCCACGTGCCAGCCTTCGTGTGGAATCCCGGAGTCCGTGTGAAGTCCAGGCGTGCCCTTACTCGATGCTTCGGCCTTCGAATGTTACGCCCAGCGTGCCGCTGGCGAGCGCCGCCTCCAGTGCTTTGAGTTGAGTGTGCGAGTAGGCCATGGGTCAACGCGTCACCGCTTCATCCAGTTCGAACCCCGTCACGCGGCGTACCGGGCGTGGCTGAGGCTACGCCGCCGATTCCGGCTGCGCGGCGGGCGCGGGCAAGAGTTGCTCGAGTTCGTGCCAGTGCTTCCCGGTGAAACGGTTGATGCCATAAATGGACGCGGCTGCCGAGGCATAGACGCGGCAGTCGAGCGCTTCATTGCGCCGATTGGGCGCAACCACCCAGTGGCCCTTGACTAGACTCTCCGCGGTCAACTGCCGGACCACCTCTTCCTCGTAGCGCGGGAAGTGGCGGTAGCCCGCCGGGAACGGTTCGGACTCGACGCGTGGGTGTTGGCTGGTGAAGTATCGGTAAGTGTTTGAAAGGTTTGGTGGACCTGGAGGGATTCGAACCCTCGACCTCTTCCATGCCATCGTTGTAGAATCAATCACTTACAAGCATCGACGCGAGAAACAAAAGACTTAGCGGCGCGCGATTTGGACGCCAATTGGACGCCACGGAGGAGAATTTCGCGGTTTGGACTCCAAACCGACTCCACAAACGGCGCTGGTCCCGACGGCCACGGCAGGCCACATCCTACGCGCACGCGCGCGGTTGTCCCCGCCTTTCGACGTTTCTCTCGTGGAGAAAAACGATGTTTCCCTATACATGCAAATCGTGCCCAAGATGCCAGCGGTCTCTTCGATGTGGGCTCAGGCTTGAGCGGCCTCGGCTGTCTGTTGAGGTAGGGTCGAATCACGTTGGCTACAGGGCAGACGTTCGCGAACCGATGGATCTCGTCGATCTGGAGTCAGTCGCGTGAAACGGCCGCCCCGCAGCGTCGCTGCATCCCACCGCGCAAGCTGCTGGCCCTGGCAAGAGACCGCGGGGAAGATTTCCGGTTTCTGCTCACACATATTGCACACGTGACAGCCGGGTAGCTCTCGGACCGCTCGACGGTGACTTTCCCTTGACAGAATACCAACTGGTCGGTATTATAATTAACAGACCGACTGGTTGGTCCAAATGCAACACCCCAGTGCCTCCTCAGCCAAGCTCAAGCTCTTGAACGCCGCGTTGGCGCTTTTCCGGGAGCGCGGTTACACGGATACCACCGTCGATGACTTGTGCCGTGCCGCTGGGGTGACCAAAGGCACTTTCTTCCACTACTTCTCAAGCAAGGAAGCATTGGCTCTCGCCGCCATTCAGCATTGGAACGATGTGACCGGGGCGTTGTTCGCCGGCGCCCCCTACCATGCCGTCGGGGACCCCAGGGAGCGGTTGCTCGCTTATCTCGACTTCCGCGCGCAGCTCGTACGCGGTGAAGCCCCGGAGTTCACCTGCCTGCTCGGGACGCTCGTGCAGGAGACCTTTGCCACTCACCCGAACCTGCGCGAGGCCTGTGGAGACGGCATCGAAGCACACGCCCGGACGCTGGAGCCGACGATCGAGGCGGCGAAAGCGCGATACGCGCCTGATGCCGAATGGTCCGCCGCAAACCTCGCGCGCCACACGCAGGCTGTCCTGCAAGGCGCCTTTGTGCTGGCCAAGGCCATGAACAACCCGCAGATCGTGCTGGATGAAGTCGCGCACTTGCGCCGTTACGTCGAGCATCTTCTGCCCATATCCGAAGAAAGGAAAACATGCCCTACACATTGACCCACATCCGCATTCTGCGTGCGCCCGCCGAGCGCGTCTGGCGCGCACTGACTGAACAATCGGCCATCGTGAAGTGGAATCCGCCAGACGGCTTCACGGCCATCGTGCACGAACTGGATTTCCGCGTGGATGGCCGCTTCCGAATGGCCTTCGTCAACCTCACCACCGGCCAGGAGTTCGGCTTTGGCGGCAGCTATCGCGAGATTGTCCCGAACCAGAAGCTCATCGCCACGAATCAGTTTGACGACCCCAATCTGCCGGGCGAGATGATCACGACCTACCTGTTGCGGCCGGTCTCCTGCGGCACGGAACTCACCGTCGAGCAGATCGGTCTGCCCGACGCCGTTCCTGCGGAATCCTGCCGCCTCGGCTGGCAACAGTCGTTTGAGTTGCTGGCGCGCTTGGTGGAGCCGGAGATCGCAGCGTGATTCGTGGAAGGCAATCCAAATGATCACTCCTTGTCTCGCTTTCGTGGACCAGGCCGAAGAGGCTGTGTGCTACTACGTTCAGATCTTCGACGATGTGTTTGGCGATTCCGCCGAGATTGCCCGTTCTTACTTCTCGCAGGCCGAAATCGACACCGTCCGCGTTCAACACGGTCTGCCGCCGGAGTTGCTGCCGGGTCCGGCGGGAGCAGTGAAGACCATCCGATTCCGATTGAATGGCGAGGAGCTGATCGCCCTCAATGGCGGCGCTTACTTTGGCAAGTTCCACGAGAGCCTTTCGCTGTACGTGAGTTGCCAAACGCAGGAGCAGATCGACCGCCTGCATGAGGCACTGTCAACTGGCGGGCAGAAGCAGCCTTGCGGTTGGGTGAAGGACCGTTTCAGTGTCTCGTGGCAGATTGTGCCGAACTTCGTCCTCGCAGTCGATGAAGGCCCAGATTCTCAGGCAGCAGAGCGACTGAACGTTGCGTTGCTCGGGATGACGAAGATCGACGCCGCGCAGCTCGAACAGGCCGCCAGTGGGCGGGGGTGGCGCAAATGAGTGATGATTCCTCGAGAGGAACGTCCCCGGGGCCACGCTGATCAAGGGCGTCGCATGCGGCGTGCGCGTGGAGGCGGTGGAAGACCCGCTTATACGCAAGATCCGCATCCTCGACAAGATGATCGACGAACTGGCCAGGGACGACCGATGGAAAAGATTCTGCGTCAGTAGGAGGTCGAGCCGGGTCGCTTGGGCAGCTAGGCCGTGGCCAGAATCGGAAACGGATCGTGACGCATCGGCAGGCCGCCGGGCAGGGCATCCCAAGTCCGCCCGTCCAGCACCCGACCGGTTCGGCTCTTGAAAGGCCCACCCCATTGCTTAAAAAAGAAGGGCACACCGGCATCCAAGCACTGGTCGCGGATCTGGCGAACCCATTCCGGCTTCATGGGCCTGGCTCTGGCCCAGACTCCCCGCCGACAATGACCCAGTCGATCCCGTCCAGATCTAGCTTCGGGAGCGGGCCCAGCAAAGGCTCGAGCGAGAGGAACCGCACATGCGCGCGAGTGCGCCGGAGGTCCTCGATCCGGTGAACGTAGTCAGCGTTCTCAATGCTGACCCCAAACCAGATGTTGGGGCGCCAGTCGAGATGAGGATCGAGTTCGAGCGCGCGCGCGGACCGTTTCGTTAAGAGCTGGTACTGATGCCAGTTGGCCTCCGCCATCACGGCGAAGACCTGCCGGACGAACTCCAGCGGCACATCGTCGTGGAACAGGTCGCTCATCGAGTTGACGAACACTCGCCGGGGCTTACGCCACGTGAGCGGCAGACGCAACATGTGCGGATGCAGGGTCACGCGAAACCCGTTGGCGTAATTCGGCTGTCCCATCGCCTTCAGCCGCTTTGCCATGCGCTCGGCATAGCAGTTCTTGCAGCCCGGGCTGATCTTGGAGCAGCCGGTCACCGGGTTCCAGGTCGCATCCGTCCACTCGATGTGAGAATTGCCCGCCATCAGGCCACTCCTCGATCTCGGTACTTCTCGAATATGTCCTCAACGATCTTCTCACCCGTCGCCTTTGGCGATGCGAAGAAGAGGTAGTAGACGGTCGCGCCCTTGCTGTTGCGCATCGGCAATGGCTCTGGGACGTAACCGAACCCAGCCACCCGAAGGAGCCTCTCGCGGTAAGCCTGAACGAGCTCCTCGTTGGTGCTCTTCTCTTCCCACCCGAACAGGTTGCCCGTCGAATCGTAGGCGGCGGTGCGCCAGGAGTCGTCTCCCCAGAAACGGTTCATCCGAGCGACTTGCCTGGGGTCCGCTCTCTCCGGGTCGTGCCTGAGGACGTTCATGTTGGCGTCCATGATCATGAAGTTCAGAAAAATCTCGATCGATCGCATCTGGCCAGCGGCTTTCACGACCTCCCACGCCAGGTCGATGTTGTACGGATCCAGCAGGCACAAGGCCCTCGCGTAGTTCGAATACTCCGCGCGCGGGAAGATCCTTTTGGGCAAGATCTCGTTACAGTCGCCTTCGTATGTGAATACGTCCGGCCGGTTGCCGGTGAGCTCTTTGAGCTGTGCCGTCCGGTTTCCGTCGGCGTCGATGAAATGGAACTCCTTGAATGCCGGCTCAATCCGCAACGCATTGAGCGGGCTGCCAAGCACAAAATCGCCCGTTGTCCTTGAGATATGGACACCCGGCCCCGCGAAGGCGTCGACGTAGATGTGCTTCTTGATGGAAGGCTGCTTGGCCATGATTGTCGAATAGGCCGCAGCGTACTTGCGCACAATCTCGAGCTTGATCTCGGACCAAGAGCCGATTTCGTCGTCGTCAAGCTCCATTCCTCATCGCTCCAAGCAGCCGCACGCCGAAACAACTTGTTTGCCGAATTTTCCAAAGCTGGCCCAGAAAGACGACCAAAATGCGCGTTCAGGTTGTATGAGGTTCAGTGAGGCAAGGTCCGGTCCTTGCCCCGGGACTCGGCGCAGAGCTGCGGGAGCGTGTCCGCAAGCAAGAGATGGCTGGCTGGTTGAGGGGTTTGGTGGACCTGGAGGGATTCGAACCCTCGACCTCTTCCATGCCATCGTCCCCCGGTCAATCACTTGCAAGCATCGACGCGAGAAACAAAAGACTTAGCGGCGCGTGATTTGGACGCCAGTTGGACGCCACGGCGGCGCATTTCACGTTTGGACTCCAAACGGACTCCGAAAACGGCCTCCGTCCAGGCGGCCATGGCAGGCCACATGCTACGCGCACGCGCGCGGTTGTCCCCGCCTTTCGACGTTTCTCTCGTGGAGAAAAACGATGTTTCCCTATACATGCAAATCGTGCCCAAGATGCCAGCGGTCTCTTCGATGTGGGCTCGGACTTAAGCGGAACTGGGCAGTCTGCTCGATCGTCGCGCTCGGGGAGTCTACGTACTCGCCGAGGCGCCCGTCGCTGCACCCCACCACCACGCAAGACTACTCGACAAGATGAGTGTGCGTCCTAGAGAGAAGAAGAACCGGGAGACACTCCCCACTCTTGGAACTATAGCACCCGGTACTATAGAATAGAAGCAGGCATTCGATGGGAAACCCGCGAGTCTTCAAGTCCAAGTGGTTTCAGCGGTTTGCCAGAGACGAAGGGATCGGCGATTCGGTGCTGCTGGACGCAGTGGACCGTGCCGAGAGAGGGCAAATCGACGCCAACATTGGTGGTGGTGTGCTCAAGCAGTGGGTTGCCAGGCCAAAAGAAGGAAAGTCCAGCGGCTACCGGACTATCATTTTCTTTCGTCGTGGCGAGAGAGCAGTCTTCATGTACGGCTTCCCGAAGAGTGGCCGCAGCAACATTCGACCGGATGAGGAGAAGGCCTTCAAGGAAGCTGCAAAACACGTGCTGGCGTTGACGGAGAAGCAGATGGCTGCACTGGTCATGAACGGCGACCTTGTGGAGGTGAAACGGAGATGAGCAAGAAGTATCGAAGCGATGCCATGGCCTCCATCCACGAGACAATGGAAGCCCTGCATAACATCGGAGCGATCGACAAGCGGACCATGCGGCGCTTTGACGAGGCTTGCCTGACGCCCGTCAGTCCGCTGTCGGCGGCGCAAATCAAAGCCATTCGTGAGCGGGAGCGTGTGAGCCAGTCGGTTTTTGCGAATTACTTGAACGTGACTCCCAGCCTTGTGAGCAAGTGGGAAAGGGGTGAGAAACGCCCATCCGGACCGGCACTCAAGCTATTGTCGCTGGTTGAGAAGCACGGGCTCTCGGCCGTGGCGTGATTCGTCAGTACAGCGGCAACCAGCCTGATGCTGGAAGCGCCCGTTTCCTGAGGCTCAGCCCACTGCACAGTCCGCCCCGCTTGCGCGTGCTGCTCAAGCCATCACACCGTGGCCAGAACCAGAAACGGATCGTGACGCATCCCGGCGATCATCGCCCAATCGGTCAACGGCCGGCGGTTTGGCGCAACTGCGGGATCTTGTGAAAGTGCTGGTCGCGGGTTATCAGCGCCAGGTCGTGCTCCAGGCACAGCGCTGCGATCCAGAGATCGTTATCGGGCACCGGGGTGCCGGCGCGTTTCAACTGCACGAACAGCCGCGCATACTGCTCCGTGGTTGCCCGGTCGGCATACAGCACGATTACCGTTTCGCGGTTGAGAAAGCTGGCCAGCAGCCTTTCGTTTGCCGCAGACCGTGTTCCTCCGAGAAATCCCGCCATCATCTCCCCGATCACGACGAAGGGAATGCCCACTTCGTCGCATCCGCCCAGAAACTCCGCCAAGTCCGCATCTCCACGAAACAGGTCCGTGAGCCGGTTGGTGTCGAGGGCGATTCTCATGCCTGCGGTCCGGCCTCTTGCGAGTCGTCCCGCCACTTGTCCGGATCGATCCGGCGCTGGGCGGCGAGGATCTCATCGAACGCCGGGTCGGGTGTCCACTTCCCAACCAGATCGGAGAAGTCGGCTTTAATTGGCCGGCCGATGACCGCGCGCGTGAGTTCATCAAGGACCACGCGATTCAGGCTTTGTTGCCGTTGCCGGGCTTTCCGGCGCAGGGCAGCATCGACCTCTGGCGGGACACCGCGAATCGTGTAATGGCGCGCCCGAGGTTTTGATTGCTTGCGCATGCATACATGCTATCACCAACTGCATGCACGAGCATGTCACCGTTGCGCCCAACATCGCCGGGAACCGATTGCATTTCGAGTCTCCGCACTCGGGCGATTCGTTCTGCGTGCACCATCGGGAGGCGGTGCCCATCCGTTGTTACCCAACGCTCGGCTTACTGCACGAACTGCGTGGCCATGGGCACGTCGGCCAGCGAAGGTGGCGTTTCCGGCGCGGAGGACGCCGGAGGCGGGTTGGAGGGAGCCTTGGGAGGCGCCGGCGGCTCTTCGTGGTCCTGGGGAGATCCTTTCGCGGCGGCGGCGAGCCGCTCCTGAATCGCCTTGGTCAGTTCTTGCTGCCGCTGGATCTGAATCTTGGTGTAGTGCTCCGTCATCCGCACGGAACTGTGACCGGCGATCTTAGCAGCCTCGATCGCGCTTGCGCCGACCTCCTGCCGCCAGGTGATGTTCGCGCGGCGGAAGGAGTGCGGCCCAAGCCCTTTGAAGCCGCAGCCTTCGGCCCGCGCCGCGCGCTTGAGACACTGCCGGACCGCGGAATCCCAGATCGGAAGTCCGGAGCCGTCGTTGCGGCCAAAAACCCAGTCCGTCGGCTTCGGGTTCTCGGTTCGCTTCTTGTCTGCGAAGCGCTCCACCAGGTAGCCGAGCGTCAGGAGGCGGCGGCTGCGCTTGGTTTTCGGCTGGTCGATGTCGCCGCGATAATAGCGCTGTTCGATGCGAATGGCTCCCTGTTCCAGATCGACGTGCTGCCACTGAAGCCCGAGCAGCTCGGAGATCCGCGCGCCGGTGGCGATCGCCGTCTCGACGATTAGCCGGTTCGGTTCTTTGATCCTATTGAGCACGCGCGCCGTTTCATCCCAGGTGAGGATGCGCTCCGGGTTCACGTTCCACTTCTCGCCGATCTTCACGCGCGAGATCGGGTTGCGGCGGCTCTCTGGCCAATAGCCCCACTCCTGCGCCTTGGTGAAGACCGCCGACATGATGCCGCGCAGGTCGTTCATAGCGTGCCAGGAGGTGCAGGTCTCAAACAGCCACCGCTGGACCTCGTCGGGTCGGATGTCGCACAGACGCACGTCCTTCCAGCGCGGCAGGATGTGGTTGTTGAGCTGGTTGTGGTACTTGATCCGCGTTGAGATCGACAGCAAGCTCCGGCCCGCGGCGGTGGCGTCCACGTAGGAGTGGATGTACTTTTCCGCCATGGCGCCGAACAGGATCAGGCCCTCTTCGACGATCTTTTCCTCCACCGTCGCTTTGTTCAGGTTGGCCAGGAACTTGTCGCGCTCGATCTCAGCCTGCTTCTTGGTGAGCTTGTTCTCGCCTCGACTCGGCCCCAGGCGCTGAAACTTGCGGACGGTCTTCACCGACCCGTCGGGCTGGATCTCATCGCGCCAGTAGCGGAAGTACCAGTAGGCGCCGCCCCGGTCCGTGCGCTCGATCACCTTCGGATGTTGTACTCGCGTCTTCAACCGCAAGCCTCCCGTCAGCGCCAGCAGGGTACCTTCATTCGCGCGCATCATTCCAGTCCTCGGGGCTCACCAGTGGAAGGCCATCGCCGATTCGCGCTGGCACAGGTAAAGCGCGTGGCGCGCCCGCGTCACGCCGACGTAGAACAAGCGGATCACCGCATCGCGCGCAGGCCCGACGCGCTGGTAGCCGAAATGATTGGCCACACCAGCCAGCGCCGCCACGATGCAGGCGCTCGGCAGCTTCGCCTCGATCCTCGCGGGCAGGTCCGGCGTGCGGAAGAAGCCCTTACGGACGCTGAAGGTGAACGTCTTCTGATCGAGCTTGTAGAACCGGATGCCGGCGAGATGCGCACAGCGCAGGGTGCCGAAGGTCGCCTGGCCCTCGGGTACGCCCGGGTAGGCGCGTTGCAGGTGAAACTGGCCGCTCGGCACGACATCGCCTGGTGCGCCGGGGCCGGTGATCTGAGCGCACTCATAGGAACGCCGGCCAGGGTTCGCAGGGTCGGCTGATTCATCGTTGAACACGACGAAGTCGCCCACTCGGAAGGCCCGTTGCGTATCGGGATTGACGGTGCAGGTCACGGTGACGGGGTCGGTCGCAGCATCGATGGCGCTGTCAATGGAAGCCCAGAGATCGGTGGTCAACTCGTCCACGTAGTAGAGCGCCAGCGTAATCTCGTGCGCGCCGACGATGTTGGCGTTGCCGGAGGCATCGGGCGCGACCGACATGTCGTCGATGGCAAACGTGCCGTAATCACCGAGGCGGGGAACACCGTTCAACACGCCGGGGACGCCCGTGTCGATGAGCACTTCCTCTGCGGGCGGCTCGGGCACGACGTCGGCGGGCTTCGGGCCGGCGACCAGGTCGTACATCGAGTCCGTGGTCGTGCGGCCGTGGATGTCGATCGAGTAGTCGCGGTTGAGCCGCCAGCCGGTCACACGGAACTCGCCCTGCCCGCCCGGCATGTCCGGATGGGTCATCGAGCAGACCATGCCGGGTTCGGTGTTAAGGGCAAGGACCGTTGTGCGAAAACTAATCTGGCGCGCCTTCTTCCACTCCTCCGGCGTGATGCCACCGATTTCCTCGCGCAGCCGCACGGTGATGATGCGCGCGGCTTGTGACTTCGATGCCGTGCCGGAAAGATTAACGGTGGACTTTAGTACCTCTACATTCAGATCCTGCGCGAAGCAGGCAGGAAAAGCAACTTAGACAACGCGGCCGTAGGCCAGTTGCGGGATGATCACCAGTTCGCGGAGTTTGAGGCCAGCGGCAAGAATGTCTTTTCC
>Ga0209172_10002186_pt1 | contig 36138 bp, 37 predicted proteins | sample LarsenN4metaG_FD_184113 | JGI IMG/M metagenome (GOLD analysis project Ga0209172, IMG submission 184113) | Hot spring sediment bacterial and archeal communities from British Columbia, Canada, to study Microbial Dark Matter (Phase II) - Larsen... ... | reverse complement strand
GTCTCCCGGAGGCGTTTCGGTGTCCCGACCGCTCACACCGCGCGCCCCGCGGCTCCCAGTACGTGTCGGCCGACCCCCATTACACTGCCGCTTGCGCCGTCGTCGTAGCACCCCTGCGAAATCGAGGATGAACAGGAGGTCCGCCGCCGTCTCGACGGCGCCGGGCGCCGCCCGCTGGCCGGCGTCGGGCGCGCGGGACGCGCGCAGCATCGCCTCCGTCCGGCCCGGCTCGCGCGCCAGCGCCGCGACGTGGCGCGCGCCGGCCCGGAACCCCAGCGGCGCCAGCGCCCGCGCCAGCGCGGCGGCGGCGAGCAGGACCGGCGCGACCCGCCGGTACCACGGGCGCAGGCGCAGCCAGGAGTGCGGCCCGACGCAGCCGTGCGCCCCGGCGAGGACGACGACGACCCGGCGGAGGCCCGGCTCCGGCCGCGCGACGCCGAGCGTGAACAGAGACCCGCGCGTACGGATCGTCGGCGCCGAGCAGGGCGTGGGCGACGCGCGTGCCGACCACGTGCGGGATCAGGAGCAGGGGAATGCAGAGGCCGAGCAGGACCTGGGTCGCCTCCCGGGCCGGCGGCCTGAAGTGTCGCCGGCGCGCCAGCGAGGCGACGGCCAGCGCGACGTGGACGCCGGGCGCGCCGTAGAGCGCCGCCGTGGCGGGCGGCGACCGCCACGGCGCGAGGCACCAGATCCTCTGCCGGCCTCCATCGCGTCCAGCGACACGAGCGCGTGGTTTCCCGGGTGCGTCGAGATGCACGTGAACAGCTCCAGGCCCGAGCCGAGCCGGAACCGGCGCCACACGACGTCAGCCGGCGGGGCCGGCGAGCCGGCGCGCCACCGCGGCGCGGTCGGCGTCGACGCCGCCCAGCGCGAGCGCGAGCCGGGGCGCGTCGCGATAGAAGCGCTCGACGGTGAACTCGGCCGTGTAGCCGTAGCCGCCGTGAACGCGCATGGCCTCCAGCGTGACGCGCGCGGCGACGTCGGCGGCGCGCAGCCGGGCGAGCGCCGCGGGGAGGTCGTCGCCGTCCGCGAGACGCTCGGCCGCGCGCGACGTGAGGAGGCGGGCGGCGGTGACGGCCGTCGCCATGTCGGCGAGCGTGAGCTGCACCGCCTGGTGCTGGCAGATCGGCCGGCCGAAGGCGGAGCGCTGCTGCGAGTACCGGAGCGCCGCCTCGAACGCCGCCTGCGCGAGGCCGACGCCCGTCGCGGCGAGCCCCAGCCTGGCCAGCGCGCCGGCGCCGGCGTCGCCCTCGAGCACCGAGGCCGCGTCGATCCGGACGTCGGTCAGCCGCAGCGGCGCGGGCTCGAGGCCGCGGGCGCCGAGCGTCGGCTCCACGGCGCCCACGGCGAGGCCCGGCGCCTCGCGCGGGACGACGGCGAGCGCGGGGCGCGCGCCGTCGGCGAGGACGGAGACCAGGAAGAGGCCGGCGCGCGGCGCCGCGTCGACCGGCGGCGTCGATCCCGTGACCACGAGCCGGTCGCCATCGCGCCGCGCGGGCAGGGCGGCGTCGAGGGCGGCCGCGCCCAGCCGCTCACCGGTCGCCAGGACCGGGAGCCAGCGCCGCGCCAGCTCCGGGCGGCCCGAGCGCGCGACGGCCCACGTCGCCGCCGCGTGGCCGGCGACGATGGCCGCCGGCACGCTCCAGCCCCGCGCCAGCTCCTCGATCACCATCGCCCAGGCGGGCAGGTCGAGCCCGGCGCCGCCCAGCGCGGGCGGGACCAGCGCCCCGAGGACGCCGAGCTGCGCCAGGTCGCCGACGAGCGCCGCCGGATGGCGCGCCTCGCGCTCCAGCTCGGCGGCGACCGGCACCACCACCTTCTCCACGAACTGGCGCACGGCGAGCACCGTCCGGCGGCGCTCCTCCGGCTCGGCGTCCCGCGGCACGGCCGCCAGGCGCTCGCCGTGGCGCTCGACGAGCTGGCGGGCGATCAGCGTCCGCTGGATCTCGTTGGTGCCCTCGCCGATGATCATGAGCGGCGTGTCACGGTAGAGGCGCTCCTCCACGGAGGCCGCGACCGCCGCCGGCGGGCCGCCGAGCCGCAGCGCGTGCTCGGCGAGGCGCTGCGCCGTCTCCGACGCCTCGAGCTTCGCCATGCCGGCCTCCAGGTCGCAGCGCTCGGCCCGGTCCTTCATGCCCGCCGCCCAGTAGGTGAGCAGGCGGGCGCCCTCGAGCCGCGCGGCCATGTCCGCCAGGATTGGCGGCGGCGCGGCGAGGCGCCCCGCCGAGGCGCGCGCGCGGTCGAGCGCGGTCTGCGCGACCCCGACGGCGCGGGCCGCGATGTTGATGCGCCCGGTCTCGAGCCCGCTCATGACCTGGCCGAAGCCGCGGCCCTCGACGCCGCCCACGAGGTTGGCCGCCGGGACGACGAAGCCCTCGAAGAGCAGCTCCGCGGTGTCGACGCCCTTGTAGCCGAGCTTGGCGATGGACTTGACGACGGCGAGGCCCGGCGCCCCCTTCTCGACGATGAAGCACGACATGCCGCGGTGGCGCGGCGCGGCGGCCGGGTCGGTGACGGCGAGCAGCGCGAACGTGTTGCCCTCGCGGCCGTTCGTCACGAACATCTTGGTGCCGTCGATCACGTAGGCGTCGCCGCGGCGGCGCGCCGTCGTCCGGATGGCCTGGACGTCCGAGCCCGCGTGCGGTTCCGTGAGGCAGAGACCGCCGCGCGCCTCGCCGCTCGCGAGGCGGGGCAGGAAGCGCCGCCGCTGCTCCTCGGTGCCGTGGTGGAGGACGATCAGCGCGGCCATCGTGTGGCTGTTGATGACGCCGGCGAGCGACATCCAGCCGCGGCAGAGCTCCTCCACGATCCGCGCGTAGGTCGTCACGTCGAGGCCGAGGCCGCCGTAGGCGGCGGGCACGAGCGCGCCGAAGAGCCCCAGCCCGCGCATGCGCGCCACCAGCGCGTGCGGGTAGCGGTCGGCAGTGCTGAGGTCGGAGGCGGCGGGCACGACCTCCGTCTCCACGAACGTCCTCACGGCGGCGACGAGCGGATGAGCGCCGGGCGGCATCGCTTCCCCCGGAGTTTACAATGAGGGCGATGCCGCTGGACGAGCTGGCCCTCGCGCTGCAGCGCGCGCTCGATCGTCTGATCCGCCGGGCGAGGCTCGGCGCCGCTCCGGCGCCCGAGCCGCGGCGGCGGCTCCTGATCGTCCAGATCGACGGGCTCGGGCGCTCCGTGCTGGAGCAGGCGCTCGCCGAGGGGCGCATGCCGTTCCTGTCGCGGCTCCTCGCGCGCGAGGGCCATCGCATGCTGCCGATGAGCGTGGGGATGCCGACCTCGACGCCGGCGTTCCAGATGGCGATGATGTACGGGGTCCGCCCCGACATCCCGGGCTTCCACTACCACGACAAGCGCCGGCGCGCCGACATCTACTTCCCCCGCGGGGGCGACGCCGCCCACGTCGAGAGCACGCAGGCGGCGGGGCGGCGCGGGATCCTCGACGGCGGCAGCGCGTACGGCTGCGTCTTCACCGGAGGCGCGACCGACAACTTCTTCAGCTTCGCGGTCATCAAGCGGCCGTCCGGCGCCGGGCTGCTGCGCGTGGTCTCGGCGTCGGTGGTCCTCGCCTGGGTGGTGGTCAAGTGCGTGTACCTGACCGCCGTCGAGGTCGTCCGCGCGCTGCTGCGCCTCGTCGCCGACCCGGTGGGCGAGGCCTCGCGCGGCTGGAAGTGGCTCATGCTGAAGATCGGGCTCTCCGTCTGGCTGCGGGAGCTGTTCACGCTCGCCGCCTCGCGCGATCTCTACCGCGGCGCCCCGGCCGTGTACGTGAACTACCTCGACTACGACGTCTTCGCCCACGCGTTCGGCCCGCGCCACCGCCGGGCGCTGCGCGTGCTGCGCCGCGTCGACCGGTCGATCCAGCAGCTCTGCCGGGTCGTGCGGCGCGTCCCGGGCTACCGCTACGACGTCTACGTGCTGTCGGACCACGGCCAGGTGGCGGCGCGGCCTTTCCAGGAGGTGTCCGGCGGCGCGCCGATCGAGCGGGCGTTCTTCGAGGAGTTCTTCCGGCCGGCCGGGCTGCACGAGGTGGCGCCGGGGACGCCCGGCGGCCGGCGGCTGGCGGCGGGGATCAAGGCCGTGCGGAGCGGACGCGCGCCCGGGATGTTCCAGCGCTTCGTGAACTACCTCGAGCGGGACTTCCCGCGACTGCTCGGTGGCGAGATGCCGGAGTCGTACGAGCGCGACGGCGTGCGGGTGATCGGCGCGGGGCCGAACGCGTTCGTCTACTTCCTCGACACGACGGAGCCGCTGCTGCTCGAGCGCGTCGACGAGCGCCACCCGGGCCTCGTCGACGACATCTCGCGGAGCCGCGGCGTCGGGTTCGTGCTGGCGCGCTCGGCCGGCGGGCCCGTCTGCATCTGGCGGGGCAAGCGCCACATGCTCGACGGCGAGCCGCCGCCGCCCTTCGCCGGGCGCGAGGACTGGCCGCTGGTGTCCGCCGGGCTGCGCGACCTCATGGGGATGCGTTGCGCCGGCGACCTGGTGATCTACGGCACGGACGCGCCGGAGGGCACCGTCTCCTACGTCGACGAGGTCGGCGCGCACGCCGGTCCGTCGCGCGACGAGCTGCAGTGCTTCGTGGTCTGCCCGCCGGGCTCCGCGCTGAGGGAGCCCGTCAGCCATCCGGTGGAGCTGTATCCGCACTTCGCCGCGTACGGAGCCCGCTGAGCCGCGTGCACCTGGTCCTGGCGAGCTACAACATCCACCGCGGCGTCGGCCTCGACCGCCGGCGCGACCTGGACCGCATCGCCGCGGTCATCGCCGAGATCTCGCCGGACGTCGTCGGCCTCCAGGAGGTGGTCCGCGACGCGGGCCCCGGCCACGCCGACCAGGCGGCGTACCTGGCGTCGCGGCTCGGCATGGAGCTCGTGATGTGCGTGACGCGGGCTCACGGCGGCGGCACCTACGGTAACGCGGTGCTCACGCGGCTGCCGGTCCTCGGGTCCTCCACGTGCGACCTGAGCCAGGGCCGGCGGGAGCCGCGCGCGGCGCTGCGCGTCGACCTCGGCGCCAACGGCCGCACGCTCCACGTCTTCAACTGCCACTTCGGGCTGGCCCTGGGCGAGCGCCGCCGCCAGCTCGAGCTGCTGGCGGCCTTCATCCGCGACTCCCGCGCGCTGGCCGGGCCCCGCGTGCTGATGGGCGACTTCAACGAGTGGCACCGGGGCCCCGTCACACGCGGGCTGCGGCTCGAGTTCTCGTCGCCGATGCGGCGCATGCGGCGGACGCACCCCGCGGTCTTCCCGCTCTTCACGCTCGACCGGATCTACTGGGACGTCGAGCTGGAGGGCGAGAGCTTCCACGCCCACCGGAGCCGGCTGGCGCGCGTGGCGTCGGATCACCTGCCGGTCGTCGTCCGCCTGCGGCTGCGCGCCGGGGCGGGCGCGGGACATCCCTACGTCGTCGGCGAGGCGTTGCCGCCCGCCGAGTAGCGACGTATCATCCGCGCTGTCGCGTCCCTCACGGAGGCTCGGATGATCCCGATCGTCGTCAACGGCTCCCGGCGGACGGTCGATGCCCAGCCCGACACGCCGCTGCTCTGGGTCCTGCGCGAGCAGCTCGAGCTGACCGGCGCCAAGTACGGCTGCGGCGTCGCGCAGTGCGGCGCGTGCACCGTGCACATCGACGGCCGGCCGGTGCGCTCCTGCGTCACGCCGGTCTCGGCCGTCGCGGGGCGCAGCGTGACGACGATCGAGGGGCTCCATCCGACGGCGGAGCACGCGCTCCAGCGCGCGTGGGTCGAGCTGCAGGTCCCCCAGTGCGGCTACTGCCAGGCCGGGCAGATCATGTCGGCCGCGGCGCTGCTGGCCGACAGGCCCGCCCCGACGGACGCCGACATCGACGACGCGATGGCGGGCAACATCTGCCGCTGCGGCACCTACCAGCGCATCCGCGCGGCGATCCACCGGGCCGCCGCGCTCCAGCGGGGAGTCGGGCGATGAGCGCCGCGCGGCTCGGCCGCCGCGCGCTGATCAAGGGCGGGCTCGCCGCCGGCGCCGGCCTCGCGATCGGCTTCGCGCTGCCGCGGCGCGGCCGCGGCCAGGGCGCGGGCGTGTTCGCCCCCAACCAGTGGCTCAGGATCGACCGCGACGGCGTCGTCACCATCACCAACTCGGTGCCGGAGATGGGGCAGGGGACGATGACTGCGATGCCGATGATCGTGGCCGACGAGCTGGACGCCGACTGGGACAGCGTCCGGGTGGAGCAGGCGCCGGCGAATCCCGCGCTCTACCGGAACCCCGTGACGGGCAGCCAGTCGTACGGCGGCAGCCGCGGCATCCGCGACCACATGCAGATGTGGCGGAAGGCCGGCGCCGCGGCGCGCCAGATGCTGAAGCAGGCGGCCGCGCAGCAGTGGGGCGTGCCGGAGAGCGAGGTCGACACCGAGCCGGGGACGGTGATCCACCGTCCGACCGGCCGGCGCCTGCGCTACGGCCAGCTCGTCGACCGGGCGCGGCAGCTCCCCGTCCCCCAGGATCCGCCGCTGAAGCGGCCCGACCAGTTCCGGTACATCGGCCGCGAGGGCGTCGCGCGGCTCGACGTCCCGATGAAGATCGACGGCCGCGCCGTCTACGGCATCGACGTGAAGGTGCCCGGCATGCTGATCGCGTCCATCGAGCGGTGCCCGGTGTTCGGCGGCAAGGCCCGGGCGTTCGACGCGACGGCCGCGAAGGCGATCCCCGGCGTGCGTCACGTGGTCCAGGTGTCGAGCGGCGTCGCCGTGGTCGCCGACTCGTTCTGGACCGCGCTGAAGGGCCGGCGGGCGCTCGGCGTGACGTGGGACGAGGGGCCGCTGGCGCAGCTCTCGAGCGCGCAGATCAGCCGGGAGTACGCGGCGCTCGCCCGGCAGCCCGGCGTCGCCGCCCGCAGGGTGGGCGATCCCGAGCAGGCGCTCCGCGCCGGCCGGCGCGTGCTGGAGGCGGCGTACGAGGTGCCGTTCCTCGAGCACGCGTGCATGGAGCCGATGAACTGCACGGCGCACGTCCGGACCGACGGCTGCGACATCTGGGTGCCGACCCAGAACCCCGGCGGCACGCAGGCCGTCGCGGCCCGGCTGACGGGGCTGCCCCCCGAGAAGGTCGAGGTCCGCACGACGCTCCTCGGCGGCGGCTTCGGCCGGCGGGGCGAGGTCGACTTCGTGGTCGACGCGGTCGAGACGTCGAGGGCCGTGGGGGCGCCGGTGAAGGTGATGTGGACGCGGGAGGACGACATCCGGCACGGCTTCTACCGGCCCGCCACCTACAACGTCCTGCGGGCCGCGCTGGACGCCGCGGGGGCGCCGGCCGCGTGGTGGCACCGCATCGTGGGGCCCGGGATCCTGATGCAGAAGGGCCGCGTGCCGAGGGGCACCGTCGACCCCACCGCCATCGCGGGCGCCGCCGACCTCCCCTACGACGTGCCGAACCTGCTCGTCGAGTGGCAGGAGAGGGACTTCGGCGTCCCCGTCGGGTTCTGGCGCTCGGTGGGCTCGTCGCAGAACGTGTTCGTGACCGAGAGCTTCGTGGACGAGCTGGCGCACGCGGCCGGCAAGGACCCGTACGAGTTCCGCCGCGGCCTGCTCGGCAGGGCGCGCCGGCACCGCGGCGTCCTGGAGCTGGCCGCGACGAGGGCCGGCTGGGGCTCGCCGCTGCCGGCCGGCCGCGCGCGCGGCATCGCGGTGGCGTTCTCGTACGGATCGTACGCGGCTCACGTCGCCGAGGTCTCGCTCGACGCCGGGGGGCGGCCGCGCGTGCACCGCCTGGTCTGCGCGATCGACTGCGGGATCGCCGTGAACCCCGACCAGGTCCGCGCCCAGATGGAGGGGGGGGCCGTCTACGCGCTCACCGCGGCGCTCCACGGCCGCATCACCATCGACCGCGGCCGCGTGGAGCAGTCGAACTTCCACGACTACCCGATGCTGAGGATCTCCGAGATGCCGGTCGTGGAGGTCCACATCCTCGACTCGGGCGAGGCGCCCGGCGGGCTCGGCGAGCCCGGGGTGCCGACGGTCGCGCCCGCCGTGTGCAACGCGCTCTTCGCCCTCACGGGGAAGCGGATCCGGAGCCTGCCGATCCGCCCCGAAGATCTGAAACAGACGTGACGAGGCGGGGTCGTACGGCGTCATCGCTCAGGATCGCCTCGAGGACGGCGGCGGCGATCAGGCGGTAGCCGGCGGCGTTCGTGTGCCAGGGGTCGGCCTGGAGGCCGATCGCCCCGAACGTCTCGACCGGGGCGTACCGCCGCTCGCCGGGACCGGCGTCGGCGCGCAGTCCCCGCAGCGCCGGCAGGTCGAGCCCCTCCCAGCGCCCCTCGCGCCCGCTGTTCGTGTACACGTACGCGGCGCGCGTCCCGGGCGGCAGGCGCGCCACGTGGGACCAGACGCCGTCGCCCGCGCGCTCGTCGCCCTCCCGGCCGTCGTCCCGCAGCGCCACCCGGTTCGGCACGAGCCCGCCGAGCGCCGGGTGGGCCCCGACGACGAAGAGGCCACGCGGCACGGAGCGGCCGCCGGGCCGCAGCCGGAGGACGACCTCGACGGCGTCGGGGGACTCGCCGGGGTACACGCGCGCCGACGAGCGCAGCCCCAGCGACGCCTCGCGCTCGGCGTCGAGCCGCCGGCGCTCGCGCGCCAGCAGCGCGGCGCCGTCGACGACGGGGACGCCGGCGCGGCGCCCGACGTCGGCCATCGCGGCGGCGTACGGGCTCTCGGCCCACAGCTCGTTGAAGAGCAGGACGACCGCGGCGCCGTGGCGGCGCGCGTCGCCGACCATCGCGGAGACGTTGTCGCGGTACTCGTCCAGCGGCACGCGCGTCCACCGGGCGACCTCCGCGTAGTCCTCGGTGGTCCCTGCCGCGCCGGGCCCGGGACTCCGCGCGCTCTCGTCGGCCGCGCGCAGATGCTCCGCCAGCGAGTCGCCCGGGCGCGTGAGCCGCTGCGCCGCGTATGCCAGCAGGCGCAGGGCCTCGAGCCGCCCGACGGCCTCGAGCGCGCGTCGCCCCGGGCCCGGCGGGGGCGCCGCCGCGAGGTCCGCGTCGCGGAAGCCGGCCACCGAGGAGTCGTTCATGCCGAAGGCCAGGACGACGACGTCGGGCTCGAGGGCGAGCGCCCGGCGGCGGAGCAGCTCGCGCCCCTGGAAGGACGAGTAGCCCATCACGCCCAGATTCATGACGTCGACGCCGGCGTCCGGGAAGCGCTGCCGGAGCAGCGCCTCGAGCCGCGCGGGATACGTGTTCTCCTGATCGACGTTGGCCCCGAACGTCCACGAGTCCCCCAGACAGACGATGCGGAGCGCTTCCCGCCGGCGCGGCGGGAACTCTCCCCCGCGGAAGCCCAGCGAGTTGATGGCGACGCCCCACGTCGGGTGATCCCGGAGCGCGGCCGGCGTGGTGGGCAGGAAGCGCGCGAGCAGCCGCGCGCGCTCCGCCTCGGTGCCGATGGGGCCGAAGACGTCGAGGTAGCGCCGGCGGACGCCCGGGCGGTTGCGCCACAGCAGGACGGGATCGGGCTCGAGGAGGCGCACGCCGTCGCCCCACGGCGGCACCAGGTAGCGGTGGCCGACGGCGTACGGCAGCGTGACGGTGTCGACGAGGGAGGCGCGCGCGAGGTAGACGCCGCGCACGAGGAGCTCGACGGCCGCCAGCCCCACGAGCGTGGCGACCAGGGACGCGACCAGTCCGCGGAGCACCTGCGGCGACCGTCGTCTCGCCGGCATGACGAGCCCGCCGGGCGGCGGGTCTCGACTCAGCGTCGCATGGAATCCCGCGAGGTCAAGCCGCGCGCCGCCGACAGCAGCACCAGGGCGATCAGCGCCGCCCCTCCCAGCTCGAGGCATTCCTCGACCGTCTGGGCGAACTCGGGAACGGCGAGGCCCGCGCGGTCGACCGGCGTGCGGGCCTCGTCGAGCGCGATCGCGGCGGCGAGGGCGGCGAGCGCGGCGGCGACGTCGATGGCGGCCGGATGCCGCGCGCGGAGACCGCGGAGGAAGCGCGGCCCCTCGCGCACGACCAGCGCCAGCGCCGCCGCGACGAGCAGCGCCAGCAGGACGGCGACGATCGCCTTCTGCCACGTCGGGACGAGCGGCGAGACGAAGAACCGTAGCGTGAACCGCTTGTCGATGGCGTGGGCGGTGAAGCGCGCGTGGAAGTCCAGCTCGCGCGCCACCGCGGCCGTCAGCACGACGGCGGCCCGCCATCCCGAGGGCCAGACGCCGCGCCGGGCGGCCACGGCGGCGAGGACGGCGGCGGCGGCCAGCGCGAGCGCGGTGAGCGTCTCGACGGGGCCGTCCTCGGCGACGGCGGCCGCGGCGAGGCGGGGCGGCAGCAGCGGCAGGAGCGCCGCCAGCGTGGCCGCCCCGCCCAGGACGACGAGGGCGCGGCGGCCCGCTACTGCCAGCGGATGTGGACCTTCACCCTGGGGTACTCCGGCGCCCGGCCCTCGACGTCGACGACGCGGAGCGTGCCGTCGGGCGCCTCCATCAGAAGATTGTTGTTCGAGAACGACACGATCTTGCCCCACGACTTCGGCACGGCGACCTCGTACCTGGGCACGGTGGTCTGGGCCTCCGCGCCGCGCGGGGCCGCGGCCGGGAGCCACTCCCGGGCGGCGATGGCGCAGAGCGCCAGCGCGATGACGGTCAGGACGGCCTTGGCGTAGCGGTCGATGGTCACGGTCACTCCTTTCCGGGCGCCTGGCCCTTCGAGAGCCTCACGAGGAACTTGGCCAGGTCACGCGCCATGTCGTCGAACGACTCGCGCAGGTGGCCCCCGGCCGCGGTCGGGTTGTCCGGCGAGGTCTGCATGGCGCCCCAGCAGCCGGCGAGCAGCAGGGCCGCGGCGGCGCCGAGGGCGGCGCAGCGGCAGGTCCTCTTCATCGGCCTCCTCCTCGGGAACGGGTCAGGCGCGGCCGGCCAGGTCGACGGCGGCCAGCAGCAGCGTGTTGGCGCCGTGCTCGATGTCGTCCATCGGCGTGAACTCCTCCTCGCAGTGGCTGCGGCCGTCGCGCGACGGCACGAAGATCATGCCCGCCGGGGCGATGGCGGCCATGTACTGCGCGTCGTGGCCGGCGCCCGAGAGCATCCGGCGCCAGCCGGCGCCGGTGGCCCGCGCCGCGCGCTCGACCGCCGCGACCACCTCCGGGTCGAAGGGCGTGAACGGGACCTGCCAGTAGTGCTCGAGCTCCCAGCGGACGCCCTCGCGCTCGCAGGCGGCGCGGACCACGTCGTCGAGCATGCGGCGCGCGCGCTCGAGCGTCTCCGTGCGCGGGTCGCGGACGTCGATGGACATCCGCACGCGGCCGGGAATCGCGTTGACGATGTTCGGCGAGACGTCGAGCGTGCCGACGGTGGCCACGGCGTCGCCGCCCAGCTCGCGGGCGATCCGCCGGACGCCGCCGACGACCTCCGCGGCGGCGACGAGCGCGTCGTGGCGGATGCGCATGGGCGTCGGGCCCGCGTGGTCCTGGACGCCGTGGACCGTGAGCCGCGACCAGGAGATGGCCACGATGCCCTCCACGACGCCGATGGAGAGCCCCTCCTCCTCGAGGATCGGCCCCTGCTCGATGTGGAGCTCGAGATAGGCCCGGAGCGGCCGCGGCACGCACGGCTCCGCTCCCAGGTAGCCGATGCGCTCCAGCTCGTCCACCAGCCGGATGCCGTCGCGGTCGCGGGCGTTGTAGGCGTCCTCGAGGGCGATCTTGCCGGCCATCACCCCGCTGGCGATCATCGCCGGCTGGAACCGCGCGCCCTCCTCGTTGGTGAAGATCGCGAGCGTCACCGGGTGGCGGGTGCGGATGCCGTGGTCGTTCAGCGCGCGGACGACCTCGAGGCCGCAGAGCACGCCGAGCTGGCCGTCGTACTTGCCGCCGGTGGGGACCGAGTCCACGTGCGAGCCCATCATCACGGGCGGCAGCCCGGGCTCGCCGGGGCGCTCGCCGAAGACGTTCCCCATGCGGTCGACCGTCACGCGGAGGCCGGCGGCGCGCATCCACGCGACCATCTGGTCGCGCGCCTTCCGGTCCTCGTCGGTGAGGGCGAGACGGGTGAGGCCGCCCCGCGGCGTCTCGCCGATGCGGCCCAGCTCGTGAATGGTCTGCTCGAGGCGCTTCCTGTCGATCCTCATCGCCTTCCTTCCTTAACCCACGTCGGGGCCGCCCGCCGCGGATTTTCGGCGGGGCGGCGCGGGCGGGACGCGGCGGCCCCCGCGGACGCTACATGCCGAGGTACGCGCGCTTGAGGCGCTCGTCGCCGAGGAGCTGGCGGGCGGGGCCGTCGAGCACGACCCGCCCGCTCTCCAGCACGCAGGCGCGGTGGGCCACCGTGAGCGCCTGGCGGACGTTCTGCTCCACCAGCAGCACGGTCGTGCCGTCGGCGTTGATGGTCCTGACGGTCTCGAAGATCTTCGCGACCAGCACGGGCGCCAGGCCGAGCGTCGGCTCGTCGAGCATCAGCAGGCGCGGGCGGGCCATCAGCGCCCGCCCGATGGCGCACATCTGCTGCTCGCCGCCCGAGAGCGACCCGGCGAGCTGCTGGCGGCGCTCGGCGAGCACGGGGAACAGCGCGTAGACGTAGTCCAGGCTCGCGCGGCGCCCGTCGCGGCCGCGCGCGGCGTGCGCGCCGAGGAGGAGGTTCTCGACGACGGTCATGAACGGGAAGAGCCGCCGCCCCTCCGGCACCTGGACCACGCCCTGCTCGACCCGGCGGTGGGCGGGGATGCGGGAGAGGTCCTCCCCGTCGAGCAGCACGCGCCCGCGCGGCGGGGCGACCAGCCCCGACACGACGCGGATGGTCGTCGTCTTGCCGGCCGCGTTGGCGCCGACGAGCGCCACGATCTCGCGCTCGCGCACCTCGAGCGACACGTCGAAGAGCGCCTGGAGGTCGCCGTAGAACGCGTCGACGCCCTCAAGCCTCAGCAAGCACGAACTCCTCGCCCAGGTAGGCGTCGACGACCCGGCGGTCGGCCGCCACCACGGCGGGCGGGCCCTCGGCGATCAGCTCGCCGTGGTGCAGGACGGCGATGCGCTGCGCCAGCCGCATCATCGCGGCCATGATGTGCTCGATCACGATCAGCGTGAGCCCCTCGGCGTGCAGGCGGCGGACGAGGTCGACGATGCCGCCCAGCTCGCTCGGGGTGAGGCCGGCCATGACCTCGTCGAGCAGCAGCAGCCGGGGCCGCGTGGCGAGCGCCCGCGCGACCTCCAGGCGCTTGCGCAGCCCGATCGGCAGCGCGCGGGCCCGCGTCGCCGCGTACGGGGCGAGCCCGCACGTCTCGATCACGCGCTCGGCGTCGACGCGGGCCGCCCGCACGCTGGTGACGCGCGCCAGCGAGCCGATCGTGACGTTGTCGAGGACGGAGAGGTTGCCGAAGGGCTTCACGATCTGGAAGGTGCGGGTGAGCCCGAGACGACAGATCGCGTGCGGCGGCAGCCCGGTCACGTCGTGGCCGTCGAGGACGACGCGGCCCTCGTCGGGAGCGTACGTCCCCGAGATCACGTTGAACAGGGTCGTCTTGCCGGCGCCGTTGGGGCCGATGATCCCGAGCAGGTCGCCGGCGTGGACCTCGAGCGAGACGCCGCGCACGGCGGTGAGGCCGCCGAAGCGCTTGGTGACGCGGTCGAGCGCGAGCAGCGCGCTCACTGCCGCGCTCCCGCGACGGCCGGCTGGGGCCGGCGGCGGCGCCGCGCGCGCACGCGGCCGGCCAGGCCGGCCAGCCCCTCGGGCACGAACCGGACCACGAGGATGAGCGCGGTCCCGTAGATCACGAGGTAGATGCCCGTGAACCCGGTCTTCACGCCGGAGAACGTCGCCCGGAGGTACGTCTCGAGCGACGTGATGAGGATCGACCCCAGGAAGGGCCCGACCGCGGTCGCCGCGCCGCCGATGATGGTCATGAGCGCGAAGCGGACCGAGAGGTCCACCGAGAACACGTAGAAGGGGTCCACGAAGCCGACGAACTGCGCCCACAGCGAGCCGCACACCGCCGTCAGCGCCGCGCTGAGCACGACGGCGAGCACCTTGAGCCGGCGGCTCGCGATGCCGAGCGCCTCGGCGGCGTCCTCGTCCTCGCGCACGCCGGCGAGCTGGTAGCCGACGCGGGAGCGGTCCAGGTACACCTGGAGCAGGTAGTAGAGGACCGCGACCGCCAGGGCCAGGTAGACCCATGCCACGTGGCCGAGCCCGAGCGACCAGAGCCCCGGGCGGAAGGGGACCGGGATCCCTTCGGAGCCCGCGGTGAAGCCGCGCCAGCGGCTCGCCACCACCAGCAGCACCTGCGAGAAGGCGATGGTCGACAGAGCGAAGTAGGGCCCGCGCAAGCGGTTGGAGAGGTAGCCGATGACCGCGCCCGCGCCCACGGACACCACCACGCCCGCCAGCATGCCGAGCCACGGGCTCTGCTGGAACCGGGTCCCGAAGAGCGCCGCCGAGTACGCGCCGATCCCGAAGAAGGCCGCGTGGCCCAGCGAGACCTGGCCGGCGTAGCCGCTGGCGACGTTCCACGCGGCGGCGAGCGCGCCCCACAGCAGGATCTCGACGACGGTGTGGAGCAGGAAGGCGTCGTGCACGGCGAGCGGGGCGAGGGCGGCGAGGCCGAAGATCGCGATGGCGGCGGCGTGCCGGCGGCGCAGCAGCGACATCAGGCGCCGAGCGTCTCGGCCCCCCGCTGGCCGAAGAGGCCGGCCGGCCGGAAGACGAGGACCGCGATGAACAGCAGGAAGTAGAGGACCTCCTTCCAGGCGGTCCCGAAGAAGTACGATCCCACCACCTCCACGGCGGCGACGATCAGGCTGCCGAGCAGCGCGCCCACCATGTCGCCGAGGCCGCCGAGCACGACCACGACGTAGGAGACGAGGACGAACTGCAGGCCCGCGGTGGGGTAGACGGGATAGAGCGGCGCCACCAGCACGCCGGCGGCGCCGACGGCCGCGATGCCGATGGCGAAGGTGAGCCGGTAGACGCGGTCGGTGTCGATCCCCATGAGCGTCGCCGCGTCCCGGTCCTGGGCGGTCGCGCGCATGACCCGGCCGGTGTGCGTCCAGCGCATGAACGCGAAGAGCGCCACGGTGAGCACGACCGCGATGACGAACGCGACGACCTGGGAGAGATTGAAGGCCGTGCCGCCGGCGCGCAGGACGACCGCGGAGTGCCAGGGCCGGACGGAGCGGAAGTCGCCGCTCCACGCGACCAGCGCGACGTTCTGGAGGACGATCGACAGCCCGACGGTCGTGAAGATCTGGACGTTGTGCGAGGCGCGGATGACGCCCCGCATGACGGCGCCGTACGTCAGCAGCCCGAGCAGGAACGACAGCGGGATCGCGGCGGCCAGGGCCGCGTACGGGTCGACGCCCCACAGCGTGAAGGCCCAGAAGGCGAGGTACATGCCGAGCATCAGGAACTCGCCGTGGGCGAAGTTCACGACGCGCAGGATCCCGAAGATCAGCGTCAGCCCGAGCGAGATCAGGGCGTAGATCCCGCCGAGGAGGACCGCGGAGACGACGAGCTGGGCGAACGCCTCTATTTGCGCTGGTCCCACGGGCCGAGCGGGATCCACCTGGCCCGGATCGTCGAGAACTCCTCCGGCCACACGGTCACGAGCTGGCCGTTCTGCCACTGCAGCATGTAGTGCTGGACCCGCTCGTTGCTGTTCTGGCCGTTGTCGGCGAACTTCGCGCCCCACCCGTTGAGGAGGCTCCCCACGGGCAGGTCCAGCTTCGCGACCACCGCGCGGAACTTCTCCAGGTCGTCCGTCCTCGCCTCGTCCAGGACGACCTTCAGCAGCCAGAGGCCGCCGGCGGCGAGCTGGTGGCCGCCGAGGGGGTAGGAGCCCGTCCGCTTCTGGACGGCGTCGCGGAACTCCCGCTCGAGCCGCTGCCCTTCCGGCTTCAGGGCCTCGAGGCGGAAGCCGGGGCCGGGCTCGAGGAGCGCGAAGGGGCCGTTGCCGTCGGCGCCGAGCGCCTTGCCGAACTCGGGCGAGCCGTAGCCGGTGGCGCCGGCGTGGACCAGCGCCTTGAAGAGGAAGGCCTGCTCGCGGGACTGCCGCCAGAAGAGCGGGGCGTCCGTCGAGTACGCGATGTGGTGCACGACGTCGGGGTTGAGCTGCTTCAGCCGCACGATGATCGGCGTGAAGTCGTTGGTCGCCTGCCAGTTGTAGTACTCGGCGGCCACCTCCTGCATCCCGAACTCGCCGGTCGCCCGCTTGCGCGCGGCCTCCGTCACGCCCTGGCCGTACGAGGAGTCCTCGGACAGGAACGCGATCCTGAGCTGGTTGGGGCGCAGGTTGAAGCGCGGCGCCAGGTGCTTGGCGATGAACTCGACGTTGTACCAGCCGAAGCCCGTCGCGTCGATCTCCGTGCGGAACACGTTCCTGAGGCCGCGCTGCGCGAAGCGCGGGTCGACGCAGGAGGTCTCCCAGTAGATGACGCCGTGCCGGGCGGCGGCCTCGCTGGCGGCCCCGCACAGCCGCGACGAGAACGTGCCGGTGATGATCTTGACGCCTTCCCGGGTGATCAGCCGGTTGGCCTCGCTCGCCGCCTGCGTGGGGTCGGTGGCGTCGCCGACGGCGAACACGAGCCGCTTGCCCATGACGCCGCCGCGGGCGTTGATCATGTCGCGCATGATCTCGTAGCCCTCGAGGTGGCGCTTGCCCTCGAACGCCAGCGGCCCCGTCAGCGGCTCGAGCACGCCGATCTTGTACTCGCCCGACGGCGCCTGGCCGGCGGCGCCCCCGGCGAGCGCGCCGGCGGCGAGGACGAACGCGACGAGAGCGAGGACGGCGACGCGGTGGCGCATGGCGACCTCCCGTGGTCGGTGGGCGTTGGAGCGGCGGCTGTCGCGTGCGTTCTAGCACCGCGTCGCCGAAGGTGTCAAGACGAGCGTGCTAGACTCGCGCCGTGGAGCACGACGACGGCCCGCGCATCCTCGCGCCGCACACGATCCGCTTCTGTCCGCTGTGCGCCGGCTCGCTCGTCCGGGAGGCGGTGCCGCCCGACCAGCGCGAGCAGGCCGTGTGCTCGCGGTGCGGCTTCGTGTTCTACCTGAACCCCAAGGTCGTGGCGGGGACGATCCCCGAGCGCGACGGTCGCGTGCTGCTCACGCGCCGCGCCATCGATCCCGGCCGGGGCCTGTGGACGTTCCCCGGCGGGTTCGTCGACTTCGGCGAGAGCGTGACCGACGCGGCCCTGCGCGAGACGTTCGAGGAGACCGGGCTGCGCGTCGTGCTCACCGGGCTCCACAACGTGTACTCGTATCCGGCGGCGCCGGTCATCGTGGTCTACCGCGCGGCGGTCACCGGCGGGACGCTCCGGGCGTGCGCGGAGAACGACATGCTCGAGTGGCGGTCGCCCGCCGAGATCCCCTGGGACGCGCTGGCGTTCCCGTCCACGCGGGAGGCGCTGCGCGAGTGGGTGGCCCGGCGCGGCGAGACGCCCGGCGGGTAGGGATCGCCGCGCCGGGCTCCTTCGAGGGCGCCCCGGGAAACGTCGATCGCGCGGGCTAGCCGCGCGACGGCAGCGCGAGCGTCGCGCGGCCCGTGACCACCTTCTCGCCGCGCTGGTTCTCCGCCCACACCTCGAGGTCGACCAGGTGCTCGTCGTCCTTCGACGACTTCGCCAGCACGCGGCCGCGGCACGTGACGACGTCCTTGAGCCGCACGAGGCCGGTGAACCTGACGCCGAGCTTCTTCACGGTGCCGGCGCCCCCCCAGTCGGTGAGGGCCTGGGCCACGAAGCCCATCGACAGCATCCCGTGGGCGAAGACGCCGCCCATGCCCGCGGCCTTCGCGAACTCGTCGTCCTGGTGGATGGGGTTGAAGTCGAGCGACGCCCCCGCGTAGCGGGTGAGCTGGATCTGCTGGATCGGTCCCTTCACCAGGGGCGGCAGCTCGCCCCCGACCTGCACGTCCTCGACGTAGATCTTGCCGTATCGCATGGTCAGAGCCTGATCACCGTGACCTGCCGCATGGTGACGACGATCTCGTCGTCGGCGTCCGTCACCGCGGTCTCGCGGACGACGAACGCCATGGGGCCGCTCCGTCCCGTCTTCTCGTAGAGGTCCACGACGCGGGAGCGGCAGAGGAGCGTCTCGCCCGGGCGGAGCTGGCGGTGGATCTCGAACTCCTGCTCGCCGTGCAGCACGCGGGAGATGTCCACGCCGAGGTCGCGGAGCAGGGCGGCCGAGTCGGCGCCGTCGCCCCGGAACGTGATCGCGAACGTCGGCGGCGCGATGACGTCGCCCCACCGCGAGGCGCGTCCCACCGCGTCGTCCAGGTAGAACGGGTTGAGGTCGCCGATCGCGCGGGCGAAGTCCTTGATGCGGCCGCGCTCGACGGTGACCGCGAACGGCGGGTACTCCCTGCCCACGACGTCCCGGTTGACCTGGATGGGCATCAGCGGCGTCCCTTCGTCATCGCGCGCTCGAGGAATCTCGCCAGGCTGGGGACGACCACGCGCTCGTGCCGTCCCTCGGCGATCCGGTCGACGTCGTCCCACGCCTCGACGCCGAAGAGGTAGCGCCGGCCGTCCGTCTCGAGGAGCGTCGCCCGCGCCCGCGCCGTCATGCCGACGGGAGTCGCGGCGAGGTGGCGCATCTCGACCATCGTCCCCACCGTGCCGGCGCCCTCCGCCAGGTGCGGGCGGAGGACGGCGTGGCAGGCGTGCTCCAGGAGGCCGACGAGGTGCGGCGTGGCCAGCACGTGGACGCCGCGGTTGCCGAGGGCGTCGGCGGTGACGGCGGGCGTGACGTCGAGGCTCACCTCGGCGGTCGCCCCCGGGCGCAGGTCCATGTCGTGCCCCTTTTACCGCGGGACGAGGAGGAACTGCAACCCCATGCCGATGAGCAGGGCCTCGACCACCGCGAGGAACGCGCGGTCGCTCATGCCCTCGAGCAGGCGGCGCGCGACCCACGAGCCGGCGAACATGGTGCCGCCCAGCACGCCGCCGACGGCCAGGTGCTCCCACGAGAGCAGCGCCGCGCCCGTGAACGCGCCGGCGCGGGCGACGTGCATCCCGAGCGCGCAGACCGCCTCGGTGGCGATGTAGGCCCCGCGCCGCAGCCCGTACGCGAGGAAGAACGGCGTCGCGACGGGCCCGGTCGTGACCACCACGGAGGAGAGCGCGCCGATCGCGGCGCCGACCCACGGGAAGTGGCGCAGGCGCACGGCGGGGCCCCGGGCCAGCAGCGCCCGCCGCAGCGGGACGGCGGCGATCAGGAAGCCGCCCATGATCCACCGGAGCGAGTCGCTGCTGGCCTGGGCATAGAGCAGCGCGCCCGCCAGCGTGGCGGGCAGCGCGCCCGCCAGGAAGCGCAGGGCCACGCGGCGATCGAGATCGTCGCGGCTCCACCAGATGCGCGAGAGGTTGCCGACGAGCATCGTGACGGTGAGGACGGGGGCGGTGGCGCGGATGCCGAGCGTCCACGCGATGAGCGGCAGCAGGACGATGCCGGCGCCGAAGCCGGCGACGCCGCCGATGACCGATCCGACGAGGGCGCCGGCCACGAGGACGGCCCAGCCCGCCGGACCGGGGAGCTCCATCCGTGCCATGATACGCCACGTGCTTCGGTGGCTCGCCGCGGCCGGCGCGTTCGTCGTGTCGCTGGACTCGACCGTGAACGTCGCCTTCCCGGCCATGGCCGCGGCGTTCCACGCGCCCGCCGACAGCATGCGGTGGGTGATCATCGGCTACGTGCTCACCTACGCGCTGCTCTCGTTCGCCGGCGGCGCCGCCGGCGACGCCCTGGGGCACGCCCGCGTCTTCCGCGCCGGCGTGGCGGCGAGCGCCGCCGGCTATCTCGCGTGCGGGCTCGCGCCCACGCTCGGCTGGCTGGTGGCGGGTCGCGTCGTGCAGGGCGTCGGCGGCGGCCTCATCTACGGCACGAGCCCCGCGCTCGTCACGCTGGGGGTCGACGCCGACCGGCGCGGGCGCGCCCTCGGCTTCCTCGCCGCCGCCATCGGGACCGCCTTCGCGGCGGGCCCGCTGCTGGCCGGCGTCCTCGTGGAGCGCTTCGGGTGGACCGCGGTGTTCCACGTCCGCCTGCCGCTCGCGCTGGCGCTGCTCGCCGGCTCGGTCGCGCTGCCGCGGGCGCCGGCCAAGGCCCGGGGATCGCGCGTGTGGGCGCGCGAGGTCCGGCGGCCGGCCGTGCTCCGTCTCGGCGCGCTGGCCTTCGCGGGCAACGCGGGCATCTTCGCCATCTGGCTCCTGGCCCCGTTCTACCTCGTCGAGCGCCGCGGCGCCGACGCCGTCACCGCCGGCGCGCTCTTCATGCTCACGCCGCTCGGCACCGCGGTGGCCGCGCCGCTCGCGGGCCGGCTCGCGGACCGGCTCGGCGCCCGGGCGCCGATGGCGGCCGGCCTCGCGCTCGAGGCCGCGGGGCTCGGCGCGCTGTCGCGCGCGGAGGCGGGGACGCCCGCGGCCGTCGTCGCGCTCGCGCTGCTCGCGGCTGGCTTCGGCCTCGGCGTGTTCCAGGTGCCGAACATGACCGCGCTGATGGCGTGCTTCGCCGCGGGCCAGCAGGGCGCCGGCGGCGGCTTCGCCTTCCTCGCGCGCACGCTGGGGACGGTGGCGGGCGTGGCCGTGCTCGCCGAGGTCTTCGCGCGGGCGCGCCCGGTCGTCGGCTTCGACGCCGCGTTCTCGACCGCCTTCACGCTCGCCGCCGGCGCGGTGGCGCTCGCCGCCGTGGCCGCGGCGCTCGGCGGAGGCGCGGGCGCGGCGCGCGCCGGCGGGTAGCCCGCCGCGAGCGGGCGTGCTACAAGGCGGAGCGCCATGGCGTCGTCCTACCGCTGGGTCGTCCTCGCCGTCACGGTCGCGGGGTTCATGCAGACGCACCTCCACCGCATGGGCTACGCGCCGCTCATCCCCACGTCCGTGAGCGACCTCGGCCTCACGTACGCCGCCGCGGGGACGATCCAGACCGCCTACTTCTGGACGTACACGCTGGTGCAGGTGCCCGTCGGCGTCGTCGCCGACCGCTGGGGCGTCCGCCGCGTGATGGCGGCGTGCATGGGGCTCCTCGCGCTCGGCGCGCTGCTGTTCGCGGCGAGCGGGTCGTTCGCTGCCGCGATCGCGGCGAGGATGGTCGTCGGCCTCGGCGCCGCGGCCGTCTGGGTTCCCGGGATGCGGCTGGTGAGCGAGTGGTTCCCGCCGCACGAGCGCGCCCGGGCGACGGGCATGATGTCGGCCGGCGGCGGCGTCGGCGGCACGCTCGGTCTCCTCCTGGTGCCGTGGATCGCCGCGCTCTGGGGCTGGCGCTGGGCGTACGGCCTCACCGCGCTGCCCGCGCTGCTGACGCTCGCGCTCATCGTGGCGCTGCTGCCCCGGCGTCCCGCGGAGTCCGGCGGGGCCGGGGCGGCGGCCGACGTCGGCGCCGTGCTGCGCGCGCCCGCGCTCTGGCCGCTCGCGCTGCTGGTGTTCTTCTCCTACGGCGCCTACTTCAGCTTCCTGACGTTCCTGCCGGCGTTCCTGGTCACGGTCGTCGGCGCGACGGCGCCGCAGGCGGGCGCCGTCACGGGGCTGATCACGGCGGGGACGATCCTCTCGTGGCCGCTGGCGGGCTGGCTGAGCGACCGTCAGGGACGGCGCAAGCCGATCACGCTCGTCAGCCAGGCGGCGTCCGCCGTCTGCTGCCTGCTGTTCGCGCTGGTCGTGGGGCACCTCGGCGTGGCGGGCGCGGCGGCGGCCGCGGCGCTGACGGGCCTGCTGGTCGGCGGCATGATCCTGCCGTTCGTCATGGTCGTCGAGCTCTTCCCCGCGCGTCTCGCCGCCACGGCCGCCGGCATCGCGAACGCGGCGTGCTTCGTCGGGGGCATGGTCCTGCCGATCGTGCTGGGCCGCATCGTGGACGTCACCGGCGGCTTCACGGCCGCGTTCCTCCTCGCGGCGGCGCTCCAGGCCGTCGCGTTCGGCTGCGCGCTGTTCCTGCGCGAGACCGGCCGGCTGCACGCGGGGTAGCGACGTGCTCCCCGGGCTCGCGGCGTGGCTCGCGGTGTCGGCCGCGTTCGTGGCCGTCGAGGCGGCGCGGCTGGCGGACGGCCTCGCCATGCCGGTGCCGCTGATCGTGGCCCTCGTCGTCGCGCGGGCGGTCGGCGCGACGACCTGGGCGCAGCGCCGCCCGGCGCTCGCCGCGCTCGTGATCGCCGTCTCCTCGGTGGCCGCCGCCGGCGTCGTGGCGGTGGTCGGCGCCGACGTGCCGGCGCCCGACGTGGCGGCGGCGGCGATCGCCGCGGCGCTGGCGCTGCTCGTGGCGGGCGGGCGCCTGCGGCGCGCCGCGCTCGCGCGGCTCGGGCTCGACCCGGCCTCGCCGGTGCACGCCGTCGCCGTCGCGGCGGCGGTGATGGTGGCGGCGCTGTCGGTCGCGCTGGTCGTCGCGCTGAGCGACGAGCCCGCGGCCACGGTGCCGTTCAACCCCGGCGACTCGCTCGCGGCCGTCGCTTCCGACGTGGCGCTGGCGCTGGCCGGGGTCGGCTTCCTGCTCACGCGCGACCTGAGGGCGGCGGTGGCGCGCCTGGACCTCCGCCCGCTCACGGGGCGCCAGGTCGCGTGGGCGGCTCTCGCCGCCGTCGCGTTCCTCGGCGTCGTCGGCGCCGCGGACTGGGCCGAGAGCCGGCTCCTGCCGGACCTCCACGCGCTCGAGAGCCGGTTCGACTACGAGTTCGTCGGGGTGCCGCCGCTGGTCGGCGCGGTCCTCGTCTCGCTGGCCGCGGGGGTGGGAGAGGAGATCCTGTTCCGCGGCGCCCTGCAGCCCCGGCTCGGCATCGTCGCGACCGCCGCGCTCTTCGGCCTCCTCCACGTCCAGTACCAGGTGCCCGGGATGCTGGTGATCTTCGGCGTCGGGCTCGCGCTGGGCGCGCTCAAGGCGCGGACGTCGACGACGTTCACGGCGCTGGTGCACGTGCTCTACGATCTCGGGACGTTCCTGCTGGACATGACGGGGTGAGCCGCCGTCCGGACGGGATCAGCGCCCGCGGGTCAGGATCGCGAGGCCGCGGGCCGTGCCGCGCACTTCCCGGGCGAGCGCGGGGAACTCGCGCGCCCACCGGGCCAGGACGCGCCGCTCCTTGCCGCGCCGGGCGTCGTCCACGAGCACGACCGCGTCGGCGGCGAGCCGCGGGAACAGGATCGGGCCGGCCGGGTAGCGCGCCAGGGGCTGCACCCGGCCCGGCGGGCCGTCGATCACGAGCATGTCGATCGGCCCGTCCGGCAGCCCGGACGGCTCGTACCAGAGCCAGCGCTCGTCGCCCAGGGGCGTCGCCACGAGCGGGGCGTCGAGGACGGCGAGGCGCTCCAGCCCGAGCCTGGCGGCCTCGCCGCGGACGAACCGGGCGAAGTCCGCGTCGTGCTCGAGGCTCCACAGCCGGCCCGTGCCGTTCAGCTCGAGGCAGCGGGCGATGACCAGCGTGCTGAGTCCGCTGCCGCACTCGACGACGATCGACGGCCGCCGCTCGAGGGCGTGGCGCGCCACCTCGAGCAGGAAGTCGGGCCTGCCGCTGCCGTGGCCGAACGGGGGCAGCGGGCCCGGGAGGGTCAGCCGGCCGAGCAGCTCGTTGAGCGCGTTGACCTGACGGAGGAGATCGGCGCCGTGGCGCCGGCGGGCCCGCCGGAAGGCGGCGCGGACGCTCCAGATCGCCGCGGCTGCGAGCAGGAGCGCGGCGAGCGTCGCGGACAGCGCCAGCGTCCCGGGCACGCCGCGACGATAGCCGAACGCGCGCGCGGTTGCATCCACGAACGACCGGGTGGTAGCGTGGCGGCGTCACCAGGGGGACTGCCATGCCAGCCGCGCTCTCGTCCAGGCGCCACCACGTCGACGACGCCGTCGACCCCGTCGAGTTCTGCTTCCAGCAGGGGTGGTCCGACGGGCTGCCCGTCGTTCCGCCCACGGAGTCGCGCGTCCGCGCGATGCTCGAGGCCGCGCGCCTCGAGCCGGGGCAGCAGGTCGCGTACGTCGCCCACCGCGCGGTGTCGATCACCGCGGAGAAGGTCGCGATCAACGCCGTCATGGCCGGCTGCCTGCCGGCCCACATGCCGGTCGTCGTCGCCGCGGTCGAGGCGATCGGCGACCCCGTGTGGAGCTACCACGGCCCCGGCACGAGCACTGCGGGCGCCGGCGTGCTGATCGTCGTCAACGGCCCCGTCCGCCGCGACCTCGACGTCAACTGCGGCGACAACCTGTTCGGGCCGGGCTGGCGGGCGAACCTCACGATCGGCCGCGCCGTGCGGCTCGTCATGCGCAACGTGTGCGGCTCGCGGCCGGGCACGCTCGACCGCGGCACGCTCGGGCACCCCGGCAAGCTCTCCTACGTGATCGGCGAGAACGAGGAGGAGAGCCCGTGGACGCCGCTGCACGTCGAGCGCGGCTTCCGCCCCGAGCAGAGCGCGGTCACCGTGCTGGCGGCCGAGGGCCCGCGGCAGTTCTACAACCAGCTCTCGCGCACCGCCGAGGGCGTGCTCACCACCCTGGCGGACGACATGCGGATCTCCGGCAACGTGATGGGCCAGCCGCAGTACGCGGTCGTCCTGGCGGGCGAGCACATGCGGACGATCGCCGCGGACGGCTGGGGCAAGACGGAGATCCGCCGGTTCCTCTGGGAGCGCACGCACAACAGCCACGCGCACCTCAAGCGCACTCACCGCATGGCCGGCGCCGTGGAGGCGGGCGACGAGGAGCGCATGCGTCCCCTCGTCGAGACGCCGGATGATATCCTCGTCGTGGCGGCGGGCGGCCGGGCCGGCGCCTTCTCGGCCTACATCCCCGGCTGGGGAAGCGTCCGGTCCTCACGATCGGTCACCAGGGAGGTCAGACGATGACGGAGCTGCTGGATCCCACGACGGAGGCCGTCGAGCAGCGCGTGACGTACGCGCCGCGCCCCGATTCGCTCGCGGGCAAGCGCATCGCGCTCATCGAGAACACGAAGTTCAACTCCGACGAGCTGCTGCGGCGCATCGGCGACCTCCTGGTCCGCGAGCACGGCGCCGCCTCGACCCGGATGTTCCGCAAGCGCAACTCGAGCGTGCCCGCGCACGACGAGATCATCGAGGAGGTGCGACGGACCTGCGACGTCGCCGTCGCCGGCATCGGAGACTGAGGGTCCTGCTCGTCGGGCAGTGTGCTCGACGGAATCCTGATGGAGAAGGCGGGGGTCCCCGCAGCGTCGATCGTCACGGACGTGTTCGAGGTCACCGGTCGCGCGATGGCGGAGCAGTGGGGCGTGCCGTCCTACCGGTTCCTCGTGATGCCGCACCCGATCGCGAACCTCACCGACGCGCAGCTCGACCAGCGCGCCCGGGAGATCGCCTCCGACGTGGCGAAGCTGATCCTCCAGGGCCAGGAGTGACGTCGTGGGGGGTTGCGGGCGCCCGCCCGGCCCCCCGGACGCCCGGACCGCCGCGCCCCTCGGCGTCGCCGCCGGGGCAGGGTCCCCGACGTTCTGCGCGCCGTGGTGGTGCCGCAACCGGCACCTGCAGACCTTCTGGGGCCCGCTCCTCCGCCGCGGCCGCCTGCCGCTGCGGCGGGAGCGGGTCGACACGCCCGACGGCGACTTCGTCGACCTCGACTGGCTCGACGGTCCGGCGGAGGCGCCGCTGGTGGTCGTGCTCCACGGGCTCGAGGGCGGCGTGCGGTCGCACTACGTCGTCGGGCTGCTGGGCGAGGCGCGCGCGCGAGGCTGGCGCGGCGTCGTCCTGAACTTCCGCTCCTGCAGCGGCGAGCTGAACCGGCTGCCGCGCTTCTACCACTCCGGCGACACCGGGGACCTGGACACGGTGGTCCGCCGGCTGATCGAGCGGCAACCCGACCAGTCGCTGGGGATCGTGGGCGTCTCGCTGGGCGGCAACGTCCTGCTGAAGTGGCTCGGCGAGCGCGGCGCCGACGTGCCCGCCCAGCTCAGGGGGGCGGTCGCGGTCTCCGTGCCGTTCGACCTGGTGGCCTGCGCCCGCGTGCTCGACCGCGGGTTCGCCCGCGCGGTGTACACGGCGAGCTTCCTCCGGACGCTCAGGCGCAAGGTGAGGGAGAAGGCGCGCGTGTACCCGGGCTTCGTCGACGTGGCGGCGGTGGCGCGGGCGCGGACGTTCGCCGAGTACGACCGGGCGCTGACCGCGCCGCTCCACGGCTTCGCCGACGAGGTCGACTACTGGACGCGGTCGAGCAGCGGGCCCCACGTCGCCGGCATCCGCGTCGCGACCCTGCTCCTCAGCGCGCGCGACGATCCGTTCGTGCCCCCCGAGGCGCTGCCGGACCCGGCGTCGCTCCCTCCGTGCGTCGAGCTGGCGGTGACGCCGCACGGTGGCCACGTCGGGTTCGTCGACGCCGCCCGGCGCCGGCGGGCGTCCTGGGCCGAGCGCCGCGCGATCGAGTTCCTCACGGGAGAGCTGAAATGACCACCGACAGGTTCGGACTGGCCGTCACCACGGCGTCGCCGCGGGCGCTCGAGGCGTGGGACCAGGGCGCCGAGGGGCTCCTCGGCTGGGACGCCGCGGCGCTCGACCGGTTCCGCGCGGCGACGGCGGAGGATCCCTCGCTCGCCGTCGCCCACGCCGGCGTCGCCGTCTGCCTCTTCCTCGACGAGCGCTTCCCGGAGGCCCGCGCGGCCGCCGAGACGGCGCGCCAGGCCGCCGCCCGGCAGAGCGAGCGCGAGCGGAGCCACGTGGAGGCCATGGCGCTCCTGGTCACCGGGAAGACGGGCGAGGCCGAGGCGCACATGCGCGTGCACCTCGAGGCGTGGCCGCGGGACCTGACGGTCCTCCAGCGGCTCTACTTCATCTGGTTCTGGCAGGGCCGCTTCCCGGAGATGCTCGCGCTGACGACCGCGTTCACGCGTCACAGCCCGGGGAGCACCTACATGCTGGGGCTCCACGCCTTCGCGCTCGAGCAGGCGGGGCGCTGTGACGAGGCGGTGCGCGTGGCCCAGGCGGCGGTCCTCGGCAACCCCCGCGACGCCTGGGGCATCCATGCGCTGGCGCACGCGCTCTACGAGATGGCCGCGTTCGACACCGGGATCGCCCGGCTGCCGGGCTGCGTCGAGCCGTGCACCAACCTGAACTGGTTCCGCAACCACCTGCTGTGGCACCTGGCGCTCATGCACCTCGCCGCGGGCGACTACGAGCGCGCCTCCGCGCTCGGGCGCGAGGTCTTCGAGCGCGCGCCGTCGGCGATCGCCGGGGACCTGCACGACTCGATCTCCCTGCTCTGGCGGCTCATGCTCGCGGGCCGCGACGTCGCCGACCGGTGGAAGCCGTTCGCCGAGATCGCCCGCGGGCGGCTGAACCGCCAGGGGCTCCTGTTCCACGCCGTCCACCTGGCGATGGCGCTCGCCGCGGGCGGCGACGCCGAGACGGCCGGCACGCAGCTCGGCATGCTGCGCGAGCGCGCGGCGAAGGACCGCACGGGCCTCACCGGCGACGTGGCGGTGCCGCTGGTGGAGGGCATCCACGCCTTCGCCGCCGGCGACTACCGGCGGGCCATCGAGCGGATCGAGCCGCTCCGCCTGCGGATCGTCGAGCTGGGCGGCAGCCGCGCCCAGCGCGACGTCTTCCACGACACGCTGCTCGAGGCCTGCTTCCGGGCGGGTGACGTGGACCGCGCCGCGCGGCTCCTGGCGGAGCGCCTGGCCCGGCGCCCCGATCACATGTGGCGGACGCGCCGGGCGGCCTGACGGCGTCGCCGCCCGGGCGGGCGCGCCCCGGCGCCTGTCAGCGCTGGAGCACCCGCCGCGGGTCGAGGGCGTCGCGGAGCCCGTCGCCGATGTAGTTGATCGAGAGCACGGTCAGGAAGATCGCGAGCCCGGGGAAGATCGCCCAGTGCGGGGCGAAGTCGAGGTTGTCCTTGGCGTCGGAGAGGATCCGCCCCCAGGTCGGGATGTCCGGCGGGAAGCCCAGGCCGAGGAACGAGATCGTGGACTCGGCCAGGATCGCCGCGGCCACGTCGATGGTCGCGGCCACGACCACCGGTCCCATCGCGTTCGGCAGGATGTGACGGGCGACCTGGCGGAGCGGCGGCGCGCCCAGCGAGCGGGCGGCCTCCACGAACTCCTTCTCGCGCAGCGAGAGGAACTGCGCCCGCACCAGCCGGGCCGCGGGCATCCAGCGCAGCGCGCCGATGACCGCGACGATCAGGATGAACGTCCCCGCCTCGGGCCCCAGCAGCCGGCGCGCGCTGTCGCGGAACAGGTAGGTGAGCAGCAGCAGCAGCGGCAGCTGCGGCAGGGAGAGGAAGAGGTCGGTCAGCCGCATCAGCGCGTTGTCCACGGCGCCGCCCCAGTACCCGGCGGAGGCGCCGATCAGGAGCCCCACGGTGATCGAGATCAGCATGGCGGTGATCCCGACCGCGATGGAGATCCGGCCGCCGTACAGCATCCGGGCCAGGAGGTCCTGGCCGAGATCGTCGGCGCCGAGCGGGTGGCTCCACGACGGGCCCTTGAGCTTGGCGCGGAAGTCGATCTCGTTGATCGGGACCGGGTACACGAGCGGGCCGGCGAGCACGGCCAGGAGCAGGACGAGGAGCGTGACGGCTCCCGCCATGGCCAGGCGGTGGCGGCGGAATCGCCGGACCGTCTCGGCCCAGATCGAGTCCGCGGCGGTCGGGACGGCGACCCGGACCGGGCGCTCGGCGGTGACGGAGGCCTGGCGCGCCATCAGCCGTACGTGATGCGGGGGTCGAGCCAGCCGTAGATCACGTCGGCGATCAGGTTGAAGAGCACCACGAGGCAGGAGAACACGAAGGTGATGGCCATGATCACCGGCGTGTCGTTGGCGAGGATCGAGGAGATCAGCAGGGAGCCGATGCCGGGCACCCGGAAGATCTGCTCGGTCACCACGGCGCCCGTGAAGATCTGCGGGACCTGGAGCGCGACCAGCGTGACGACCGGGATCAGGGCGTTGCGGACCACGTGCTTCACGATGGTGACGGGCTCGGACAGCCCCTTGGCCCGCGCGGTGTTGACGTAGTCGAGCCGGACGACGTCCAGCACCGCCGAGCGCGTGTAGCGCGTCAGCTGGGCGCCCTGGAACAGGCCCAGCACGGTGATCGGCATGACCGCCTGCTTGAAGTGCTCCCAGAACCACGCGACGCCGGTGGCGGAGATGTCCGCGCGGTAGATGAACGGCAGCCAGTCGAGGTAGATGCTGAAGAGCAGGATGAAGAGCAGCCCGGTGAAGAAGGTGGGCAAGGAGAAGCCGATGAAGGCCAGCGTGGTCGCGACCTGGTCGAAGACGGAGTAGGGGCGGAGCGCGGAGAGCGTGCCGATCGGCAGCGCCACCGCGAGCGCCAGGAGCTGCGCGGAGCCCAGGACGAAGAGCGTGGTCGTCAGCCGCTGCAGGATCAGCGCGTCCACGTCGACCCGGCTGACGAAGGAGAAGCCCCAGTCCCCCCGGAGCATGGACGACAGCCAGCGGACGTAGCGGACGGGCAGGGGGTCGTCCAGCCCGAACTTCGCCCGCAGCTGCTGCGCCACCTCGGGCGGCACGTTGGGGTTCGCCGCCAGCTCCTGGAACGGATCGCCCGGGGCGAGGGCGAGCACCGAGAACAGCACGGCGCTGATCCCGAGCATCGCCGGGACCAGCATCAGCAGCCTCCGGATGACGTACCTGGACATGGCCCGGGCCGGGACGCGGGGGCCGGCCGCGCGCGCCGGCCCCCGGGCGAGCCGGTCAGCCCTCCCGGTACCAGAAGGGCAGGCGCCAGAAGTTCGAGTCCCAGCCGGAGACGTCCGTGCCCTTCAGCCGGTTCGACACGGCCGAGACCACCATGCGCCACAGCACCGGGATCACCACGACGTTCTGGATCACGAGGTCGTTCATCTTGACGAAGTGCGCCGCCCGCTTGACGGGGTCCATCTCCGACTCGGCCGCCCGCCACGCGCGGTCGTACTCCTCGTTGCGCCACCGCGTGATGTTCCGTCCCTGCCACTTGTTGGCCTTGGACGCGATCTCCCAGGAGGTGAACTGGTCCATGAAGCGCTGCGGGTCGGGCTGCGTCATGGTCGTCGTGTACATCTGGATGTCGGTGTAGAAGTGCGAGTACGTGTCGGGGTTGGCGGCGTCGGACGAGAAGTAGACGCTGGCCACGACCGACTTCAGCTCGATGTCGATCCCGGCCCTGGCCGCGGCCTGCTTGACGATCTGCTGCGTCTTCTGGCGCTCGGGGTTGATCGACGTCTGGTACACCATCCTGAGGCGCTTGCCGTCCTTGGCGCGGATGCCGTCGGCGCCGCGCTTCCAGCCGGCCTGCTCCAGGATCTGGTTCGCCTTGTCGACGCTGAACTCCCACCGGGTGTTCCTCGAGCGGAACCGCTCCGGCGCGTTCAGGAAGTTCGCCGTGCTCTGGCCCAGGCGCCCGTAGATCTGCTCGTGGATCGAGGCGCGGTCGACCAGCACGTTGAGGGCCTGGCGCACCGCCGGGTCGCCGAGGAAGGGATGCCGCGTCTTCACCGACGAGCGCTCGCCGTCGACCTCGGTCCACGGGTCGGTGGCGTTCACCTGGATGTGCTCGATGTTGCCGGCCACCGCGATGTCGACCTTGCCCTTGCCGCCCTGCTCCAGGCGCTTCAGGATCTCGTCGGCGACCTGCATGTTCCAGGCGAACTCGTACTCGCCCGTCTGCAGCACGGCCCGCGCCGCCGACACGGCGTCGCCGCCGCCCTTCATCTCGATCTGGTCGAAGAACGGCCAGTTGGGGGCGTGGTAGGCGGCGTTGATCTCCCCGCGGACGATGTCGCCCGGCTTGAAGTCGACGAACCTGTAGGGCCCGGTGCCCACGGGCTTGAGGTTCGCCGGCGCCTCGCGGGACTTGTCGCCCTTGTACGCCTGGAACAGGTGCTTGGGGATGATCATGCCCGTCGGCCCGCAGAACGGCGTGGACCAGAAGGGCGAGGGGTTCTTGAAGGTGATCTTCACCGTGTGGCTGTCGAGCTTGTCGATGCGCTGGATGTCGCGGTACTGGCCCTGCGTCACGGCCGCCGTGCCGGGGTCCATGACGTACTCCCAGTTGAACACGACGTCGTCCGCGGTGAACGGCTTGCCGTCGTGCCACGCCACGTTCTTCTTCAGCCGCCAGGTCACCGACAGGCCGTCCTTGCTCACGAGCCCGTTCTGGACGCTCGGGACGTCGGCGGCGAGCACCGGCACGATGTTGCCCTCCGGGTCGTACGCGGCGAGGGGCTCGTAGAAGATCCGCGACGCGTCCTGGTCCTTCGTGCCCGTGGCGAAGTGGGGGTTGAGGAGCGTGGGCGCCTGCCACCACAGCGTCTTGAGCAGCCCGCCGCCGCCGCGCCGGGTCGGGCTGAACGTCGGGCGAGGCTGCGCCTGGGCGATGCCGGCGGGCGCGAACATCTGCTGGACCATCGGCGCCGTGAGGCCGAGGGCCAGCATCGTGTGCATGAAGGACCGGCGGGACAGCCGTCCCGCCTTCACCTCGGCCAGCAAGCCGCGGATCTCTCGCTCGTCCATGACGCCCTCCTTGATCGGTCGGACACCGCGATCAGTCGGATACCGCCCGCGGCCGCGCGTCGCGGAGCATCCGCGCGGCGACCTCGATCGCCTCCGTCATGCTCTCGTGGTTGGCCACGCCCTTCCACGCGCGGTCGAAGGCCGTCCCGTGGTCGACGGAAACCCGCAGGAAGGGCAGGCCGACGGTCACGTTCACGCCCGAGAGCCCCGTCCACGTCCGGGCGCTCTCGTCGTACTGGAAGCCCAGCGTCTTCACCGGGATGTGGCCCTGGTCGTGGTACATCGCCACCACGATGTCGAACTCGCCGCCGCGCGCCCGGGAGAACAGCGTGTCGGCGGGCAGGGGGCCGGTCACGTGCATGCCCTCGGCGCGCGCCGCCTCGACGGCCGGGACGATCTCGCGGCGCTCCTCGTCGCCGAAGAGCCCGTCCTCGCCGGCGTGGGGGTTGAGCCCCGCGACGGCGATCCTCGGCGCCGGCCGGCCGAGGCCCTCCATGGCGCGCCGCGCGAGCCGGATGACGCGCAGCACCCGGTCGCGGGTGACGAGATCCGGGACGCGCCGGAGCGCGACGTGGGTCGTGACGTGGATGACCCTGAGGTCGCGGCCCATCAGCAGCATCGCGAAGTCGCGCGTGCCGGTGAGGCCGGCGAGGATCTCGGTGTGGCCCGAGTGCGGGACGCCTGCGGCCGCCAGCGCCTCCTTGTTGACGGGCGCGGTGACGATCGCGTCGACGGCGCCGTCCCGCGCCAGGTCCACCGCGCGCTCGATGTACGCATAGGCGGCGCGCCCGGCGGCGGCGCTGACCTCGCCGCGCGGCAGCGTCGCCGCGTCGACGCCGCCCACGTCGAGGCACTCGAGCGTCCCGGGGGCGAAGGCGCACCCGGCGACGTCGCCGACGGCGTGGAGCGCCAGCGGCGAGCCGACGAGCCCCAGGGCCTCGGCCATGACCGCGGCGGACCCCACGACGACGGGGCGGCTGCACGCCGCCACCGAGGGCTCGGCGCACGCGCGGGCGATGATCTCGGGCCCGACGCCCGCGGGATCGCCCATGGTCACCGCCAGCACCGGGCGCGTCACGCGGCGTCCTTCCACAGCGAGACGAAGAGGTCCGGGGCGCCGAAGCCGCCGGCCTTGGTGAGCACCGTCACCGCCGCCCGGCGCGGTGGCCGTCGCAGCCGGCCGAGGGCGAGGCCGGGCGCCGGCGCGCCGAGGAGGTCGATGCGCTCGGCGTCGAGCGCCGCGTAGAGCGCCGCGGCGGTCTCGCCGCCCGTGACCGCGACGACGTCGAAGCTCTCGGCGTCGAGCAGGCGGCGGGCGTCGGCGGCGAGGCGCGCCGCCGCCGCGCTCCGGTCGCGGCTCTCCGCGTCGGCGCCCGTCACGACGCACATCCCGGCCGCCCGCGCCGCCTCCACCTGGGCGCGCGTGGCGGGGTGACGGCTGCCGGCGACGATCAGCCAGCGCCCGGACGGGACGCTGACGCCGGCGCCGAGCAGGCCGAGCCGGGCCGCCAGCGCACGGGCGAGGCCGGCGGCGCCGACGAGCAGCGGTGGGGGCTCGAGCGCCAGCGCCGCCTCCACCAGCGCGTCGAGATCGTCGTCGGTCTCGGCGTCGGCGATCGCGACGGTTCCCGCCAGCCGTCGCAGCCTGGCGGCGAGCGGCCGCGCGCCGGCGCGCACCTGGTCGATGGGGATCCAGGCGAGCGCGCGGTCGAGGCGGTGGCGCAGCAGGTCGACGACGTTCGCGGTGTCGCGGCGGGGGAAGTCGGGGTCGCGGGCGAGCGGGGTCTCGGAGACCGGGGCGCCGTCGATCAGCAGCATGCGGTCCAGCACGACGCGCCCGAGCGCCGGGAAGGCCGGCGTCAGCAGCGCCCCCGGCGCGCCGACCGCGCGCATCACGGCGTCGACCTCCTCGCCGACGTTGCCGCGCAGGGTCGAGTCGATCTTCTTGAAGACGCGGGTGCCGCGGGCCGCGGCGGCCGCTCCGGCGACGCGCTCGGCGGCGTCACGCGCGGGCAGCCCGCGGGTCTCCGTGTCGACGACGCGGACGCGGCCCCGTCGCGGCGGTTGCGGCCACACCGTGACCGGGACGCTCTCCCGGGCGGCGAACAGCGTGCCGGTGTCGCAGGCTCCGGTGAGGTCGTCCGCGAGGATCGTCAGCATGGAGCGCCATACTATATGGGTATACTTGACGGCGTTTCAAGGACTTGGACTGCACATGCTGAGATCGCTCGTCGCCGCCGCCCTCGCCGCCCTCGGCGCCGCGGCCTGGCTCGTCGCGACTTCCGGCCCGGACGTCGCCGCGCAGGTGTCCCCGCCGCCGGCCGGCCGCCCCGCGCAGGCGGCGCCGGCCCCGCGCAGGCCCGCCGCCGCCCCCGCGCTCTCCTTCAAGGACGCGGCCCGGGAGCTCGACCTGATCCTTCCGGCGCGTCCGAAGGCGGCCGAGGACTTCACGCTGCCGCTGGTCGACGGCCGCACGTTCCGCCTCGCGAGCCAGCGCGGCAAGCCGGTCTTCGTGAACTTCTGGGCGACGTGGTGCCCTCCGTGCCTGGAGGAGATGCCTGCGATGGAGCGGCTCTGGCGCGAGCACAGGGACCGGCTCGTCATGGTCGCGATCTCGGTCGACAGCGACCCCAAGGCCGTCGCCCCGTTCGTCGAGCGCCACGGGCTGACGTTCGCCATCGCCCTCGATCCCGGGCTCGGGGTCGCGAACGCCTACGGCGTCCGGGCGCTGCCGGCCACGGTGCTCGTCGATCGCGAGGGGATGCTGAAAGCGCTGGCGCTCGGTCCGCGCGAGTGGGACGGCAACGCCGCCCGCGCCGTGATGGACGTCCTGACCCGGCCATGACGGGACAGTCGCTGGGCGTCGCGGTCGCCTTCAGCGCGGGGCTCTTCTCGTTCCTGTCCCCCTGCGTGCTGCCGCTCTTCCCGTCGTACCTGTCGTTCATCACCGGCATGTCGGTCTCGGACCTCGCCGCCGACCTCAGCCCCGCCGCGCGCCGCCGCGTGCTGCTGCACGCCGTGGCGTTCGTGCTCGGCTTCTCGCTCGTGTTCGTGGCGCTCGGCGCCTCGTTCAGCGCCGCCGGGCAGCTGCTCCTCGACTACCGCGAGTGGATCCGCCGGGTCGGGGGCGTCCTCATCGTGCTGTTCGGGCTCTACATCGCCGGCGTGTTCAGGCTGGGCTTCCTCGCCCGCTCCGCGCAGTGGCGGATCCGCGACAAGCCGGCCGGCTACGCGGGCTCGCTCGCGGTCGGCATCACGTTCGCGATCGGCTGGACGCCGTGCGTCGGCCCGATCCTCGGCGCCATCCTGTCGCTCGCCGGCACCGCGGAGACCGTCCAGCGGGGCGTGGGGCTGCTCGTCGCCTACTCGGCGGGGCTCGGGCTGCCGTTCCTCGTCTCCGCGCTCGCGCTCGGCAGCTTCCTCGACTTCTTCCGTCGCTACCGGCCGCTGATCCCGGTGGTGGAGCGCGCGGCCGGCGTGCTGCTGGTCGTCGTCGGCGTCCTCGTGTACACGAACTACTACGTGGTCCTCAACGCCTGGGCGATCTCGCTGACGCCCGAGTGGCTGCTGAAGCGGCTGTAGGAAGGCGTCCGGCCGGCGCCGGCCCGACCGCGCGGCCGCTCGTGCCGCCGCGCGTATAATCCCGCCGTGCCTCCGGTCCACGTCCGCGTGCCGGCGTCCACCGCCAACCTCGGGCCCGGCTTCGACGCCCTGGGTCTCGCGCTGGCCCTGCACAACGACGTCACGGCCGAGGAGGCCGACGGGGTCACGGTCGTCATCGACGGCGAGGGCGCCGGCAAGCTCGCCACCGGCGACCGCAACGTCGTCGCGCGCGGCGTGGCGGCCGCGTTCGAGGCCGCGGGGCGCCGCTTCCGCGGATGCGCGCTCCGCTGCGTGAACCGCATCCCGCTGGCGCGCGGCCTCGGGTCGAGCGCCGCCGCGTGGGTCGCGGGCCTCGTCGCCGGCAACGCGCTCGCGGGCCGGGCGCTCGACCGCGCGGCGCTGCTGACGCTCGCCGCGCGGCTCGAGGGGCATCCCGACAACGTGGCGGCCGCGCTCCTCGGCGGCCTCACGGTCTCCTGCGCGGGCGCCGGCGGCGTGACGGCCGTCTCCCTCGACGTCCCGCCCGCGCTCGCCTGGGTGGTCCTGGTGCCGGAGACGACCGCGTCCACGGCGGAGGCGCGGGCGGTGCTGCCCGCCACGGTCCCGAGACAGGACGCCGTCTTCAACGTGCAGCGCGTGGCGCTGCTGCTGGCGAGCCTGCAGCGGGGCGACACGGCGGCCCTCGCGGTCTCGCTCGAGGACCGGCTGCACCAGCCCTACCGCCGGCGCCTCTTCCCGTGGATGCCCGGCGTGGTCGCGGCGGCGCGGGCGGCCGGGGCGGTCGGGTGCGTGCTGAGCGGCGCCGGGCCGTCGCTGCTCGCGGTCGTGCAGGCGGGCGCGGGCGCGGCCGACGTCGGACGCGCGATGGAGCGCGCCCTGGCCGCCTCGGGCGTCGCGGGCCGCGCCCACGCGCTCGACGTGGACCGCGCGGGCGCGACCGTCGTCGGCTGAGGCCGTGAGCGCTCGCGCCGGCCTCCGCCGTCTTGACGGTGGTGGACCGCGATGCTAAGGAATCTCTGAAAAAGTCCCCCATTCTCGCGCGGGCTGTGCTGTGATGCCGCCAGCGGCATCACGCGAGAAGGGGAGGTGGCGATGACTCGGTCGCAGCTGACGCTGACGATGGCCAGCACCGGCTT
>Ga0209172_10002184_pt1 | contig 36153 bp, 32 predicted proteins | sample LarsenN4metaG_FD_184113 | JGI IMG/M metagenome (GOLD analysis project Ga0209172, IMG submission 184113) | Hot spring sediment bacterial and archeal communities from British Columbia, Canada, to study Microbial Dark Matter (Phase II) - Larsen... ... | reverse complement strand
CGCCGTCGCGCGCGTGACCAGGTAGCCCGCCGCGCCCGCGGCGAGGGCCAGCGTGCCCAGAAATCCCGTCACACTGGTCAGGACGACGTCCCCGGCCGTCGTGCCCTGCAGCAGCAGGGCCGGGGAATAGACGAAGATGAACGGGACGATGATGCCCGCCAGGGCCAGACGGGTGGCCGTGACCCCGGTCCGCAGGGGATCGGAGCGCGCGATCCCGGCGGCGGCATAGGCGGCCAGAGCGTCGGGCGGGGTCAGGTCGGCGATGACGCCGAAGTAAAAGATGAACAGGTGCGCCGCCAGGGGCGGGACGCCTAACAGCACGACCGCCGGCGCGGCGATGGCCGCCAGGATGATGTACGTCGCGGTCGTCGGGATCCCCGAGCCGATGATCGTGCAGGCCGCGGCCACCAGCACCAGCGTCAGAAACAGGTTCTGCTGCCCCAGGGCCACCGTCACGCTGACGAACTTCAGGCCGATGCCCGTGAGCGTGACCACCCCGATGATGATCCCCACCACCGCGCAGGCCGTAGCCACGCCGATGGCGTTGCGCGCCCCGTAGACGAGCGTCTCCCAGACCTCCCGCACGTAGACCCGGGCGCTCTCCCATACCGGCCGGCGGCTGGACCACCCGTCCTTCGCCACGGTGATGATGTGCACCCCCGCCGCGGTCATGATGCCCCAGAAGGCCGCCGTCATCGGCGTGTAGCCCTCCAGGAGGAAGCCCACCACGAACACCAGCGGCACCATCAGGTACCCGCGGCTCCAGAGGATCGACCGCACGGACGGCAGCTGGTCGCGGGGGAGGCCGCGCAGGCCCAGGCGCTTGGCTTCGAAATGGATCATCAGCCCGACGGCCAGGAAATAGAAGATGGCCGGCAGCGCGGCCGCCTTGACGATCGTCAGATAGGGCACGCCCAGGAACTCGGCCATGACGAACGCGGCCGCGCCCATGACCGGAGGCATCAGCTGCCCGCCTACGGAGGTCGCCGCCTCCACGCCGGCGGCAAACTGGGCGTCGTACCCCGTCTTCTTCATCAGCGGGATGTTGAAGACCCCGTCGGTGACGACGTTGGCCACGGAGGACCCCGAGATTGTCCCGACAAACGCGCTGGAAAGGACGGAGACCTTCGCCGGGCCGCCGGTCATCCACCCGGCCAGCGCCTGCGCGATGTCCACGAAGAGCTGCCCCAACCCGGTCCGCTCCAGGAACGCGCCGAGGAGGACGAACAGAAAGACGAAGGTGGCCGAGACCCCGATCGGGATCCCGAAGATCCCCTCCGTGGTGAAGAACATGTGCTCGACCACCCGGGCCAGCGAGATCGGCGGAATCCCCAGGGCTCCCGGCAGGTAGCGGCCGATGAAGGGGTAGATCAACAGGACCGCGGCGATAAACGGCAGCACGCCGAGGACCCGGCGCCCGGCTTCCAGGACGAGGATGATGCCGGCGACTCCGAGGATCAGGTCGAGCGAGGTCAGCCGGCCCGCCCGCAGCGCCAGCGCCAGGTGGTTCGTGAACAGGTAGGCCATCAGCGCCACGCCGCCTCCGGCCAGGAGCAGGTCGACGAGCCCGAAGCGGGTCTGCCCGGTCTGCCGCCGGCGGAAGGGGTAGAGCAGGAAGACCAGGGCCAGGACGAAGGCCACATGCGCGGACCGCTGCCGCAGGGCTTCGAAGGTCCCGAAGCGGGCCGTATACAGGTGGAAGAGCGACATCGCGCCGGCGATGGCGGCCACAACTGCCGCAAAGATCCCGGCGAGGCGGCGGTACCCGTACTCGGGTTCGACCGCGCGGAGGAGTTGTTCGACTTCCTCCGGCGGAAAGGCGGCCGCGGTCGTACTGGATGGCATCGGCGTCCCCGCGTCCTTCACCGGGGCTTTACCGGATCCGGGGGAGCAGGATCAGGGCGCCCACCGCTGCGGCACCGACGGCGGTCACCACCACCGCCGCTGCGGCCACATCCTTGGCCACCCGGGCCGCCGCCTGGTGCTCTGGCCCCACAAAATGATCGACGACGACTTCCACGGCCGTGTTGAACAGTTCCGCCGCCAGCACCAGCACCACCGCCAGAATGAGGACGCCGGCCTGGACCGGGGGGAGACGCAGCAGCACGAGCGCCACCAGCACGCCGGCAGCAGCCAGGACCTGGATCCGCAGATTCCGCTGGGTCCGCCAGGCGTAGGCGAGGCCGGCGAGGGCATCGCGGAAACTGTCGGCCAGCGGTCGACTCACCGGCGCGTGCTCCTGCCCCGCCGCAGCGCGCGCAGGATCTCCTCCTGGCGCCGGCGCATTCTCGCCGCGGCGCGCGCATTGGTATCGTCGTACCCGAGCAGGTGGAGGACGCCGTGGACCACGAGCAGCTGGAGTTCGCGGTCGACGTCGCTCCCATACGCTGGCGCCTGGGCCGCCGCCCGGTCCGCGGAGATGACGACGTCGCCCAGCAGCCCGCCCGGTCCGCCCCCCTGAGGAAAGGCGAGGACGTCGGTGGGGCGGTCGCGATGGCGGTAGCGCCGGTTCAGCGCCCGGATCGTCGCGTCATCCACCACCACGATGCTTAGCTCCGTCCCCCGCGGGCAGCCTTCGCGGCGCAGCGCGCCCAGGGCGGCGCGGCGTAGCAGCGGGACAGCCACACGAACGCGGCGCTGCTGGTTGGCCACCAGCACGTTCATGCCGCCGCGCCGGTCACCGCGGGCGGCCGACGCGCTCGCGCCCGGCGGCGCGGAGGTCCCGCTCCAGTTCGGGGTACTCCACGCGGGGGTGGAGGATGCCGGTCAGGATCCGCGTGAAGGCCTGGGCGATCTGCTCCAGGTCGCGGAACATCAGGTCGCATTCGTCGAGCTGGCCGTCCTCCAGGCGCTCGTGAATGATCCGCCGCACCACCTCGTAGACGCGGTCGGGCGTCGGCCGGGGAAGGGTGCGCACCGCAGCCTCCACGGCGTCGGCCAGCATCACGATGGCCGTCTCGCGGGTCTGCGGCTTGGGGCCGGGATAGCGGTAGGCTCCCGGCTCCGGCCGGTCCCCGCGTTCCACCGCGTGGTGGTAGAAGTAGCTCATCAGGGACGTCCCGTGATGCTCGGCAATGAAATCGGTGACGACTTTGGGCAGCCCGTACTCCCGGGCCAGGTCCAGGCCGTCGCGCACGTGCGCCTCGACGGCCAGGGCGGAGAGGCTGGGGCTCATCCGGTCGTGCGGATTGTCCGCACCGAACTGATTCTCCACGAAGAGGGCCGGGCGGCGGATCTTGCCCACGTCGTGGTAGTAGGTGCCGACCCGGGCGAGGAGCGGGTCGGCCCCGATGGCCTCCGCCGCCGCCTCGGCCAGGTTCCCCACCAGGACGCTGTGGTGGTAGGTACCGGGGGCTTCCATCTGCAGGCGGCGCAACAACGGGTGGGCCGGGTTGCTCAATTCCAGGAGTTTGATGGGCGTGACCAGGCCGAAGAGGTGCTCCAGCGACGGCAGCAGGCCGCTGGCCACAAACCCGACGCCGATGCCGTTGAGCACGCCGATCGCCGCATCCATCAGCATCGCCGGGTAGAGCGGCTGCCCTTCCAGCAGGTGGATCGCGATGATGGCCGCAGCGGTGGCCAGCCCCGCCTTCAGGCCGGCCGCGATCAGGTCGGTGCGCCGGCTGATCCGCCTGATGGCGTAGATGCCTACGAGGCTCCCGGTGAACGCGATGAAGGCGGTGCGCAGGTCGCCCGTGGCGATGAGGGCGATCAGAATGCTGAGCACCGCCGCGGTGAAGAGGGCCAGCCGGGGGCGCAGCAGCACGGCGAGGAGGATCGGGCCGACGGCGGCGGGGATCAGGTTCAGGGGCATCCGGTAGGAGACGACCGCGCGGGCCAGCAGCACGGTCAGAACGACGGTGATGCTCCACAGCAGGATCAACCGGTTCTGCCGCCAGATCTCCGGGAGGAACTGCTTCGTGTAGTAGGCGGTCAGCCCGAGCAGGCCTGCGACGAGCAGGGCCAGGCCGGCGAGGATGCCCCAGTTGAGGGGCACCCCGATCAGGCCCAGCGCTTCCAGCTTCCGCAGGTGCGTCTCGGTCATCCGGTCGCCGCGGCGCACGATGATCTCTCCGCGCAGGATCCGCACCCGGACGGGTTCCACCGCCTGCTCGGCTTCGCCGCGCAGCGCCTGAGTGGCCGCGCGGTCCAGGATGAGATTGGCCCGGATGGCGCTCTGCCCCACCGCGCTGGCCACCGCCAGAGCGCGCCCGCTGAGTCCCGCGCCGCGCAGGAGGTCACGCACCTGCATCCGGCCTTCCTCGAGGGCCTCCGGCCGCACGCCCGCCCCCATCACCTGCTCGACGGCCTCGAGAGTGGCGGCCCGGGCCCGCGCCGATACCGCCGCGTCCAGCTGCAGCGCGGCCGCGGCCTCCTCCGGGGCGAGCGGCACCCCGGCCTGCCGTTGCAGCCGCAGCACCCGCTCCGCATCGGTCAGCTTCGCAGCCGTCCGCAGCCGTGTCGCGGCGTCAAAGGCAGTGGTTACCGCCGTCCGCGCGGCCGCGGTCGCGTCCGCGCTCTCCCGGTAGACCGGCTCGATGCGGCCGGCGGCGATCCGGCGGCGGATGGCGGTCTGGACCGGGTCGATGTAGTCGACCGTCCGGGGAGCCTCGATATCCCGCTGGGCCGGCTCGCCCACCTGGATGTTCAACCGTTGGGGGACGTAGTCGAGCGTGGCGATCCCGACCACGGCCAGGAACGTCGCGAGCCCGATGAGGCTCTTCGGGACCCAGGGAAGGGCGAGGACGGGGGCCACACTGCGCCTGGCCCACGCGAGGAGGATCATCTACGCTAAGAGTCTAGGCGGTGCGGCGGAGGGTGTCCAGCCAGGCGGGGGCCAGGAATGCTAGCATAATCACCGTACGCTGTGGGACGCTGCGGTCCATCACGCAGACTCGGGATGACCTGATGATGACGCGTCACGGCCCGGTGGTGATCACCGGCGTCAACGGCCTGATCGGCAGCGCGCTGGCGGCGCGACTGGTGCGCGAGGGCATCTCGGTGCGCGGCCTGGATCTCGCTCCCGCCACCCGGGTCCCCGGCGTGGCGTACCACCGCGGCGACCTCGCGGCGCCCGACGGGTGGCCGCCCGCGTTCACGGATGCCCCCGTCGTCTTCCACTGCGCGCGGTGGACCGGATCCCCCCGCTCCTGGCGTGCGCTGCGCGCCGCCGAGATCACCGCCACCCGGAACATGTTTGAGGCCTCCCTGCGCGCCGGCGTCGGGCGGGTGGTCCACCTGAGCAGCATCGCGGTCTACGGACCGACGCGGCGGCCGGTCATCTCCGAGGACACACCGCTGTGGCCGGTGGGCGGCTATGCCTGGAGCAAGGTCCAGGGCGAGCAACTCGCCGCCGCCGCGCAGCGCCGCGGGCTGGCGGTTGTGATCATCCGGCCGGGGTTGGTGTACGGCCCCGCGGCCTTCGGCGGGACGGTCAACCCGGTGCGGCTGCTGCTCGGCGGCACGCCGGTCCTCGCCGACGGCGGCGGCGGCCTGGCGAACCCCATCTACATTGAAAACCTGGTCGACCTGCTGCTGGTCGCCGGAGCGAGTGGACCGGCCGCCGGACGCGCGTTCAACGTGGCCGACGAGGATATCCCGTGGCGGGATTTCTTCGGGTACTACGCGCGTATGTGCGGGCGGCCGCTGCGGTCCGCCCCGGCCGCCGGCTTCTGGCTCTTTGGGTTGGGCGCCGAGATTCTGGGCATCATGACGCGCCGCCCGCCGCTGACGGAGCGCACGCTGGCCCGCGTGCTCACCCGGCGGTCGCGGTACAGCACGGCCGCCGCGCGTATGCTCCTCGGCTGGTCGCCCGCCCGGACCATGGCCGAGGCGATGGGTGAGACGGAGCGCTGGCTGCGGACCTCGGGGATGATTCCCCGGTGAATCCCGGGGACGCTTCGATTCTGCCCCCGGCCCCCGTGCTGGTCACCGGCGCTGGCGGATTCATCGGAGGGCAGCTCACCCGGCGGCTGCTGGGGCAGGGCGGCCGGGTGCGGGTCCTGGTGCGCAGCACCCAGCAGGCGACCGCTCTGCGGGCGCTGGGAGCCGAACCGGTCCTGGGCGACCTCACCGCGCGTGCCGGCCTGGCCGAGGCCGTCCGCGAGTGCGCTCTCGTCTTCCACTGCGCCGGCTGGATGGGCAGTCCCTGGTCGTGGGAGGCGGCGAGGGCCGTCAACATCGAGGGCACGCGGGCGCTTGCGGAGGCCGCGGCGGCAGCGGGTGTACGCCGCTTCGTGCATGTCAGCTCCATCTCCGTGTACGGTCCCACGACGGCCGAAACGATCGATGAGCAGACACCCCTCTGGCCGCTCGGCCCCTACCGGGCGACCAAGATCGGCGCGGAGGAGGCGGTGGCAGACGTCCGCCGTCGCGGCCTCTCCACGGTGATCCTCCGGCCGGGCCAGGTGTTCGGCCCCGGAGACCGGCGGTTGAGCGCCCTGGTGCTGCGCTGGCTCGAGCGCGGTCTCCCGGTCCTGGTCGGCGGAGGAGGGGGACACTGCTATCCGATCTACATCGAGAACTTCAATGATGCGCTGCTGCTGGCGGCGATGTCACCGGAGGCCGACGGTTTGGTGTTCAATGTGGCCGACGGCGACGTCCCCTGGCACGAGTTCCTCGCGTATTACGCCCGGATGGGCGGATACCCGCTGCGCTCGACGCCGGCGTGGCTGGTGCGCGGTATCACCCTGGGGATGGAGGCCGCCGGGGTCTTGACGGGCGGCCCGGCGAGAGGATACCGTCCCGACATCGGGTATTTCATGCGGAAAAGCCGGTATAGTACTAGGCAGGCCCGGGAGATCCTGGGGTGGAATCCTCGCGTATCGCTCGAGGAGGCCATGGGGACCACCAGGGCCTGGCTCGCGGCGGCCGGTCTCCTGCACCCGCGGGATCGGCCGGAGAGCATCTAGGAGGAGGTTCATGGCGGGGGCAGTCACGCTCCTTCTGCCTGTCGGCGGCTATCTGCTGGGGTCCATCCTCCCCGCCCGGATCCTGGGGCGGCGCCGGGGCGTGGATTTCCTGCGGCTGGGTAAGAATCCGGGCGCTGCGGAGACTTACCGTACATTCGGTCTGTGGCCGTCCGTCCTGGTCTACCTCCTGGACGCCTCTAAGGCCGTCATCCCGCTTGTCGCGGGGAAGGTGCTTGATCTTGCCTCCTGGTCGCTCGTCGCGACGGCCGCCGCGGTGGTCGCCGGGCACAACTGGTCGATCTTCAACAGGTTCTGGGGCGGGAAGGGGTTGGCCAGCGCCTCCGGAGCCCTCCTGGTTCTCATCCCGGAGCAGCTGGCGTACGCCCTCCCGTTCGGCCTGCTGGCCTGGTGGGTGACGGGATGGGTGCCGGCCAGTGGTGTCGTGGGATTTCCGATCATCATCGCCCTGACGTGGAGCCGGATCGGTGATCCCGTCCTACGGATGGCGGCGATCGTCGTGCCCCTGATGGTTGTGCTCCGGGTGCTGAGCGAGGTGAAGGACCGGCTGGACGATCTGTGGGCCCTGTAGCGGGTCGGCCCGCCGGCCGCAAATATCGGGACTCCTGTTCTTTCGGGACTCCTGTTCCTACGGAAGCAGGTTTTCGAAGCGGCGCCTGAGCGCAAGGCGATCGCGCGGGGCTCTGGGGACCACGAGAATCGTGTTGTCCCCAGCCACGGTGCCGGCGACCTCGGGCCAGCGAACCTCATCGATCGCCTCGGCCACGGCGTTGGCGGTGCCGGTGGTCGTCTTCACCAGCAGCAGGCCGCTCCCCTCATCGACCTCCGTCGCGTATTCCTGGAAGGCGCGGACGAGTCGTCGCTCCGCATCCGGCGCGGGCGGCCGCGCGTCCCCGGCGGGCAGGTAGCGCGCCCGCCCCGCCGAGGACGGGATCTTCACCAGCCCCAGCCGCTTGATGTCCCGTGAGACCGTCGCCTGACTGACCCGGAGCCCGGCGCCGCGCAGGGCGCGGACCAGCTGCGACTGCGTCTGAATCTCCCTGCCGGAGACCACCTCGAGGATCTTGCGCTCACGCGGACGCACGCAACGCCTCCCCGATGTGGCGCTCCTGCGCCCGGGCCTCCTCGATCCACGCGCGCGCCCGGCGGACCTCTTCTGCGGCCCGGGCAGCGGCGGACGACACCTGCCGCGGGGCCGTCCCGCCCGGGGTATCCTTCGCCGCCACGGCGCCCTCCGGGGTCACCGCCTCCTGCAGGCGCCGGATGCCCGCCGCGTCGAGTCCGGGGATGAGCCCGGACCATTCTTCGGCGGACAGGTCGGTGAGCAACTTCCCCTGACGCTCGGCGTAGCGGACGACCTGGCCACCCAGCCGGTGCGCCGCCCGAAAGGGCATCCCGCGGGTGACCAACACGTCGCTGATCTCCGTCGCCGTCGGGTACCCCGCATCGAGGGCGGCGCGCATGCGCTCAGCCCGAAACTGCATCTCCGCCGCCACGATCGTCGCTGCTTCGAGGGCCTCCCGGGCTGTATCCGCCGCTGCAAAGACCAGCGACTTGTCCTCCTGCAGGTCGCGGTGGTAGCCGAGCGGCAGTCCGCGCAGAAGTTCGTGCAGGGCCAGGTGGTCGGCGACGACGCGGGCGCTGCGGCCGCGGATCAGCTCAGCGGGATCGGGGTTGCGCTTCTGGGGCATGATGCTGCTTCCCGTCGAAACCGCATCGGTCAGGACGACAAAGCCGAACTCCTCGGTGCTCCAGAGCACGACGTCGGCCGCCCAGCGCGAGAGGTGCGTGCTGAGCAGCGCCAGGGCGCCGGTGAACTCCAGGGCAAAGTCCCGGTCGCTGGTGGCATCCAGGCTGTTGTCGCTGATCCGCCCGAACCCCAGCATGCGGGCGACGGCTTGGCGGTCGACCGGAAAGGAGACGCCCACCGCGGCTCCCGATCCCAGCGGGAGCACATCGGCGGCCTCGCGGGTGCGGCGCAGCCGGTCCAGGTCCCGCCGGAACATCTCGACGTAGGCCAGCAGGTGGTGCCCCAGCAGCAGGGGCTGGGCCCGCTGCAGGTGTGTGTAAGCGGGCAGGAGCAGGTGGCCTTCGCGCTCGACGCGCTGCAGCAGCACCTCCTGCAGGGCGACCACCGCGGCGGCGAGGGTCAGGCAGGCCTCCTTCGTCCAGAGCCGGAAGGCGGTGACCACCTGGTCGTTGCGGCTGCGCGCCGTGTGCAGCCACCCGGCCGCCTCCCCGATCCGACGGGCGAGTTCAGCTTCGATCAGCGTGTGCACATCCTCGAGGTCCGCCGCGGGGGGAACGGTCCCCGCGTCCGCCTCCGCCAGCATCGCGGCCAGGGCGGACGTCACCTGGTGCCCGGCATCCGCGGGGATGATGCCCGCGTCGGTGAGCATCCGCGCATGCGCCAGGCTGGCGCGCAGGTCATAGGGCCAGAGGCGCACGTCCGTGGCCAGCGAGGCGGTGAAGCGGGCCAGGCGCGGGTCGAGCGCTCCGGCGAACCGCCCGCCCCACATGCGGTATCCGGACCCTCCGCGCTCCTCCGCGCTCACCGCGCTACCGCTTCAGCGGCAGGGGCATCTGGCGGATCAGCCCCGGGTTGGTACGGGCAAACGTCGCCGCCGGGAGCCCGAAGAGGCGGATGAACGCGCCGGCATCGGCGTGGCGGTAGTCGCCGCCGGCCTCGAAGGTCGCCAGGTCGTGGCGGTACAGCGAGTAGGGAGAGCGCCGGGCCACGGGTGTGGCCGTCCCCTTGAAGAGCGAGACGCGTACGCTCCCGGTCACGGTGCGCTGCGTGGAGGCGACGAAGGCGTCGAGGGCCTGGCGCAGGGGCGTGTACCACTGACCGTAATAGACGAGTTCGGCGTAGCGCAGGGCGAGGGCGAGTTTGGCGTGCAGCGTGTCGCGATCCAGGGTAATGCACTCCAGGTCGTGGTGCGCGATCTGCAGGATGGTGCCGCCCGGCGTTTCATAGACCCCCCGGCTCTTCATGCCCACGAGCCGGTTCTCCACCATGTCCACCCGTCCCACGCCGTGTCGCCCGCCCAGCCGGTTCAGGACCTCGACGAGCGCGACCGGGCCGAGGCGCTCACCGTTGGCGGCGATCGGGGTCCCCTCATCGAAATCGATCGTGACCTCCTCCGCGCTATCGGGAGCCTGCCGCGGGTCCGTCGTGTACTGGTAGAGGTCCCCGGGCGGCGCGGTCCAGGGATCTTCCAGGATGCCCCCCTCGCTGCTGCAGTGCCAGAGGTTGCGGTCCACGCTGTAGGGCTTCTCCGGCGTGACGGGGACGGAAATGCCCTGCGCCGCGGCGTAGGCGATCTCCTCCTGGCGCGAGTGGAGGTCCCACTCCCGCCAGGGCGCGATCACCCGCAGCTCCGGGGCCAGCGCGGCATAGGCCAGCTCGAAGCGCACCTGGTCGTTGCCCTTGCCGGTGCAGCCGTGCACCAGCGCATCCGCGCCGACCTCCAGCGCCACCGCCACCTGCGCCCGTGCGATCACGGGCCGCGCCAGGGCCGTGCCGAGCAGGTAGCGCCCCTCGTACAGCGCGCCGGCGCGCAGGGCCGGGAAGACGAATTCGCGCACAAACTCCTCCCGGACGTCCACGATGTGGACGCCGGCCGCGCCGCTCTGCCGCGCCTTGCGCGCAATGCCCTCCAGGTCTTCGCCCTGCCCCACGTCGGCCACCACCGCGATGACCTCGCTGCCGTAGTGCTCCCGGAGCCAGGGGATGATGACGGAGGTATCCAGCCCTCCCGAGTACGCGAGCACCGCCTTCCGCACCGCCGTCATCGTGCTCCCTCCTTCTGGTCCCCGGCCGGCGCCGGGGCGCGCAGCGCCTGCTCCAGGATGCGCAGCGCCTCGTCGATCTCGCTCGCGGTCACGATCAGCGGCGGGGCCAATCGCAGCGTCTGGGGCTGCACCCCGTTCACCAGCAGTCCCCGCGCCCGGCAGGCCTCCACGACCGGAGCCGCGTCGCGGTCCAGGTCCGCCCCGACCAGCAGGCCACGTCCCCGTACGGCCGTCATGCTCCCTGTCGACCGGCCTACCGCTCGGAGCCCCTCCTGCAGGCGCTCGCCCATTGCGGCGGCATGATCGGCGAGATGCTCTTGCTCGACGGTCTCGACCACAGCCAGGGCGGCCGCGCAGGCCAGCGGGTTCCCCCCGAACGTGGACCCGTGCGTCCCCGGCTGGAAGACCTCGGCGACCTCGGCACGCGCCAGGACCGCGCCGATCGGCACACCCCCGCCGAGTCCTTTGGCCAGGGTGAGCACGTCCGGCTGGACGCCGTACCCCTGGAAGGCGAAGAGCGTTCCCGTCCGGGCGATGCCGGACTGGACCTCGTCGAAGATGAGCAGCAGCCCGTGCGCGTCGCAGAGGCGCCGCGCGGCTAACAGGAACTCCGGCGTCGCCGGGTGGACCCCGCCCTCTCCCTGGATCGGCTCCAGCAGAATCGCGGCCGTCTGCCCGGTCACCGCCGCGGCCAGGGCTTCGGGATCGTTGAACGGCACGATCCGGAAGCCCTCGGGTAGGGGCGCGAATCCCTCCTGGTATTTCGGTGTGGGTGTCGCCGCCAGGGTGGCCATGGTCCGGCCGTGGAAGGCGCCCTGGGCGACGATAACTTCGAACCGGCCGCTGGCCCGCGCGTAGGCCAGCCGGCGGGCCAGCTTGATGGCGGCCTCGTTGGCCTCCGCCCCGCTGTTGCAGAAGAAAGCGCGCTCCAGACCGCTGCGGCGGGTCAGCCATTCGGCCAGGCGGACCTGCTCGGGAATCAGGTACAGGTTGCTGGTATGCAGCAGGCGGGCGGCCTGGGTCTGGATCGCCGCGACCAGCCGGGGGTGGGCGTGCCCGAGGCTGCTCACGGCGATCCCGGCGACAAAGTCCAGGTAGGCGCGTCCTTCCAGGTCGTAGAGCCGCACGCCCTCGCCGCGCGCGAAGGCCACGGGCTGCCGGCGGTAGTTGGGCATGAGCATCTGCGCGCTCTGCCGCGCCACCGCCTCGGTCGCCGTCATGGTCGCCGGCGCGCCGGCGTCGGTTCGGGTCTCGTTCATCCGTCCCTCCGCTGCGGCACCAGCATGGTTCCCACGCCCTCTTCCGTGAACAACTCCACGAGCAGGGCGTGGGGCAGCTCGCCGCTGATGATGTGCGCGGAGGCGACGCCGCCCTGAATCGCGGAGAGGCACGCCTCCACCTTGGGGATCATGCCGCCGGCGATGGACCCGTCCGCGAGCAGGGCGCGGGCCTCATCGATGGTCAGAGTCGAGAGCAGTTCGCGCAGCCCGTTCCCCTCCCGGTAGACCCCGGCGACGTCGGTCAGCATGATGAGTTTGCTGGCGGACAGGGCCTGCGCCAGGGCGGCGGCGGCGTGGTCGGCATTCAGGTTCAGGGCTTCGCCCTGGGCGTCGATCCCCACCGACGCGATCACGGGGATGTGCCCCCCCGCGGATAGTTGCCGGATGATCTCCGGGTGCACCGCGGTGATCTGCCCGACCCGCCCCAGGCCCGGTGGGGTGCGCAGCGGCGCCGCCGCGAACAGCCGGCCGTCCCGCCCCGACAACCCCACGGCGCTCCCGCCGGCGTTGATGATCCGACCGACCAGCGCCTTGTTGGCGCGGCCGGAGAGGACCATCTCCACGATTTCCATGGTCGCCTCGTCGGTGACGCGCAGCCCGTCCACGAAGCGGGGGGTGTGCCCCAGGCGCTCCAGCATCCGGGAAATGTCGGACCCGCCGCCGTGCACCATCACCGGGAGCACCCCCGCGCCCTGCAGGAGGACCAGGTCCTCGATCACCGTGCCGGCGACGTGCGAGAGGATGCTGCCGCCGTACTTAATCACGACGGTGCGCCCGCGCCAGGCCCGCACGTAGCGCAGTCCGCGGGCGATCAACGCGCCTTCGGCCGCGATCGATGTGGCGCGCGCGCCGGTCTGGCCGGTCGCTCGGCTCATGTCAGGTACCCGCGGTTGATGCGCACGTAAGCCTCCGTCAGGTCGCAGGTCCAGCCGACCCAGTTCCCCGTGCCCAGCCCGAGGTCCACCGCGATGGCAAACTCGGCGGCGCGCATAGCGGCGGCCGCGGCCTCCAGGCGGTCGCGCCGGCCGATCCCGCCCTCCACCACCCGGACGCCGCCGATCGCGACCGCGACCCTGGCCGGATCCACCGCGGCCCCGGAGCGACCCACGGCAGCCAGGATCCGTCCCCAGTTCGGCTCCATCCCGCCGCAGGCGGTCTTGACCAACGGCGAGGTCAGGATCGCCTCACCCGCCCGCCGGGCGTCGCCATCGCTGGCCGCTCCGGTGACGGCGATTTCAATCACCTTGGTCGCTCCTTCCCCGTCGCGCACAACCTCTCGCGCCAGGTGCCGGCACAGGGCCGCGAGGGCCTCCTGGAATTCGACCGCCCCGGGCTCATGCGAATCCCGCAGGAGCGGCGCGCCGGAGGCGCCGGTGGCCAGGAGGAAGATCGTGTCGTTGGTGCTGGTGTCGCCGTCCACGCTGATGCGGTTGAAGGAGCGATCGACCGCCTCCCGCAGCAGGTGCTGGAGGAGCACCGGCTCCACCGCCGCGTCGGTGGTCACCAGCGCCAGCGTCGTGGCCATGCGCGGGTGTATCATCCCGGCGCCCTTGGCCATGCCGCCGAGGGTCACGGCGGCTCCGCCGATCTCGATCTGCACGGCCCCGGTCTTGGGGAAGGCGTCGGTGGTGAGGATCGCCTCCGCCGCGGCCTCGCCGTGCGGTCCCAGTCCCGCGGCCAGCGCCGGGATCCCGGCGCGCAACCGTTCCATCGGCAGCGAGGCGCCGATCACCCCGGTGCTGGCTACCAGGACCAGGTCGCGCGGGATGCCCAGCGCCCGGGCGGTCAGGTCCACCATCTCCCAGGCGTCGCGGAGGCCGGCAGGACCGGTGCAGGCATTGGCGTTGCCGCTGTTGATCACCACCGCCTGGGCGCGCCCACAACGGACCTGCTGACGGCTGACGAGCACGGGTGCGGCCTGGACGCGGTTGGTCGTGAAGCACGCCGCCGCCGCGGCCGCCCCGTCGGTCGCCACCAGAGCCAGATCGGAGCGGTCCGGTTTGATCCCGCAGTGCCCGCCGGCCGCGCGGACGCCGCGGGGGGACGTCACTGTGCCGGGGAGGATCGCCGGAGGCGCCGGGGCGGTCACGGGAAGAGCGCCGGGGTGCGCAGGCCCAGGTCCTCCGGAAAGCCGCACATCAGATTCATGTTCTGCACCGCCTGCCCGGCCGCGCCCTTGACCAGGTTGTCCAGAGCGGCGAAGGCGATGAGCATCCCGCTGGCGGCATCGACGCGCACGCCCAGGTCGCAGAAGTTGCTGCCCAGGGTCGCCTTGGTCTGGGGCAGGCTCTCCCCGTCCAGGAGGCGCACGAACGGCTCGGCCCCGTACATCTCGTGGTAGGCCGCTTCCGCCGCGACGCGGTTCACCGGCCCGGCCGGCTGCAGGTAGACGGTCGCCAGGATCCCCCGCGTCATGGGAATCAGGTGCGGCACAAACACAAAATCAGCCGCGCCCGCCAGGAGCTTCAGTCCTTCCTCGATCTCCCCGGTGTGACGGTGTCCGGGCGTGCCGTAGGCGAAGACGTTTTCGTTGACCTCGGAGAAGTGCGTCCGGCTGCCGCCCCCGCGCCCCGCCCCGGAGACGCCGGATTTCGCGTCGATCACGATGCCGGTCGGCCGTGCCAGACCGCTCTGGATCAGGGGCGCGATGGCCAGCAGCGCCGCGGTTGGGTAGCAGCCCGGATTCCCCACGAGCCGGGCGCGCCGGATCGCGGCGCGGTGCAGCTCCGGCAGGCCGTAGACCGCCTGCTCCGCCAGCCCCTCGGCCGCGTGCGCCGTCCCGTACCAGCGCTCGTAGACACGGGCGCTCTTGAAGCGGAAGTCCGCGCCGAGGTCGATCACTTTCACGGCGTCCCCGAGGTGCGGCACCAGCGTCATGGCCACGCCGTTGGGCAGAGCCAGGAAGACCACATCGGAGTCGGCGGCCAGAACCGCGGGGTCCAGCGCCTCGGTGCGCACCTCGACGAACCCGCGGACGTTGGGGAAGACCTCGGCATACTCCTCCCCCGCCCGCGTTTCCGCCACCAGGTGGCGCAGGCGCACCTCCGGATGGCCGAGGAGGAGTCGGACCACCTCCCCGCCCCCGTACCCCGACGCGCCGACGACGCTGATGTTCAGCACGCAGGCCTCCTCCGAACCGCGGACTGCGCGGCACGCTGCGCTCGTGAATATATTCTAACACATGTGAATATTATTTCAACACACCGTCTGCCCCGCCCGCCGCAGGAGGAGGCCCGGTGCGCCGAGAAGCTAGGAGGTCACCGATTTCAGGACATCCGGGAGGCGCAGGGACATGGCAGAAGAGGGGCAGATGCGGCCGATCTGGTCGGGGACGCTGGCCTTCGGGCTGGTCACGATTCCCGTGAAGCTCTACTCGGCGGTGGAGAGCGGGAGCGACGTCAGCTTCCGCCTGCTGGACAGCACCACCCTCTCGCCCATTAAAGAAATCCGCGTCAACCCCGCCACCCGGGAGGAAGTCCCCTGGGACCGGATCGTCCGGGGCGTGGAGCACGCCAAGGGGAAGTACGTCGCCCTCTCCGGCGAGGAGTTGAAGGCGCTGCCCCTCCCCACCGCGCACACCGTGGAACTCCTGGGTTTCGTCGAGGCCGAAGAGATCGACTCGCTCTACTACGACAAGGCCTATTACCTGGGACCGGGAAAGGGCGGGGAGAAGGCCTACGAGCTGCTGCGCCGGACGCTGGAGGAGCAGAACAAGGTGGGGATCGGCAAGGTGGCGATCCGCACGCGCGAGCACCTGGCGGCCGTGCGGCCGGCGGACGGCGCCCTGGTCATGCAGACGCTCTACTATGCGGACGAGGTGCGCAGCGCCGAGCTGATCCCCGACCTGCCGCGCAATGTCCGCGTCCTCCCCGCCGAGCGCCGGATGGCCGAGCAACTCGTCAGCAGCATGGTGACCTCCTTCAACCCCGGCGAGTACAAGAGCGAGTACAGGCAGGCCCTGCGGAAACTCGTCAAGGCCAAACTCGCCGGGCGGCCGCTGGCTGAACCCGCAGCGGCGCCGCGCAAGGTCATCGACTTGCAGGAGGCGCTCAAGCAGAGCCTGGCCCGGCTCCGCCCGGCGGAGAAACCGGCGCCGCGGCGCCGCGCCGCCGCCTCCGTGTAACGGCCTGAGGGCGGAGACTCGCCTAAGACCGCAGCGTCAGCTCGTACAGGACCATCGCGGCCGCGACGATCCCGGCGGTCTCGGTGCGCAGAATCAGATCCCCCAGGGTGACGGGGTGGGCGCCCTGGGCCACCGCCCCCGCAACCTCTTCCGGCGCCCATCCGCCCTCGGGTCCGACGCAGACGGCGACCGCACGCGCGTCGCGGTGTTGCGTGAGCACGGCGCCGATCGAGCGACTCCGCTCTCCTTCCCAGGGCATGAGGACCAGCGCACCGGCGAGTTCACCGAAAACCTCGAGAAAGGGGCGCGGGGACTCGACCCGCGGCACGGTGCTGCGACCGCTCTGCTTCGCGGCCGCGGCGGCGATCCGCTGCCAGCGGTCCACGCGGGCCGGCGCCGGCCGTGCCACCGCGCGCTGTGTGAGGACAGGGAGAAACCGGGCGATCCCGAGTCCCGTGCCCATCCGGATGAGCGCGTCCATCTTGGCCCCTTTGGGCACGCCCTGGACGAGGATCAGGTGCAGGGCGGGCGGTGCCCCAGCGCGGCGCTCCAGCACGCGGCCGGCGGCGCTCTCTGGACGGACGGAGGTCAACTCCACAACGTACTCGCCCCCGCGGCCGTCGAACACGATGACCCGGTCACCTGGACGGAGGCGCAGCACTCTGGCAATGTGATGCGATTCCTCCGGCGGGAGGGTGACGCGATCCCCGCGGACGGCCTCCGGGGTGACGATGAAGCGATGCATCATCCGGCGCTCGCCTGCAGAACCCTCGGCGTGGCGCGTCAGCGCCCCTGCAGCGCGCGGAGGTGACGGATCTGCCCGATGTGATAACTGTCGTGCGCGGCCCGGCGCAGCAGACGCACGGCGACCGGCTGCGTCTGCGTCCAGCCACGGTACCACACCACCTCCCGGCCCAGGTCCTCCTCCGGCATCGCCCGGGCGCGCTCCAGCAGGTCGCGGGAGAGACTCATCAGGACCTCCACATCCGCGCGCCAGGCCGCTTCGTCGCCGGCGGGTTCGCCCCAGTCGCTCTGCTCCAGATCAGTCCGCTCGGGCGGATGACCGTCCAGCGCGTCGAGCAGGCCCCGCTTCCAGAGAATCAGGTGCCGGACGATCTGCCGGATGGAGTGACGCTGCGGTCCCGGCTTCCATGCCGCTCCGGCCGCGTCGACTCCCTCCAGCGCCTCGGTGAGTGACGGGAACGCTTGCCACGACTGCCGGAACAGAGTGGTCTCCAGAAGATCCGTCACCACCGCCTTGACCGTGGTCATCCCATCACACCTCCCGCGGCGGCGAACCAGGAGGGGCCTCGGCCACCCCGGTCGTCGCCACCAACGCGCGCCATTCCTCATCGGCAACCTCGGTCGCGATGGGCAGCCCGGCAGCGGCGAAGGCCCGGCGCACCTCTGCGATCCGGGGCGCCGCCACGCCCGAGGCGATCACCCGGCCGCCCGGCCGCAGGCGCGGCGGCAGCAGCGGCGCCAGATCCGACAAGAGGTCCGCCGTCAGATTCGCCAGGATGAGATCGACCGGCGCGGTCAGCGGGTCGAGCAGGTGGCCCCGGATGACCGTCACACGGTCGCCGACGCCGTTGGCCGCGGCGTTGGCACGCGCCACCTCCACCGCGACCGGGTCGTGATCCACCGCGAACACCGATCCGGCACCGAGTCGTGCCGCCGCGATGGCCAGGATTCCGGAACCGGTGCCGATATCGGCCAGAGCGTCACCGGGTCGCAGATGCTCCTCGAGCAGCTGCAGGCACAGACGCGTCGAGGGATGCAGGCCGCTGCCGAAGGCCATGCCCGGATCCAGAGTGATCACCAGCGCGCCGGCCGGCAGCGCGGGCGCCTCCCAGGTCGGCGTTACCCAGAGGCGCCGGCCGACCGGGAACGCGTGGAAATGCGCCTTCCAGGCGCTGGCCCACGCCTGAGCCTGCACCACCTCCACGGTGACGGTCGGGGGCTGCGTGCCCAGGCCGAAAGCCGGCAGCGCAGCCAGCCGGCGGCGCAGCGCGGCGATCCGCTCCTCGGCGGCGGGTCCCGCCGGCAGGTAGGCGCGCAGGCGGATCCGGCCGGCGGACTCTTCCTCCTCGACCAGTCCGCCGGTCGGGGCCTCGTGCAACAGGGCCGCCACTGCCTCGCCGGCTTCCGGAGACGCGGTGACTGTCAGCGCCAGATAGCGGGGGGCTGTTACTGCAGCAGGCCCTTCATCTTCTTCCACAGGGACCTCTTCTGCGGCCGCACCTGCTCGCCGCGGAGTTCGGCGAGGCGCAGCAGCGTCTGCTGCTGCTCGGCGCTCAGGTCGGTGGGAATCTCGACGCGCAGGCGCACGTAGAGATCCCCCCGCCCGCCCCGCAAGTCGGGCATCCCCTTCCCCTTCAGGCGCAGGCGGACCCCCGGTTGCGTGCCGGGTGGGATGGGCAGCGTCGTGGGCTCCTCGATGCCCGGGACAGCAATTTCATCGCCCACGGCAGCCTGCACCATCGTAATGGGCACCTCGCAGAAGAGGTCCGCGCCTTCACGCGCAAAGACCGGGTGCGGACGCACGTGGATGACGACATAGAGGTCGCCGCGGGCGCCGCCGTGGACGCCGCCCTCTCCCTCCCCGGGAAGCCGCAGGCGCGTCCCCGAGTCCGCGCCCGGGGGTACCTTGACCACCAGGTCGCGACTGCCCGCGCGCCGGCCGGTCCCCTGGCACTCCTTGCAGGGGTGGCGCAGGATCGTCCCGCGGCCGCCGCAGTCCCGGCACGTGGCCACCTGAGTGAAGTAGCCGAAGACCGTCTGCTGCTGGTAGCGGACTTCGCCGGCGCCCCGGCAGGTCGGGCAGGTCTCGGGCGAGGCCCCGCGCTCCCGCCCGGTGCCGAAACAGGTGGTGCAGGTCTCCAGCCGTTCGAACGTGATCGTGCGCTCGACGCCGCGCGCGGCCTCCTCGAGGGTGACCTCCAGGTCGTAGCGCAGGTCGGCACCGCGCAGCGCCTCGTCCTCCGCCGTCCGCGTCGCCGTGCGGGGACCGCGGCCGAAGAACATCTCGAAGAGGTCGTCGAAGGGACTGAAGGCATCTCCAAACCCGCTCGCCGGCATCTCCCCGACCTGGCCGAAGCGGTCGTACTGCAGGCGGCGGTCCGGATCCCCCAGGACGTAGTAGGCTTCGTTGATCTCCTTGAACCGCTCGTTGGCCTGGGGGTCGTCCTTGCGTACGTCGGGGTGGTGTTCCCGGGCCAGGCGGCGGTAGGCCTGCTTCACCTGGTCCTGGGTCGCGCCGCGGGGGACGCCGAGGATGTCGTAGTAGTCCTTCGCCATGGCGGCAGCGGCGCGGGGCCGCGGGTCAGGCACTGAGGTGCGTCAGGGCCTCGCTCAGGTTCTGCGCCAGAAAGCGCACGACGGGCAGCGCCCGCGCGTACGGCATGCGCTTGGGTCCGACGATGGCCAGCGTGCCCATGATGCGTCCCCCCACGGTATAGCTGGCCGCCACCAGGCTGCACTCGTGCATCGACGCCGAGGGGAGCTCGCTGCCGATGGCCACCCACGCCGTGCGCCCGGGGACCGGATGGAGCAGCGCCGCCAGTTCCTCGTCGCGTTCCAGCGTGGCCAGGATGGCCGAGACGATCCCGGGGTCCCGGAACTCCGGCTGTTCCAGCAGGTGCGTCGTGCCTTCGACGACCACCTGGCGGGCAGCGACGTGCCGCACCTCCCGCTCCAGCCAGCGCTGAACGTACTCGAGCAGACGCTGGTAGCGGGCCATCTCCCCCACCAGGTTCTCCAACCGGTCGTGGGTGATCTCCCCCAGGGTCAGCCCTTCCAGCCGCGCGCTCATCCACCGGGAGATCTGGTCGAGCGTCTCCGGATCGACTGCCTCGGGCAGCTCCACTGGCTGGCCCTCGAAAACCCCGCCGTCGGTGACGATGACCCCCATGACCCGGCGCGCATCGAGCGGGACGAAATGGAGGTGCCGGAAGAGGTGCTCCTGCGGACGCACCGTGGTGACCACGGAGGGATAGTGTACCTCCCGGGCCAGCGCGCGGGCCGCGCCCTGAATCAGCCGCTCCGCTTCCTCCGCGAGGGACTGAATCTGCCGGCGCAGCCGCTGCCGCTCGTCGCCGGAGAGGCGCTGCTCGCTGAGCAGGCGGTCGACGTAGAAGCGATAGGCGCGGTCGGTGGGGATCCGCCCCGCGGAGGTATGTGGCTGGGTGAGGAACCCCATCTCCTCCAGGAGGGCCATCTCATGACGCACCGTGGCTGAACTCACGCCCAGGGCGCTCCGCCGCAGTACGATTTCGGAAGCCACCGGCTCCGCGGAGTGGATGAACTCCTGGATGACGGCCGCCAGAATGCGCCCCTTGCGCGCGTCCAGCACGGAGGTCGGTCTCATCAGGCCAACGGCGCGGTTAGCACTCGCGCATGGAGAGTGCTAACGTGCGCTCAGCCTAGCATCGCTCCTTCCATGTGTCAATCGACCGGCGCCCGCCGCAGCAGGAGGTCCCGGATGGCCTGGATCTCCTCCACGCGCAGCGCCAGGCAGACCAGCAGGTAGACCGCCGCGCCCGCGCCGCCGGCGGCGGCGAGCTGCAGGAACGTCGAGAGCGTATCACCGCCGGACCCGGCGACCGCGCCGACCCCCGCTGCGGCGATCCCGGCGAGGGCGGCCGCGGCCCCCGCGCGCACGGTTGTGGCGGCGATCCTCCCGCCCTCGAACCCGCCGATCCGCCGGCGCAGCAGCCAGAGCAGCAGGGTCGTACTGCACAGGTTGACCGTCGAGGTGGCCAGGGCGATGCCGGGAGCGCCTAGCGGTCGCATCAAGAGGTAGGCCAGGACCCCGTTCAAGAGCACCATGCCGGCGCCGACTTTCACGGGGGTGACCATCTCCTCCAGGGCATAGAAGGCGCGGGTCATCATGTAGTAGACGGCAATCGCCCCCAATCCCAGCGTGTAGGCCCGCAGCACCGCGGCCACGGCCACCGTGGCCTCCGGCGTGAACTCGCCCCGCTGGAAGAGCACCCGCACCAGGGGATGGGCCAGTGCCAGCACCAGGCCGACCACGGGCAGGATGAGCACCAGGACGATTCGCAGGCCGAACGCCGTTGTGGCGCGCAGCCCCGGATCCTCCCGCGCGGCCTGCCGGGCCAGCGTCGGAAAGATCGCCGTGGCCATAGAGATGGCGATGATGCCGACGGGGGCCTGCATGACCTCATAGGCGTAGTCCAGCACGGCGACGGCGTTGACGTGGGCGGTAGCCGGGAGGAACGACGCGAAGAACCGGGAGACGTTAGTGTTGATCTCCAGGACGGCCAGGCCCAGCATCGCCGGAAGCGCGAGCCGTACGAATTTGCGCACGGCGGGATGCCCCAGCCAAAGCACCGGCCGGTAGGTGAACCCGGCGCGCCGCATGGCCGGGATCTGCACGAAGAACTGCGCGGCCGTGCCGCCGACCCAGGCCACAGCCAACCCCTGAATCCCCAACCGGTCGGCCGGCCCGAGCCAGAGCGTCCCGGCGATGATCACCAGGTTGAAGAGCAGCGGCGCCAGCGCCGGGGCCGTGAAGCGCTGGTGCGCCTGCAGAAAGCCCGTGGCGAAGATCGCCAGCGCCAGAAAGAGCATGGCCACGAAGATGATCCGCGTCAGCCGTACCGCCAACGGGATGAGCCCGGCCTGGGCCTGGAACCCTGGTGCGGCGATACGCACCAGCAGGGGAGCGACCACCTCACCCACCAGCACGATGCCCACCCCCAGGAGCAGCACCAGGTTGAAGAGGATGGCGCTGACGCGCGCGGTCTCCTCACGATCTCCCCGGGTCAGGTACTCCGTGATGGTCGGGATGAAGACGATGCTCAACGTCCCGCCCAGCAGCAGCCGCTGGATGAAGTAGGGCACGTAGTAGCCGATCACGTAGGCGGCCTTATCGTTGGCGGCGCCGAAGAACGAGGCGTTGACGATCTCCCGCACGACCCCCAGGAGGCGGCTGGCCACGGTGGCGGCGGCCAGCAGCGAGGCGGCCCGGGCGAGCCGCTGCGCCACCGGATGGTCGATAGCCATCAGAAGACCCGGCGGCCCGGCGGGGCGGACGCGGCTGGCGCGGACCGGCGCGGGGCGGCTGGCGCGGACCGGCGCGGGGCGGCTGGCGCGGACCGGCGCGGGAATGGTAGAATTACCGACCGTGTGCTGCCCGTCCACCGGGCACACCGAGGTGAGGCGTGGCGAAGCGAATCAAGTCGGGATTGAAGCGCCGGCGCCAGTCGGTACGGCGCGGCGAGCGCAACCAGCCGGTGCGGTCGCAGGTGCGGACGTTGATCAAGACGGCCGCCGCCGGCAGCGCGGACGATCTGCTCCGGGCGATTGCGGTCATCGACAAGGCCGCCGCGAAGGGAATCCTGCACAAGAACGCCGCGGCGCGCAAGAAGGCGCGTCTGATCCGCCGGCAGCGCGCCGCCGCTCGAGGCTGACCCCGCGGGTCCTCCCCCCGCGGGTGGGGCCCCTGCCCTCAAACGCCGACCCCCGGGCTGCAGAGGCGCGCCACCAGCGTCTCCAGCGCCAGCTCCGGCTGTCCGGTGGACTTGATCGCCCGGTCGGCCTCCTCGATCTCCGCAAAGATCGGCGGGAAATCCCGCCACCGGTAGTGCCGCGCCAGCGCCAGGAGTTTGCGCGCGGCGTAGGGGTGCACGCCGATCGCCGCCGCCAGCGCGGATTCACTGCGCGCCCCCACAGCCACCGTCCGGGCCAGGCGCCGGAACTGACCGGCAATCATGGCCAGGATCGGCAGCGGGTGCTCGCTCTGCAAGAGTGACTGCAGCGCCGCCATCGCCTTGCGCGCATCCCTTGCGCCGATGGCGTCGGTGAGGTCAAAGACGCTGGCCTCAGCGAGGTGACTCGCCACTGCCTCTACGTCGGCCCCCGTAATCTCCGGGTTATCCCCCACGTAGGCCGCGAGCTTTTCGATCTCCAGGGCCAACGTCCGCAGGTCGGTGCCCACCAGGGAGACGAGGTGCTGGGCAGCCGGCGGCTTCAGCTTCTTACGCACGCGCGCGGCATAGCGCTCCACCCAGACGGGTACCTCGCGCCATCCCGGCGGATCGCACGGGTGCACCGTCCCATGCTGCTGGATCGCTTTGAACAGCCGGCTCCGCCGGTCGATCCCGCGGGCGGTGAAGATGGCCACGGTCGGCGGGACGCCGTGGCTCAGGTGCTCCTCCAGCACGCGCAACCCTTCGGTGGGCAGCGCATCCACGTCCTTCACCAGGACCACGCGCCGGTCGCCGAAGAACGGCAGCGTGTTCAGGCGCAGGACGATCTCTGCCGGCGGCGTCGCCGCGGCATCCAGGGTGTCGAAGTTCAGCGCCCGCACTTCTGCGGGCAGGAGCTCGTCGATCAACGCGCGCACGCCCTCCTCGACCAGGAGGTCCTCTTCCCCGACGAACAGGTGCAGGCTGCTCACAGCTGCCCTCCGTGCCGTAAGTGTTCGATCAGTCCGGCCACCTCCGCCGGGTTGGCCTGCCCCTCGACGGCCAGGTCGAGTCGGACCAGGGCCCCCGCGCGTGCATCCGGGGGAAGGTGTTCGACGGGAATGTAGGCGCGCCCGCCGGCTTCCAACAGGATGACCGCCACCCCGTCGGTCACGCGATCGATCACACCGCGCATCACGGCCTGACCCCGAGCGCCCCGGGATCCGCTACCGCCGGGCGCGGGCGCACCGTCGTGATCCGCAGCGTCCGCCCATCGGTCCACAGGAGCACGGCGCCGTCCCGGTCGGTACGGTACGCGCGCACGCCGCGCCCCACCAGGGTCCGCAGCGTCTGGGCATGGGGATGGTCGAAAGGGTTGTCCGAGCCTACGGAAATCACCGCCGCCGCGGGGTGCACGGCCTCCAGAAATGCCGGCGTGGTCGAGGTGCGGCTCCCGTGGTGGGCGACCTTCAGCACCGTGCTCCCCAGCGCCATCCCGCGCTTCACCAGCGCGGCCTCCAGATCCGCCTCGATGTCCCCCGTGAGCAGGACGCTGATCTGGCCGTATTGGACGCGCACGACGACCATGCGGGCGTGCACCGCCCTTTCGGCATCGAGGGGACGGCCGGGCCCCTCCTCGGGAGGCCACAGGAGTTCGGCGGTAGCGCCGGTACCCAGGCCGACCCGCTGACCCCGGCGGGCCAGAGCATACGGCACGCGGCGACGGCGGACCAGCTCGAGAAAGCGGACATAGGAGGGACTCGGGTGCGGGACTCCAGGGTCGAGCACCAGACCGACGCTGAAGTTCTGCAGGACCGCGGGCAGTCCTCCCACGTGGTCTTCGTGCGCGTGCGACAGGACGATCACATCCAGCCGCCGGACGTTCAGCCGCCGCAGAGTCGGGACAACGCGCTGCAATCCGACATCACGGCGGGGCGGGAGGTGATCGTGGCGGCCCTGCGCCCGGCGATCACCCGGCACCGCCGGCGACGCCGGTCGTCCCGCGATCTGCACTTCGCCCCCGCCGTCGACAAGCATGGCCCGTGCTGCCGGTCCCCGGACGAGGATCGCGTCCCCCTGGCCCACGTCGAGGACCGCCACGAGCAGCTGCGGACGGGCCAGGGTCTCCGCCGCCCCGCGGCCGGTCCAGAAGACGGCCGCGGCCAGGAGCGTCCAGATTCCGATCGTCGGCCAGCGGATCCCCCTGGCGCGCCACCGCGGCAGCATCCCCAGAAGCCCATAGGCGGCGGCGACATGCCACCACGGCACCGGCGGCACCCAGACCTGGGCCCCGGGCGCGTCGGCAAAGAATCGGGAAGCGGCCACGATCGCCCAGACCAGCGGGAGAAAGGCCGGAGCCGCTGCCCCGGCCATGCCGGGCAGCACCAGGCCGGCCAGGCTGAGTACGAAGCCGCCGGGCACCAGGATGGCGACGATCGGCAGGACGGCCAGATTGGCCGGGAAGGCGGCGAGCGAGACCCGCTGGAAGGTCGCAGCCAGCAGCGGCAGCACCGCGAGCTGCGCGCCGAGTGTCGCGCCCATCACCTGGGCGAGCCAGCGCGGGCGCAGGGGCGGTGTCAGGAGCGGTGTCAGAACGAGGAGCCCCCACGTCGCCGCAAACGACAGCTGAAACCCCAGCGAAAAGAGCGCCGCGGGATGGAGCGCGAGCCAGAGCAGCGCGGCGCAGGCCAGGGCGGTGGGCGGGTCGGGGTCGCGCCGGAAGAGGGCGGCGGCGAGGCCGACCAGCGCCATGATCGCGGCGCGTCCGACGGCCGCGCCCCACCCGACCATCGTGGCGAAGAGCAGGATCAGGCCGCCGGCGAGGGCGATCCGGGCGCCGGCCCCGGCGCGCAGCACCGCCAGCGCGGCCAGGCTTGCCGCCGCCAGCAATCCGACCTGCGCCCCGGACACCACCAGCACGTGCAGCAACCCCGCGCGCCGGAAGATCTCCTCCATCGCCTCCGGCACGCCGGCCGGCACGCCGTAGAGCAGGCCCGCCAGCACGCCGCCGTAGGGATCGGGCAACATGAGGAGCGGGTGCACGAGCCGGTCGCGCAGTGCCAGTCCCCACGCGACCAGCGGATTCCCCTTGCCTCGGGCCAGGATCACAAGCGGAGGGCGCGCCCCACGCAGCAGTGCGGCGATGCCCTGACGGCGAAGCGCGTCGCGCAGACTGGCCTCGCCGGGATTGCCGCCGTCGGGTGCCTGGGCGATGGTGCCGTGCACGCTGAGAACGTCGCCGTAGCGCAGCCGTGGCTGAGCGGGGAGTGTCGCCAGAACAGAGAACCCGACGGGGAGCGCGCGCCCGTTCACCCGGAGGATGCGGATCGGGGCACGCTGCCGGTCCCCATTGGTGGTGACGGGACCGCTGACGCGTGCTTCGACCAGTGCGCGGCGGCCGTGCCACCGGGCTGCGGCCGCCGCTTCGTCGTGGATCGGATCGAGCGCCACTGCCAGCGCGCCGAGTGCCGCGAAGACCACCAGGGGAGCGGCGCTCAGGAGTGCCCGCTGCGGCGGTGAGGTCGGCCCGCGCCGTACGGCGAGCAGCAGCAACCAGACGGCGCAGAGCGCGCCGACGAGCAGCGGGCTGGATTCCGGGTCGAGCAGCCTCCGGTCGGCGGCCCAGATGCCGACCGCGAACGCACAGGTGACCCAGACAAGGGGACGGCCCACGCCGCGTGCATCGGCGGGGCCGTCCGGCTTTCAGGTTGGCCGGCGCCTACGTCTTGGCGGCCACCTCCTGCCGCGCCTGGGCGACGAAGGCTTCCAGCGCCATCGGACCCAGATCACCGCCGTCGCGCCGGCGAACCGCCACCTGCCCGTTTGCGGCCTCGCGGTCCCCGACCACGAGCATGTACGGCACTTTCATCACCTGGGCGTTGCGAATCTTGTAGGCGATGCGCTCGTTGCTGTCGTCCACGGCCACGCGCAGGCCGCCCTCGCGCAACCGGGCGCCCACCTGCCCGGCATAGGCGTTGTGCCGGTCGGCGATCGGCAGGACGCGGACCTGCTCGGGCGCCAGCCAGATTGGAAAGGCCCCGGCGTAGTTCTCGATAAGGAAGGCGATCATCCGCTCCATCGTACTGATGATGGCACGGTGGATCATTACCGGGGGGTGGGCCTTGCCATCCTCGCCGATGTACTCCAGGCCGAAACGGCGTGGCAACAGGAAGTCGAGCTGCACCGTGGACAGCGACTCCACGGCTCCCGTCGCCGTCCGAATCTGCACGTCCAGTTTGGGGCCGTAGAAATTGGCCCCCCCCAGCACTGCCGTGTAGGCCAGACCCAGGTCGTCGAGCACCTGGCGCAGCAGCCCCTCCGCCATCGTCCAGAGCTCCTCGTCATGGTGGTAGTAGGCCTTGTCTGCAGGATCGTGCAGCGACAGATCGTAGCGGTCAGCCTCGATCCGCAGATCGCGGTACACCCGCTGGATCAACCGGACGACCTCGGCGAACTCCGCCTTGATCTGGTCGGGGCGGCAGAAGATGTGGGCATCGTTCAGCGTCATGGAGCGTACCCGGTGCAGCCCGGCCAGTGTGCCGGAGCGTTCGTACCGGTACATCCGCCCCAACTCGGCGATACGAATCGGCAGATCCCGATAGGAGTGCTGCCCGTGCCTGTAGATCATGATGTGGTGCGGACAGTTCATCGGCTTCAGCACCAGTTCCTGGTGATCGATCTCGATGGGCGGGTACATGTTCTCCCGGAAATGCTCCCAGTGCCCCGAGAGCTTGTAGAGCGCCACATCCGCCAGGTCCGGCGTAAAGACATGCTGGTACCCTAGCTGTGTCTCCAGATCGACGATGTAGCGCTCCAGGATCATGCGCACCGCCGCGCCGCGCGGCAGCCAGAGAGGCAAACCCTGCCCGACCTCCGGCGCGAAGGCGAAGAGCTCGAGGTCCCGCCCCAGCCGGCGATGGTCCCGGCGCTTCGCCTCCTCGAGTTGGTCCAGGTGCTGGCGCAGGCGTTCCTCGTCGGGGAAGGTGACGCCGTAGATTCGCTGCAGCATCGGCTGATGCTCGTCCCCGCGCCAGTAGGAGCCGGACGCCGAGAGGAGTTTGATCGCCTTGATGTACCCGGTCCGCGGCAGGTGCGGGCCGCGGCACATGTCCAGGAACCCGTCCTGCCGGTAAAAGGAGACGCGGGCGTCGGGAATCTCGTCCAACAGCTCCAGCTTGAACCGCTCCCCCATCTCCTGGTACATGCGGATGGCCTCGTCGCGGGGGATCTCGATCCGCTCGATGGGTTGGTCCGCGTGGGCCAGCTCGCGCATCCGTGCCTCGATCCGCTCCAGGTCTTCGGGGGTGAACGGCCGGTCGATGTCGATGTCGTAGTAGAACCCGTCCTCGATCGGCGGACCGATGGCGAGTTTCGCCTGCGGGAAGAGCTGCTTCACCGCCTGCGCCATCAGGTGCGCGGAGGAGTGCCAGTAGACGCTTCGGCCGTCGGGGTCATCGAAGGCGAGGAACTCCACGGTGGCGTCGCGGTCCAGAGCCGCGGCCAGGTCGGTCAGGTTCCCGTCCACGCGCGCCACCACGGCGTCGTCCCGACCCGCTTCCGCCGCGACCTGGGCCAGCCGAACTCCGGGTGGGTAGCGGCGGCGCTGCCCGTCCGGCAACAGCACCTCGATCTCGGCCATCGTCCTTGCCTCCTCCACAACGCTCTCCCGCAAAGCAAAACCCTCCGTCGCGAAGGGACGGAGGGATCCGCGGTTCCACCCTGCTTCCGGCGCAGCACAGCCGCCCGGCACTCGCTGCCATCGTCACGGGATGGTCCGCCGGGCTTGGAGGGGGTTTTCGGCCCTGCGCCGCGGGAACGCTTGCAGCCGACGGCGTTCCCTCTCTCCGCGGCGGGCGGCGACCTACTCGTCCTCGTCAGCGCCCGGTTGCCTTATGTGGCCGTGATTATAGGCCGCACCGCCGGGACTGTCAAACTGACGACTCGTCCCGGCCGGGGCATCGGCCAGCCCCATGAACGTCTCCACGAGGACGGGATCCCACTGCGATTCCCCCCCACCCCAGAGAATCTCCCGCGCGTCCTCGGGACTGAGGGCGGCGCGGTAGGGGCGGTCGGCGGTGTGGGCGGCGTAGGCGTCGGCGATGGCCACGATGCGCGCGCCGAGCGGGATCTGCTCCTTCTTCAGCCCGTCGGGGTACCCCGTCCCGTTCCACCACTCGTGGTGCCCCCGCACGATCGTGCTGATGGCTTCACCGGAGGGAAGGTGGCGGACGAGTTCCGCCCCCCGCACCGGGTGCTGCTTGACCAGAGCGAACTCCTCGGGGGTCAGCGGACCGGGTTTGATCAAGATGGCGTCGGGCACGGCGATATTGCCGATGTCGCGCAGCAGCGCGGCGGTGCGGATGGCGCGGCGGGCCGCTTCGTCCAGTCCCCGGGCCGCCGCCAGCTGCTCACTCAGATCGCCCACGCGCCGCAGGTGCGTCGGCGGATACTGGCTGCGGGCCTCCACGGCGGCCGCGATGGCGATCAGCGTGGCCTCAGCCTGCTCCACGGAGACCTGCAGGGAGCGCATCTGCACCAGGGCGGACGTCCAGGAGGCGAGTTCCGCGCTGCGCAGCGGCTTGCCGACGTAGCCGTCGGCGACGGCGGCGCGCTCATCCACGACCGGCGTCGGCGTGATCAGAATCAGGGGAATCGACCCGGTCTCGGGAGACGTCTTGAGACGCTGCACGAGCGCCGCCCCGGTCCCCGGCAGATCGGCGTCCACCACGACCAGATCGGGGCGGGCCCGACTGACCGCGGATTCGGCTTCGTACGCGTCGCGCACGGTCACCACCTCGTGCCCCTGCTTCGTGAACAGGCGTCGGATCTGGTTCAGCAGCTGGGTATCCGCAACGACGACGAGGATCGTGCCGTGCACGGCGTCTTTCCTCCCTTCTCCCTGTTCCCCGCGGCGGGAGGTGCGCAGACGCCGCCGGGGTTACCAGATCGTGCGAATGATCAGGTTGAGTCCCGAGAGCAAGACCAGGACCAGCACCACGGTCCGGAACCGTTCCGGCGTCAGGCGCCCGCGCAGCCGGATGCCCAGCCAGGTCCCCAGCAGCATGGGCAGGCACAGTCCCAGGGCGATCCCCAGCAGGCCGCCGCGGTAGATGCCCGCCTGGAGGTAGGTCACGACCTGAATCGATGTGCCGAGCAGGAACATAGCCGTGACCCAGAAGACGAACTCGTCCTTGGCCAGGCGCATGCCGTCCAGAAAGGCCGCCACCAGCGGCGCATAGATTGTGGTGGCCCCGCCCAGCATCCCCGCCACGGTCCCCACGCCCAGGCTGAGTTCGGGGCGCGGGTTCGCCGGGAAACGCAGCAGCGGCACGCGGAGGAGTTCCGGTCCGGCGTAGGCTACGGCGACACTGCCCAGAAGCAGCGCCAGCGTGGCAGGATTCAAGCTCCCGAGCAACCGCGCGCCGACGACCGTACCCGCGGCGAGGCTGAAGAGCAGCCAGGTCAACTGGCGCAGCCGCGCCGTGGACCCGCCCCCCTGCAGCACCATGAACAGATTGCTGAGCAGCGTGGGAACCGCGATGATCACCACCGCAGCGTGTGGCCCGACGATGTTGGCGGTCACCGGGACGGTAATCAGGGGGAATCCCAGTCCGGCGACGCCCTTTACCGTCGCGGCGCCGAACACGACGGCGGCCAGGATCGCCAGCAGCAGCGGTGAGACCACCGGCATCTCGATCACGGCGACTCCTTTGGACCGTGAATGACGAGATCCCGGCGACGGCGTTCCTCCAATCCGCCCTCCCAGTAGTACTTCCGATAGCCCGCGACGGCCCAGTACCCGCCCCGGCCCACCCGCGCATACCCGATCTCCTCAGCCAGCCGCTGCGGGAGGTGGTTCCAGGCCGCGATGGCACAACTGATCCGATGAAAGCCCCGCCTGTGCAGGATCCCGTAGATCTGCTGTCCGGCCGCGGTCACTGCACCCTTCCGCCGCCAGCGGGGCATGGTATACAGCTCGTCCAGGAACCCTTCCCCCGGCGCCAGCACGAGCCGGCGGGACAGGTACGGCAGATACACGGAGTCGACAAAGATCCAGCGCACGCTCACGATCTCGTCCCTGCGGCGTACGGCGAACGCCAGATGGCCGGCGCGCAGCCGTGCCCGGAGCTGCGCCAGCGTGTACGTGTCCGGACGGACCGCCACGACGGCGGGAAGATCCTCCTCGGACAGCAGGGTCAGCGCGAAGCCGTTATCATGCCCTGTGGTTTGCGGCACATCCCCCGGGTCGACCGTGTAGAACACGTACTGCCGGCGCAGCACCCACGGCGGGATCTCCAGGGCGAAGCGTCCCGGTCCGAGCATGCGCAGCACATCGCACGCCGTGCGAAAACGCAGGGGAGACATCAGGGACGATGCTACCACGCGCCGGGAAGGGCAGGCACGCACCTACGGGCCCGCCGGTGCCTCCCGCAGCAGCGCGTCGATCAGGTTCTGTTTGGAGAAGTGCCCGCCGGTGACCAGCCGGAACCGCCCCTCCGCGCCGAGCAGGTCGCGCCGGATGCCATCCGCATCCTGACCCCGCGCGGCACGCCGCCGGGCTTCATCCCGCAGGCGCTCCAGGAAGTCGAGTTTCTGCCGGAGGGCGCCCCCGCCGTCCTCGACAATCCTCCCGCTGCTGCACAGCACGACCTCCACGGGCAGCGCCAGCACCCGCCGCAGTGAGGTGATGAGCGCGTGCGGGTCTTCGTCGGCGCGCATTACCTTCACGAACGGACTGAGGAACAGGTCGCCCGAAAACAACCACCGGCGCCGCTCCTCGAACAGGCAGAGGTGATCGGGGCTGTGGCCGGGGGTGTGCAGAACCCGAAAGTGGTAGCGGGGCGTCGCCACATCCGGTTCCACGACCGCGGCGGTGGATGGCGCGGGAATACCCCAGACGATCCGCCGGTAGAGCTGCAGACGGGGCGGATGGGCGAGCGCCGGCAGCGCCAGCGCGTGGGCCCGCGGAACGATCCCGCGGGCGGCCAGCACTCCGTTGCTGCCGACGTGATCCTCGTGGGCGTGACTGAGGACCGCCTGGCGGATCTCCAGGTCGGCAAGCCGCCGGCGGAATTCCGCGGTAATCGCCGGTGGCCCGGTATCCCAGAGCAGGCCGTCCACCGCGTAGGCGCAGACCACGAAGAGCGGTCGGCCCAGGATCGTACGGGCCATCGCCAGCTGCACGATCTCGCCGTAGCGCCGGACGCGGATCACCAGCCCTTGACCCACATCTCCTCGTCCTCATAGACCTTCTCGTCGGCAGCGCCGGCCTCGGCCGCGTCCGCTTCGACCAGCCGACCCGGCTTGGGGTCGCCCAGCACCTCGCGGTAGTACTCGTGTTGAATGAGGAGACTCATGATCTCATTGGTGCCGGTCCAGATCTGCGTCAGGCGAATATCCCGCAGCAGCCGCTCGAGGGGAAAGACGTTCGTGTACCCGATCCCGCCCACGATCTGCATCGCCAGATTGACGACCTCCCAGGCGGTCTCGGTGGCGAACCGTTTGGCCTCACTCACCAGACGGCGGGTGCTCGGCAGTCCGGCCTGCGCGGCGCTGCCCGCGGCGAGGGTCAGCGCCCGGGCCGCGTCGAGCGCTGTAATCGCTTCGGCCACTTTGAAGCTCACCGCCTGGAAGCTCCGGATCGTCTGGCCGAAGGCTCGTCGCCGGTGACTATACCGCACCGCCACCTCGAGCGCCGCCCGTGCTCCTCCCAGGGCGCCACCGGCGGACGTGAGCCGCTCGGGCACCATCATCGTGTTGAAGATTTCGGCTCCCCCGTTGAGCGGTCCGACCAAGTTCGCCTCCGGCACCCGGACATCGCGGAACAGCAGCCGACCGGTGCCTCCACCCCGCGTGCCGAGCAGGTGGTAGAGGTACTTCACCTCCACGCCTGCACGCTCTCTCTCGATGAGCAGGGCGCTGAGCCGGTCGTGAGGGGCAGCGGCGGGATTCGTGTTGCAGTAGACCAGGAAGAAGTCGGCACCCTCCGCCCCGACCACGAAGCGTTTCTGCCCCCGCACCGTGAACCACCCGTCCTGGAGTTCCGCCCGGGTGGTGGCGCCGAAGAAGTCGGACCCGCCCCGGGGCTCGGTCAGGGCTTCCGCCGAGATCAGTTTTCCGCGCAGCATCGGCACCAGGAACCGCTGCTTTTGCTCCGCCGTGCCGAAGGCATGCAGCGCCTCTCCGACGATGGACGGCATGCTGAACGCGCACCCGAGGGAGGTTCCCAACACCCCCACCTCCTCGAGGCTGGCCAACTCCGCGCGCCAGCTCAGACCACGGCCTCCGTACTCTTGAGGAAACCGAAGTCCGAGCAGATTCCGTTGACCGAGCGCTTCGACGAACTCACGCGGATAGGTCGTTTCGTCGCGGTCCATCCGGTCGAGGAGATCGGCGGGCACGGCGGTGCGCACGAACTCACGGACTTCATTCCGAATGGCTCTCTCCTCAGCGGTCAACAGCACATCCGCCAACATGCTGTGCCTCCTCTCCGCAGCCAACCAGCGTGGACGACCGGGGAGCGGCGCCTCGCTCATCCGCCCTCGCGGAACCGTGCAGAGCCCTTGTCTAACTGATGCGCGAAAGTCCCGCAGGAGACCTGCTGGAGGGTGCCGGCGAGCCGCCGGCGCAGATGCGTCTTCCATGGAAGGCCGCAGGCATGTCGGCCCCGGTCGTTTGTGGCCGTGGGCACAAGGAGAAAATCCCGGCACTAAGACGGTCATCCCGGCGCCGGCGTCTCCCCGGAATTGGATGCAGGAGGCATACTAGAATCAGGCTGCAGGCTGCGCGGCAGGACACACCCGGCAGCACTCCCGGAGAGGTGGGGTGACGATGAAAGCGTTGCGGACGTACGCGGGGGCGGTGCTCCTCATTGTGGCGGTGCTGCTGATTCCCCTGGACATGGCGCAGGCGGCGACGGCGGCGGAGATCAACGCCAGCGTCGACGCGGTCCTGGCCAGGTTCAGAAGCGGGGTCAAGGGATCGACCGAACTCCTCCGGATCGCCAAAGGTGTCCTGGTCTTTCCCAATGTAATCAAGGCCGGAGCCGGGATCGGCGGCGAGTACGGGGAGGGCGCACTGCGCATTGGGGGCAAGACCACCGCCTACTACAGCTTCGCCTCTGCCTCCATCGGGCTCCAACTCGGCATCCAGAAGAAGGACATCATCATCGTGTTCCTGCAGGATCAGGCCCTGCGCGACTTCCGGGCCAGCGAGGGGTGGCAGATCGGCGTGGATGGATCAGTCGTCCTCGTGGACGTGGGGGTCCAGGGATCCATTGACACGACAAAGCTCAACCGGCCGATCGTCGGGTTCGTGATCGGGCAGAAGGGCCTGATGTACAACCTCACGCTGGAGGGGTCCAAGATCACGCAGATTCAGCCCAGGTAGGGTCCGGAGCGCTTCGGTCGAACGCTGAGCATCGCCGGAGGCCGACCCTATGCGCCTGCACCTGATCGACGGCACGTACGAGCTATTTCGCGCCTACTACGGCGTTCCGCGCGCGCGCTCTCCCGCCGGCACCGAGGTCGGCGCCACCCGCGGGCTGATGCGCTCCCTCCTGGCACTGCTCCGCGAGGACGGTGTCACGCACGCAGCCTGCGCCTTCGACCATGTCATCGAATCGTTCCGGAATGACCTCTTCACGGGCTACAAGACCAGCGAGGGGGTCCCGGCGGACCTGCTCGCGCAGTTCGGCCTGGCGGAGCGGGCAACGGAGGCCCTGGGCCTCGTCGTCTGGTCGATGGTGGAATTCGAAGCGGACGATGCGCTGGCCACCGCCGCCGCGCGCTGGGCGGCCGCGGACGGTGTCGAGCAGGTCGTCCTCTGCACCCCCGACAAGGACATGGCGCAGTGCGTGCGGGGATCGCGCGTCGTCTGCCTGGACCGGCTCCGGCGCCGCGTGCTCGATGAGCCCGGGGTTGTCGCCCGCTACGGTGTGGCCCCCGCGGTGATCCCCGACTGGCTGGCCCTTGTGGGCGACAGCGCCGACGGATACCCCGGGATCCCCCGCTGGGGCGCCAAGGCCGCCACCGCCCTCCTCGCCCGGTACGGTCGCCTCGACGCCATCCCCGACGACGCGACCCGGTGGGACATCCCCATCCGCGGCGCCCAGGCTCTGGCGCGCAGCCTGCGCGAGCGCCGCGCGGAGGCGCTGCTCTATCGCACGCTGGCGACGGTGCGGACCGATGTGCCGCTTACGGAGCGCCTGGAGGACCTGCGCTGGCGCGGGGTGCACCGGGAGGCCTTCGCAGAACTCTGCCGCGAACTCGGGGATGAGGACCTGCTCTCCTACACGCACAGGCAGGACAGTGCCGAGGGCAGAACCACCTGAGTGATGGTCTGCCCGACGTTGACGTAGGCGAAACCGGCACGATGCCGAGGAAGTAACGCTTCGCATTGAAGCCGGCCATCCACCCACGGTCCGGCATCGAGACGTGTCGCCGGATGCCTGGCCGTGCATGACGATATTCCCTCGACCGTCCCCCCGCACGCAGAAGAGTTCCCCGGCCTCGACGACACCGAGAATGGCCCGATCCGGGCTGACGAACCCGAGCCCGGCCCCTTTCCGCTGCATCAGCGCCAGGAAAGCGATACAGCTGTGCAAGGATTGGAAGGGTCCGATGAGCATGTGCCCGCCAACAGGAGCCAGGGACTCAACCGGGCGTAGGACTCCTTCGATGGGCGGCGGGTCAGGAAGACCATGAAATCCTTCGCCCCCACCCCGCGGGGCATGGGACCGAAGAGACTGTGGCGGCCCTCGTACTCGAGGTAGGTCACATCCTTGCCCATGCTCTTGAGCGTTCGAGCAAGGGCCTGGCCAAACGATGGCGGACGGCCTGCGCCCTGCCGCGCGTACTGGAGGCAGGATGGAAGCTGTAATCGGTCGGGCCCATTTGACATCGACACTAAAGCCACGATCAGGAGCGAATGGCATGTCTCCATCCTGCACCACGACGGCCCGGAACGCTGCAGGGGCGGCTCCGGCTGCATAGATCGTGACGTCGGCACCGCCGGAGTAGCCGACAACGGCGACTCGCGCCAGGTCGGCGAACCCGACCGACTTGAGGTACTTCAGACCGGCGAGAAGGTCCCGGCTCGTCTTTTCAATCCATTTCTCGTTTGTCGTGGGAAGCAAAACGCCTGCCCCGGCGGGAGTCGGGACAGGTGAGGGGCGAGACTACCCCAGAACAACCAGGATGTGATGCGTCCCTTCTTCGCCCAAGGGGACGCCACTCTTCGGATCGAGGGGCTCACCGTTCAGTTCCAGGACGGCGACTCCGCGGGTCACGCCGTGGGGGTTTTCGACGCTGACCTCGTAGAGCGCCGCGTGGTAGCGAAAGCGGATCTGGAACCCCCGCCACGCCCGGGGGATGCACGGATCCAGGTAGAGCACGGGGCCCCGCAGCCGGAAGCCCAGAATCCACTCGATGCCCGCGCGGTACATCCAGCCGGCGGAGCCCGTGTACCATGTCCAGCCGCCGCGGCCGACGTGGGGGTGCTCGGCGTAGATGTCGGCGGCGACCACATAGGGCTCGACCTTGTAGCGGTAAGCCCCTGCTCGGGTACTGGCGTGGTTAATCGGGTTCAGGATG